>Ga0310786_10005172_pt1 | contig 17844 bp, 14 predicted proteins | sample AusTroGonzalo_MG_FD_203881 | JGI IMG/M metagenome (GOLD analysis project Ga0310786, IMG submission 203881) | Bovine rumen microbial communities from tropical cattle in Woodstock, Queensland, Australia - Gonzalo_03 (v2) (version 2) | ecosystem: Host-associated > Mammals > Digestive system >... | reverse complement strand
TCTCAGTAGCGGTACCCTTGACGTCAGTGTAGTGAACGCCGGTAGCGTCGATGGTTGAAGGCATAGCCATCATCACGTTCTGGAACTGTGAGTTGTTTACATAGCAGCCAGCGGGCCACTCAAACTTCTCACCGCCCATGGCAGCGCCGATCATCTCAATTGATACGAATGAGGGGCTCTGGAATGATGAACGTCCGCGAAGCTCGATGATCTTGGCACCACCCTTGATAACATCCTGCTTCATCTGTGCCCACTGCTCGTCTGTAAGAGCGGGAGTGCCGATGATGTCGGTCAGAGGCTTGCCGTCAACCTTGGCGGTTGAAGCGAATACAGCCATCTGCTCACCGTGGCCACCGTAAGTACGTGCGGTTGTAACCTTGTCCTGAGCTACACCGAAGTGCTTGGCCAGGGCGCTCTGCAGACGTGTTGAGTCAAGAGCAGCCAGAGTGGTGATCTGTGAAGGTTTCAGACCTGAGTAAACCAGAGTTACCAGACCGGTGATATCGGCGGGGTTGAATATGATGACGCAGTGCTTAAGGTCAGGGCAGTAGGTCTTGATGTCCTTACCCAGCTGCTCGGCAATCTTGGCGTTGCCTACCAGCAGGTCCTCACGGGTCATGCCGGCCTTACGGGGTGCACCACCTGATGAAACCATGTATTTGGCATCCTTGAAAGCCTCCTCAACCTTGTCGGTGAAGGTGATGTTCACACCGGGGAATGCGCAGTGGCGGAGTTCCTCAACTACACCCTCCAGTCCGGGAAGATAAACATCATAAAGACAGATGTTTGATGACAGTCCCATCATGATGGCAGTCTGTGCCATGTTTGATCCGATCATACCGGCTGCGCCAGAGATGACCAGTTTCTCATTTGTCAAAAACTTCATAGCTTAAAGTATTATAGTTCCGTTTTATTGTCTTGGGATGCAAAAGTAATCATTTACTTCTTTGATTGGTATATAAATTCGGAAAACTTACACTAAATTAGCAATCCCCAAAAGCAATTTTTCAAATGGCAATAATCAAATCAGTTAGGGGTTTTACACCCCAGATAGGAGAGGACTGTTTTCTGGCCGATAACGCCGCAGTGATAGGTGATGTAGTGATAGGCACAGGCTGCAGCATATGGTTCGGCGCGGTTCTGCGAGGTGACGTCAACTCCATCCGCATAGGCAACGGTACCAATATACAGGACGGCGCGGTTATACATACTCTTTACCAGCGCTCAGTAACGGTTATAGGTGACAACGTATCGGTAGGTCATAACGTTACCATACACGGAGCCGAAATCAAGGACAACGCCCTTATAGGAATGGGATCCGTGGTGCTTGACCATGCCGTTGTGGGCGAGGGTGCTATCGTGGCTGCTGGATCTGTAGTGACCGGCAAGACGGTCATTCCGCCCCATACGCTTTGGGCAGGGGTTCCGGCCAAGTATGTTAAGGATGTGGATCCGGAGCAGGCGGAGGAGATGAATGTGCGGATTGCTCGGGATTATCATATGTATGCCTCTTGGTATAAGGAGGAAGAGTAGTGCTACGGCGGGCTCTCGCGCCTTCGGCGCTCGGGAGTTTTTGACTTTTATGGCCCTTTCAGGGCCTAAAAAGTCGCTAGCTGGAAACGTATTATTGTATTAGGAGCATTTTACCTTTTTTTAGTTTGGGGCGGCGACGCCCCAAACCCGCTTCATTTCACTACGTTCCATTCCGCTCTGCCGGCCTTCCAGGCCGGGTAAAACTAAGGCCTCGCTAGCTTTGCTCGCGAGGCCTTAGTTTTACTGGGTGCAGCTGGAAACCTTTGTGTACCTAGGTGTACCAAGCTGGAAACCTTTCTGCAGGTTAGGGACACGCACGGGGAAACGCAGGTGCGGTGGTATTTTTTAGTTCAAACCGATTTCGCCCAGGATGCGGTCTGAGGTGCCGCTGCTGCTGCGCACATAGTCGCCTGCTGCGCGGCCGGCTTTCTTCAGGGCTGTGGGGTTGCTGATGAACTTGTCAATGAGGATACGCAGGCTGTAGGCATCGGTAACCTCAAATCCTCCCTTAAGACGCTTAAGGTCCTGAGCCTCGCGGAAACGCTGGTTGTTGGGACCGAACAGAACGGGGATGTCAAATACGGCAGCCTCAAGCACATTGTGTATACCCACTCCGAATCCTCCGCCTATGTAGGCTATGTGTCCGTAGCGGTATATGGATGAAAGCATGCCGAAACAGTCTATTATGAGGGTGTCATATCCCTTGATATTCTCCAGAGTGGCCTTGGACAGACGTATGCAGTCCCTTCCGTTCAGCATTGACTCTATCTGCTGCAGATGCTCCTCATGTATCTCATGCGGCGCAATGATGAGCTTCCAGTCACGTTTGGGAAGGAAATAGGGTATGAACAGTTCCTCATCGGCCGGCCATGAACTGCCTGCAATGAATGTGGGATTGCCGTTCACGAATTTCTCAATGATGGGATACTGCTGTGAAGCTGCAGCCACCTCTATTACACGGTCTGCGCGGGTATCGCCTACAATGGATACATCGGTGATTCCTATGCTGCAGAGCAGGTCCTTTGAGTGTCGGTCCTGTACAAAGAGATGCTTGAAATAGCTCAGGGCCTTGGCGTAACCCTTTCCGTACCACTTAAAGAAGAGCTGGTTGTCACGGAAGATGGATGATACGCTGAATATCTCTATACCGCGCTTGTGCAGTCCCCTAAGGAAATTGGGCCAGAACTCATACTTGATGAAGAAGGCCTTCTCTATCTTTATGGTGTTGAGGAATCTCCTAACGTTGATAGGGGTGTCAAAGGGCATGTAGCATACTATATCGGCACCTTTGTAATCTTTGCGCACCTCATAGCCTGAGGGTGAGAAGAATGTGAGCAGTATCTTGCACTCAGGGTGTTTGTTGTGGATCCTCTCAATAAGAGGGCGTCCCTGCTCGAACTCACCCAGTGATGATGCATGGAACCAGAGGTATTTGGACTGTGGGTCAACCAGAGGTCTTATTGTGTCAAGTATCCTGTTGTGGCCTTTTATGAGCAGACGCGCTTTCTTGTTAAAGAGGGCGGCTACAGCTATAAGACCCGAATAGATGTATATGCAGATTGTATAGAATATCATATCAATGTCACGCTTCAGAGGAGAGTTCAGATATGGCCTTGCGGGCACGTCTGAGCGTCTCTTCACGTCCTATGAAATCAGTTATGCAGAATATCTGCGGTCCCATGGCGGCTCCTACAAGTGTCACGCGCAGCGCGTTCATGACCTTGCCGGTGGCGTAGCCCTTGGATGCTATCCATTCCATAACCTTTGGCTCAAGCGTCTCACCGTTCCAGTCAGGCTGTGACTCCAGGAAATCACAAAGCTCGGCTGTGGTCTTGGGAGCCTCATCCTTCCACCATTTCTTGAGTGATTTCTCATCATATGAGGTGGGAGCCTGGAACAGGTAGCTGCAGTTGTCCCACAGCTCTCCGATAAAGTTCACACGGTTCTTGACCAGACCTACGGCGGTCTCGACGCGCTCTATGGGAGCGTTCACACCGTGACTCTCCAGGATGGGGTTGAACAGCTGGGCAACCTCGCGGTCGCTCTTGAGCATTATGTATTCGTGGTTGAACCACACTAGTTTCTGATAGTTGAAACGGGCACCTGCCTTGCTGCATTTCTCCAGGTTGAACAGGTCTATCATCTCATCCATGGTCATGAGCTCGCGGTCGTCACCGGGATTCCAGCCCAGCAGAGCCAGGAAGTTGATGACAGCTTCGGGCAGGTAATCTTTCTCACGGTATCCTGATGATATCTCACCGCTCTTGGGGTCATGCCACTCAAGCGGGAATACGGGGAATCCCAGACGGTCACCGTCACGCTTGCTCAGCTTGCCGTTGCCCTCGGGCTTGAGCAGCAGGGGCAGGTGTGCAAACTGCGGCATGGTATCCTCCCAACCGAATGCGCGGTACAGAAGGACGTGCAGGGGAGCAGAAGGAAGCCACTCTTCGCCACGTATTACATGGGTCACTTCCATCAGATGGTCATCAACGATGTTTGCCAGGTGATATGTGGGCAGCTGGTCTGCTGATTTGTAGAGAACCTTGTCATCCAGAACGGATGAGTTGATGGTAACCTTACCACGGATAAGGTCATCAACCTCAACCTCCTGACCGGGCTCAATGAGAAAACGTACCACATACTGGTTACCGCCGTCAATGAGAGCCTTGACCTCATCGGCCGGAAGGGTAAGTGAGTTGCGCATCTGGCCGCGGGTGGCGGCATCATACTGGAAATTGGGAATCTCATTGCGCTTGGCCTCCAGCTCGGCAGGAGTGTCAAAAGCAATGTAGGCCTTTCCGTTCTGGAGCAACTGGTCTACATATTTCTTGTAGATATCCCTGCGCTCTGACTGACGGTAAGGACCGTAGTTTCCGCCAAATGAAACACCCTCGTCAAACTTGATGCCCAGCCAGCGGAAGGCCTCAAGAATATATTCCTCAGCACCCGGTACGAAGCGGTTGCTGTCAGTGTCCTCAATTCTGAATATAAGGTCGCCCCCGTTTTTGCGGGCGAACAGGTAGTTGTAAAGTGCTGTGCGTACACCTCCGATATGGAGTGGACCGGTGGGGCTGGGCGCAAAACGTACCCTGACGCGACGGCTGCCTGTATTCTCTGTCATCTCTTTTGTTTTAGCGCTGCAAAATTAATCATTTTCTCACTAAAATGTCCTATTTTTACAATCCAACCAAAGAGCATAATCTTAATGAATGATAAAAGGCGCTTAATAAAGAGCAACAGGAACCTGCTTATCTTATTGTCAGTCATTTCCGTACTGCTTACGGTTTATTCCATGCCCATCGGCCATAAGGAGAATTACTCATATACTGTGGGTAAACCGTGGACCTACAATGTGCTGATAGCACCGTTCAGCTTCTCGATAGAGAAGGGTGATGACGTCTGGCAGGCCGAGGCCGACAGTTTGAGAGCATCATTTGCCCCCTATTTCAGCCGCAATGCAAGTATCGGTGAGAATGCCATAGCCCAGTTTGACAAGTTCTACAAGGACAGTCTGAGCAAGGTGGTATGGGAGGAGTCTTACATCTCGCTGCGCAGCCGTCTTGAGAAGGTTTACGCCGACGGAGTGATATCCACCCAGGATGAGGAGATACTGGCCGGCAAGGAACTGTTCCGTACTTATGAGGGCAACACATCCTCTTTTGTCCAGACATCAAGCGTAAGGAGCGTACGTGACGCATACCGTTACGTGACCGATGCCGATGTTTACGTATTTGACCGATACATGCTGCTGGAGCATAATCTGGAGAATTTCATCCAGCCCAACGTGATGTATGACGCAGCCCGTTCCGAGGCTGATCTGGAGGCTGAGCTGAATGAGATATCACATTTCCGCGGTATGGTGGTGGCCGATCAGAAGATAATTGACCAGGGTGAGATAGTTGACAAGGAGAAGAGTCTCATCATAAAGTCATACCTGGACATCGTGAATGACAAGACGGCTTCCAAGCAGTTCCAGCTGCTTACGTTGTCGGGACGTGCGTTGTTTGTTTTTCTCTGTTTCCTGATACTGTACGTATACCTGAGCCTCTATCGCATGGACGATATAGATAGCCGCTCCATACTCTATTTCCTGTTCGGATCAATCACTACGTTCACCGTATGCGTGGGCCTGTTCTGCCAGTATTCCAGCTGGAACATTTTCCTGTTCCCCTGTTCCATGCTGGCCATTATGCTGCGCATATTCCTGGATTCACGCACGGCTTTCACAGGTTATCTGGTGTTCGTACTCACAACATCCCTGATTGTCAGCATGCCGTATGAGTATGTGCTGCTCCAGCTCATTGCCGGACTTACCGGTATCTACACCCTCAAGGAGCTTTCACAGCGTTCACAGATACTGCATACATGCCTGCTCATATTCGTATCATACAGTTTGGTCTGGATTGCCCTTCAGATGACCCAGTTGGATGATATCCGCAACATAGACCCCTGGATATTCCTCTACTTTGCAATCAACTGCGTAGTGATACTGCTTGTCTATCCGTTGCTGTTTGTGATTGAGAAACTGTTCGGATTTACATCAAACGTAACCCTCATAGAGCTGTCAAACATAAACAACCCGCTGCTGCGTGAACTGGCCGAGAAGGCTCCCGGAACGTTCCAGCACTCCATGCAGGTGTCAACCCTGGCAGCCGAGGCAGCCCGCCGTCTCAAGGCCAATCCGGCCCTTGTACGTACAGCTGCTCTCTATCATGACATAGGCAAGATAGACAGTGCCCCATTCTTTACTGAAAACCAGAGCGGCGTGAACCCGCATGACAAGCTTACTCCGCAGGAGAGCGCCCAGATCATAACCGGTCACGTGGAGAAAGGTCTGGAGCTGGCCGATAAATACGGTCTGCCGCAGGCCATACGCGGTTTCATATCATCACACCACGGCAAGGGCGTGGCCCGCTATTTCTATATCAAATACACTCAGGACCATCCCGATGTGGTTCCCGATGAGAATGAGTTCTCTTATCCAGGTCCCAACCCTTACTCCAAGGAGACCGCCATCCTCATGATGGCCGATGCCGTCGAGGCCGCCTCACGCAGCCTTAAGGAGTATACTGAGGAGAGCATAGGTGAGCTTGTAGACAAGATCATTGATACACAGGTGCAGGAGGGCTATTTCAAGAACTGCCCCATCAATTCACTTGAGATAAACCGAGTAAAGGAGACCTTCAAGGAGAAGCTGCGCACCATGTACCATACGCGCATAAGCTACCCCGAGCCTACTGCGGGTCTGCATCGTAGTACAGAGTGACTCCGCCCGGCATGTTCTGGGCAGCAGCCTTCCGGGCAGCCTCATTGATCTGAGTACGTATCTGGCCCGGTGCCATGTCAAGTGCCGCTTTCACTATAATACGGCGTATGTGCATATACTGTACCCTTGATACCGGGGGTGCATCGGGACCGAGCACATTCTGTGGTCCGAACAACTCACTCAGGTTGCCGGCAAGTGCCTGTGCCGCCTGCTCCACATTCTGCAGTTCCGTACCCTTGGCAGTTACCGATATGAGCCTGGTGTAGGGCGGGTAGCGGAAAGCGTTGCGTTCATCCATCTGTATGTTGTAGAATCCGCGGTAATCATTGCGGCGTACCATATCCAGAACCGGTGCATCGGGCTGGCGTGTCTGTATTATCACCTTACCCGGCGTATCCCTGCGTCCGGCACGTCCTGCCACCTGTGCCATAAGCTGGTAGGCGCGCTCGGTAGCCCTGAAATCGGGGTAGCTCATTATGGAGTCGGCCTGCAGTATGCCTACTACGCTTACGTTGTCAAAATCGAGTCCCTTGGATACCATCTGGGTGCCTATCAGTATATCGGTACGTCCCTCCTGGAAATCAGTTATTATGGATTCATATCCCTCCTTGGCAGAGTCCAGGTCAAGTCTGGCTACGCGTGCGCCGGGGAATGTGGCGGCTACCTCCTCCTCAATACGCTCTGTGCCGAATCCGCGTCCTCTCAGAGCCCGGCCGCCGCATGACGGGCAGCTCAGAGGTACCCTGTATTTGTGTCCGCAGTAGTGGCAGCTGGCTATGTCGGCGCTTTTGTGGAAGGTAAGGCTCACGTCACAGCAGTCACATTTCTGAACCCATCCGCAGTCGGGGCACTCCACCGTTCCGGCATAGCCTCGGCGGTTATGGAACAGTATGGCCTGACGCCCGTTCTGCAGTGCCTGTCTTATTGATTCAGTGAGTTGCGGCGAGAAGATTCCTTTCATGTATTTCTTACGCCTCAGCTCTGCCGTGTCCACAATCTCTATCTCTGGCAGTCTCATGCCGCGGAACCTCTCTGTGAGCGTTACCAGTCCGTACTTGCCGCTTACGGCGTTTGAGTAACTCTCCAATGCCGGTGTGGCACTGCCCAGAAGTGTCTTTGCTCCGCAAATGGATGCCAGCATTATGGCTGTGTTACGGCCCTGATAACGAGGTGACGGGTCCTCCTGCTTAAAGCTGGGCTCATGCTCCTCATCCACTATTACCAGTCCCAGCTGCTGCATGGGCAGCATCACGGCCGATCTGGCTCCCAGTATCAGTTTATATGGGTTGGGTCCCGTGAGCCTGTTCCACACCTCTACACGAATGTTGTCCGAGCAGCGTGAGTGGTATACGCACATGTCGTCACCGAACACCTTCTGCAGACGGTGCATGATCTGTGTGGTAAGGGCTATTTCGGGCAGCAGGTAGAGAACCTGCCTGCCACGTTTCAGATACTCTTTTATGAGATGGATGTAGATCTCTGTCTTGCCGCTAGATGTCACTCCGTGCAGCAGGCATACATTCCTGCTTTTGAATGACTGCCTTATGCCATCCAGGGCATTCTGCTGTGCGGGGCTCAGCTGCGGGGGCTCCTGGGTTCGGCCTTCAAAGCGGGGCAGACGTCCTGTCTCCAGTTCATAGAGGTCAATCAGCCCGTTGTCCAGCAGGGCACGTATGGCTGCCGATGATTTGCCGCCGTCGGTAAGTGCCTTTTTGGATACCGGTGCAGGTGCCTGTGGGTTCTCATTGTATCCCGCAAGGGCCAGATATCGGCCCAGAACCTCTTTCTGCTTAACTGCAGTCTTACCCAGCAGTTCTGCCAGGTCAAGCGGCGTTTCTTTGGGCAGATTTGGTCCGGGCTTTACGAATATCTCTATTCGGGGCTTGTACGGTTTATCGTTCGCACTGCTGTCGGGACGCAAACCGGATGGTAAGGCAGCTTTCATGACATCGCCGGGCGGACACATGCAGTATCCTGCCATCCATTCCATGAGAGAGAGCTGTGAGGGGAGTATTGAGGGGCCCTGCTCATCCAGTACGCCAAGCAGCTCCCTTACCGTGTGGGCGGTCGGCTTTACGCTATGGGTCCTTACAATTATGCCGGTAAGCCTGCGACCCTTTCCAAAGGGCACATATACCCTTGCACCCGGTACAGCCGTGTGTATGAGAGTTTCCGGAACCAGGTAGGTAAAGAGCTGGTTGAGCGGAACGGGCAGTATGATGTCTGCATAGAGAGGCATAGCGCGAAATTAATAAAAAAGACCGGCTCTTTCTTAAGAACCGGTCCTATATGATTGTTTTGGAATAATCAGAATGTCCAGGTGAGTGAGAACTGGAGTGTGCTTGACTTGAAGTCAACAGGGTCATTGTCAATGTAGGTTCCGGGTGTGGGGCTCTCCTTGAACTTGTAGGCACCCTCCTTTGAAACGGGGATATTGTAGTTGACACCTGCCTGTATGTGGTTGATGAGCTTAACGCCTGCACCTATGTTGATGCTCCAGGTGCTGCGGTCAAGAGCAAACTCCTTAACGTCATCACCGCTGTTGAACTTTCTGTCCAGGTCACCTATCTTAAAGTCAAACTGAGGACCTGCAGCCAGGAATACTGCAAGGAAATTACCCAGGCCAAGTGAGTACTTGAGTGAAACGGGGATTGCCAGTGACTGGTTCTTCATTGTCTCCTCATCAGTTACCTCAAGACCCTTCTGTGAGTAGAGCACTGCGGCGTCAATGCCTATGCCGATGATAGGAATCTGGAGTTCAGCCATAGGTCCGAAGAAGAAACCTGTGTAGCTGTCCTTGCTTGTAGCGGACTCCTTATTTACTTTGGTGATGTCATTGTCAACAAGGTTCAAACCACCGCGGAGACCCCAACTGAACTGAGCAGATGCGGGGATGAATGAAAGCAGTGCAAGACTGCATACTACTAATGCTTTTTTCATATTGTAAAGAATGTTGTTAGTTGCCTTTTACTGCGCACAAAGTTAACACATTTTAAATTAAACAGTCAGGTATGCCCTAATATTTTGGCAAACCTGACTGATTAAACGTTCAATTACCCTGTTTCCCTTAACGGTGAACCGATATGCGCTCACCGCTGGAACTGGACTGACGCGGAGTCCTGGGTGTCCTCTCTCTGGGCTGTCTGGGTTCTTTGGGCTCCTTGGCAGCTTTCTTGGGCTGTACACTCTCTGTTGCCTCGCTGCCGGTTGAGGCGGCGGGCTGGGCATCGTTCCAAAGGCCGTTCTGGAAGTCAGTGAGCTGCTTCTCTATGCGTGCTCTCTCAGCCTGGAGCGCGGAATCGGTCTCACAGTACTCTGAGAGCGGCATGTTCCTAAGGTTGGAGGTCTTGTATATGTCACCTTCATACTGACGCATCACAAAGTAGTCGTCAAGAGTCATGTTGGTGGTGTTGTTGTAGCTGCTGGTCATGACCTGGGTCTGTCCCAGATAGGGGCTTATCTCATCATAGTTGAGCCAGAACATGGGCTGGTCAACTGTTGATGCCTGCTCACCTATTACAGAGTCACACATGACAGGACAGATGGCTGTAACGCGTGTCTGATAGTTGGAGAGCTGGTCCAGATAGTTACTCTCCTTAATGAAATACTTATCGGGGTGAGGAATATCCTGATGGTTCGTGATGACATACTTCCCGTTCTCCTTTGTGTAATCGATATAGTATTTGTCAAGCATCTTGTCTATATCCAGTTGGTTGTCCGGGGTAAAGAGCTCGTTACCGTCCAGACGGCACTCATATGCGGTGATCTTTCCGTCCAGGATTAGGTTGAGTAAGAGCGTAAAGAAGTTCACACGGTCACCCAGAGGCTCCTCAGGATAGTACAGGGCGGCGTTTTTCTCTTTTCTCAGATCCAGTTCACGATATATGTCACGTCTCCACTGTACATCGGTAGGCATTGCGGTCTGTGCCGTATATTGTGAACGTGCACGCTCTGATAGGGTAACTGCAGTGGGGCTCTTTTCGGCCTCTTTCTGGGCAGCCTGCTCCTGCAGACGACGTGTGGGCTGGGCACCTGCTACGGTAACTGTTACCAGTGTCAGAAACAAAAGAACAATCTTTTTCATATGGTTTTCTCCTCTCCTTTTTATCATTTGATTACAACCTCGAGTGATGTATTGAGCTGACGTTCTATTCCGTCAGGTCCTACAGCCTTGACACGGGTTATGTAGCAGCGCTTGCCACGTCCCAGTTTCTCAAAGTTGCTCCTTTGGCGGGCCGAGAACTTGTCTCCGTCCGACAGTTCAATAATGGCGTTTCCGTTACGGTCAAAGAAGGTTGCCTGGAAACTTATTACGCGGAATCCTATGTTCAGAAGTCCGTTGTCTATGGCAGCCTGTATGCCGTCGGCCGACATAAGGTTCTTTCTTACCAGGTCACCGCCGCGGAACCGCTGTGTGTTGCCGTTCTCATCCTTGTAGTCTATGAACGGAGCCGGATCAGGCAGCTGGCGTACATGGAACACGTATTCGCCCATGCTCTGCTGGCGTCCCTCCTGGTTGGCTGTAACGGCTATCACTACATCCTGGTCAGGGGTTGTGGGCTTGCATATGAACCCGTTGCCGCTGCGTGTCAGTGTACCGCCGCCGTTCTTAAGACGGGCCGATATCATGTTGCTGGGCACACCCGGAACAGATATGCTTATGGGGTTGTCAATACCTGCATAGAGAATGTTCATCATTGTGGCCGATACGGTAGCCAGCGGTGACACTACAGAGTAGTCCTGCTTGAAGTCACGGCGTATCACACCGTTACCGGAGTTGAGCTCCATGTAACCTGACAGGGTGTAGTCACCTGTCTTGGTGGCGGGAACCTCATACCAGCCGTCCTCGGAGTCAATCTTCTTTCCGCCGATGTATATAGCCGGGCGTGCGGTAGAGTCTACGGCAGCCATGATGATGCGGGCCTTGAAGTTGTTTCCCTGAACCACGTTCTGTGACGTGGGAATAACATATGCGTTGATGGCGTTTACACGCAGGTCACCTACGTCAATGTTGTTGACAAGGGTATGCAGAACCTGACCTTCGGCGTAACGTACATCATTCTGCAGTTTGGTGAGCATGGTTACTGCGGCAGCCACCGGCATGTTCTCATAGTTGTACTCCTGCCAGTTCTTGCCCAGAGCTCCTGCCTTGAGAGGAACCTCCGTGCTGAAGTTGTTGCTTATGATATCCCTCTGGGTTGGGTCTGTCACCATCTCCAGAATCTTGTCACGATAGTTGTTGATGGCATCATACAGCATGCCGCCCTTGCCGCGGGTAGGATGAAGCATTACCTGAGTGGCAGCCTCCAGGTCCTCACGGTTGTGGATATCGTTCACATCGGCATCCTTGCCGTCGGCCTCTACTGCGATGAGACGCTTAAGCTCGTCGGCAAAGTTAAAGAGCGAGTCTGATATCTGCTTTACGTAAAGCGCCTTGCCGTACCATTCACCCACCTTCTCGTGGTTGATTGAGTCAGCAGCGGCAAACTCGCGGTAAGCCTGCTCGTTCTGGATCGTGGCATTGGTCGTGCTCTTGCTCAGACTCTCCTCCACTATCTTGAAACCGTTCAGTACGTCCGATGACACGTTCATGGCCAGCATCGCCAGGAGGACGATGTACATGAGGTTGATCATCTTCTGACGCGCTGATGGCGGTCTCTGTATCACTTTTCTCTTCATACCTTCTTACTTGGTTCCCATCTGGGAATTCACCTTCATAGCCTCCACCATGCGTGCATATACGCGGTTCAGTTCCTCTATCTGAGCAACCATCTGGCGGGTCTGCTCGTTAACTCTCTCAATGTTCTCCATCTGTGTGCTTGCAGACTTGAGATGCATCTCATAGAAGGTGTTGATGCTTATAAGGTTGCGTGACAGCTGCTCAATCTCCTCCGAGCTCTGCTCCATCTTCTCTGAATGACGGCACATCTGCTCCATCTTGAGGGTTAAGTCATGTACGCGTGCTATGTAGTCCTGTGTTATGTTCTCAACACCCTCCACGTTGAGTGAGCCGGTTGACTGTACCGGTGCCTTGGCAGCCGGTGCAACACTCTGTTGTACTGCCGGTGCCGGAGCGGCCTGTGCAGTGCCGTTTATTATGATGTTGCCACGCAGGCGGGGAGCATCATCCTCCTCTTCATCCTCCTGACCGGGAATGTATGGTCTCTCAAATCCGGAGATGAAGAATACCAGAACCTCAGTACCCATACCTATGAACAGCATGAGGTTGGCTCCCTTTATATGTGTGAGCTTGAACAGCGCACCCAGAATAACCACAGCTGCACCCCAGCTGTAGAGGTAGTTCAGAAGGATTCTGCCCTTGGGTGAATCCAGATAGTCCTGTATCTTGGTCAGAAGACCTTTCTTCTCAGTATTTTCCATATTCAATTCTCTTTTCTGGTTTATCTGCGGCCCTTTGTGCTGACTGAGGTTGCAACCTGTGTGCGAACACAACGGAATCCTATGTATGAGCGCTGCTCATTCTGATACTCAAACGTACGCCATGATGACTCAATGAACTTTTCGGGGTCTTTCCAAGAACCGCCGCGAACGGCTTTCCTCTTCATGTAGTAAGGATCCTCAACGGCTGCGTTGTAGTAAAGCTCGGGGTTCATGTCGTTCATCTGGAGAATACCAGCCTCAGTGTAGGTGGTAGATGTCCATTCGGCAACGTTTCCGGCCATGTCATAGAGTCCGTTTGAGTTGGGCTTGTATGATCCTACGCGGGTGGTTATCAGGCTTCCGTCCTTTGTGTAGTTACCGCGCTCAGGTTTGAAGTTTGCGTAGTAGCAGCCTTCATCATCCTTGGATCCGCTTACCCTCCAGGGATAGCGGTTGTTCTCACGGCCGCGTGCTGCAAATTCCCATTCGGCCTCGGTGGGCAGGCGGTAACGCTGTATGTATTTGGCCTGTGCACCCAGACCTGCCAGCAGGTACTCGGTACGCCATGCGCAGAATGCATTGGCCTGTTCCCAGCTGACACCTACAACCGGATAGTCATTGTAGTTGGGATGGTTAAAGTAGAGACGCATGTAGGTCTCGTTGTTTGAGTTGGGGAAATCATTCACCCAGCAGGTTGTATCCGGGAATATGTTCACAATATAGGTGTTGACAAAATCATACAGGCTGCTTAGCTCCCTGTTTATGGTCTTTCGTACAATATTGCCGTTGTCATCTATATAGGCGGTATCCTTGGATATCATGATCTTCTCATCTGATACCTCCTGGTCTGTGTTCCTGCTCCTGTCTTTGGGGTCCAGCTGGTTCTTGCGCAGAGCGGCCTGGGTGTAGTCAAACAGTTCATAACGGTAGTTGAGCTGCTTTACATCCAGTATCTTCTCACCTGTAATGGGGTGGGTGTAGAATATGCTCTCAATGGCTCTCTGCTGGTCCTCATTGGCTTTCTTCCATGGAATGGGCTTGCTCCAGTCCAGATGGGGTACTACGGGCTCGCCGAACTTATCCTCAGTTATCATGAAAGAGTCATCGCCGCCGTAAGCGGGATCGGCCAGACGGGTACGGATGATAGAGTCGCGTACCCACTCCACAAACTGGCGGTACTTGGCGTTTGAAACCTCTTTCTCATCCATCCAGAATGACTCTACCGATATCTCTTTTGCAGGAGATTTTGAACCCATAAGGGTGTCATTACCTTCGGCGCCCATCTTGAGAGAACCTCTCTTTACAAGCACCATGCCATATGGAACCGGTTCGCGCAATGCAGTCCTTGAAGAGCCGGTAACCTCACCGCCTCCTGCTCCTGCATAACCGCTGCTGGTGCAAGACTGCATCAGTGCCATGACGGCTGCCAGACCGGTCAGAACAATGTTTTTCAGTTTCATTGTATACTAATTATAAATACCTTACACTTTTATGTACGTTCTTGCCTTTCTTAAAGAAATCCACATCGGTCTGCCAGCTTACCATAAGGTCGTGGCTGCCGTTGAGCGCACCCACACCTGATGTGTAGAACTCGTATGCATAACCTATGAGAACATCCTTAATCCTGCCTCCCACCATTGCGGTGACCGATATCCCGGGGCTATAGGTCGCTCCTGCATAGAAAAGGGTCTCGTTAAACTGATATGTACCCTTTACAGAGAGGTCCACCCTGAGAAAATCCACATCGCTTTGCACAAGAAAGCATGGCTGTACCGATATTAACGGATTTCTGAGCCCTATATTGCATCCACCTGTCAAATATAACGTTGGCATGATGTCCATATAGGCTGTTTTTCCCTGATTCTTGCCAAACTCCACATGCGGGAAGTTAAGATGCTGGGCCGATGCGCCCGCCCACCATTGACCGTTCACGTATAGCACTCCGGCACCCAGGTCACCCACCGTACCGCGCTCCTGGCCCGTTGGAAAAGCGGGGTCGTTCTGTGTCTCAATCTTAAGCCGGCCTGCGTTGAACTCCTCGGACATCACTCCTCCCTGTACGCCCAGGTTCATCCATCCGCTTCCTATACCTATTTTATATGCATAGTTAAAGAAGAGGCGGCGGTTGGTAAAGAGTCCCAAGGTCTCATTGAGCAGTCCCACGCCCACGGCGTTACGCTGCTTGCCGAACGGGAGAGCCACGTTACCTCCTATATACATGGATACGGGTGCGTGCGTGTAACCTTTCATCTGCATGGAGAGTGATCCAACCACGTTCAGATGGCTGTCACGGTTCATTGCGGCAGGGTTATAGAAATTCTCCACCTCACGGAAATGGGTGAAGTGGGCATCCGTCTGGGCCTGCATATGCAGAGATGCAGCCAGACAGAGGGACATGGTAATGGAAACGATACGTTTCATCGTGTTCATCAACTCAATAACGGCAAAAAAAGCTCATTATTTTTGTGCTTGTTGAAAAATTGTCTAATTTTGCGCCGCTTATTCCATAAGAAAAAGTCAGAACTAAATAAAAATAAAGAACTTAAAATGATCATTGTTCCCGTTAAGGAGGGTGAGAACATAGAGCGCGCCCTCAAGAAATTCAAGAGAAAGTATGAAAAGACCGGCGTTGTTAAGGAACTTCGTCGCCGTCAGCAGTTTGACAAACCGTCAGAGCTCAAGCGTCTCAAGATGGAGCACGCTATCTACGTACAGAAACTGCAGCAGACAGAGGAATAATTTTTCCCTCTGTTCTTGCTTTTTGGTTTTTTCTTTTATATATTCGTCACTGAATCCGTTCAGTGACGAATTTTGTTATGTATATAGACCAGTTCGCGGATTATCTCAGGCTGGAGCGTAATTACTCGCCCAGGACTGTTGCCAGTTACCAGAGAGACCTAGTCCTTTTCAGGGACTTCCTTAAGGAGACTGACCCCGATCTGGATATGCTTACCGCTGACAGGGATGTGGTGCGTCTCTGGGTTGTGGATATGATGGACAAGGGTGAGAAATCCACCACCGTTAACCGCAAGCTGAGCACTCTGCGTTCCTTTTACAGGTTCCTCCGCATAAAGGGAATCACGGACAAGTCTCCTGTCCAGGGCGTAAAAGGCCCCAAGAACAAGAAACCTCTGCCCCAGTTTGTCAAGGAGGCCGATATGGACCGGCTCCTGGATGATGACCGGATAGACTTGGGAGAGGGATTCATCGGGATAAGGAACAGGACGGTGATAGCCACCTTTTATGAGACGGGAATGCGTATGGCGGAGCTGATAGGACTGGATGACAGGGACATTGACTTTGGCTCGCGTACCATCAAGGTTACCGGTAAACGTGAAAAGCAGCGTTTCATTCCTTTCGGGGATGACCTGGAGCGCTGTCTCAAGGACTACCTTGATGCCAGGAGTGATGAGTTTGGCGAGACTCACGGGGCTTTCTTCCTGAGCCGTAAGGGCGGTCGCATACCGCGTCATCAGGTCTATCTGTTGGTCAAGGATGCTCTGGGCAAGGTATCGGACGTATCAAAAAAGAGCCCGCACGTGCTGCGTCACACATTTGCCACCTCCATGCTCAACCACGATGCCGAGCTTGGGGCCGTAAAGGAGCTTCTGGGTCATAACAGTTTGCAGACAACAGAGATCTATGTACATACAACCTTCCAGGAACTGAAGGAAATATATGAACAGGCTCATCCAAGGGCTTAAAACCAAAAGACTATGGAAACTAAGATTAAGGCGTTGCATTTTACAGCAACAGAACAGCTTCAGGCGTTCATTGAGAAGAAGTGTGCCAAACTGGAGAGAGTACACGAGTTTATCCAGAATGTAGAAGTTACCCTGAAAGTAGTCAAGCCGGAGACTGCCTTGAATAAGGAGGCCAGCATCAGTGTAACCATTCCCAACGGGGAGTTTTTTGCCGACAAAACATGTGATACTTTTGAGGAGGCAGTGGACGGTTGCCTTGACGCAATCACCAAACAGCTAAAGAAAAACAAGGAAAAACAGCGTGAGAAGTAAAAAACACCTAGAATTTTTTGCTGGGAAGAAAATTTGAAATATCTTTGCACCCGCTCTTCGCTTAGCGCGAGGGCGGGTTCTTTGAAACTATAGGTATTTGCCGCTATGGCTCAATGGTAGAGCAACGCACTTGTAATGCGTAGGTTGTTGGTTCGATTCCGACTAGCGGCTCTGAACAGCGTTGAATACGGATTTTGAATTGAGCTCACAGGAAAGCTCGCTTTCATGGGAGATCAAGACAAAAGACGAATGAAGACGATAGTCTTCATAACGAGACGCGGAAAGAGCTTCGCGATAGCGAAGGTCATTTCACTAGCGGCTCGTATCTCAACGAGGAAGGGTGAATTCCAGAGTGGCCAAATGGGGCAGACTGTAAATCTGCTGTCTTTCGACTTCGGTGGTTCGAATCCATCTTCACCCACAAGGCAGGCCTAAGACGATGCCGGCGTGGCCGGTGCCTGCAGTACTTCCTAGAAACCACCTTATTATATAGGGAAAGGTCAGGGGGCACGATCGTGACAAACAAAGCTGCGGGAATAGCTCAGTTGATAGAGCATTAGCCTTCCAAGCTGAGGGTCGCGGGTTTGAGTCCCGTTTCCCGCTCCAGATTTGTCGCTGTTATAGCTCAGCTGGTAGAGCGCATCCTTG
>Ga0310786_10005171_pt1 | contig 17847 bp, 11 predicted proteins | sample AusTroGonzalo_MG_FD_203881 | JGI IMG/M metagenome (GOLD analysis project Ga0310786, IMG submission 203881) | Bovine rumen microbial communities from tropical cattle in Woodstock, Queensland, Australia - Gonzalo_03 (v2) (version 2) | ecosystem: Host-associated > Mammals > Digestive system >... | reverse complement strand
TCATTCGGTTTTGAGACAAGGGCGATCACGTATTCATCCGAGATCCTTGAGAAGAACCATAAGCTGACCAGAAAAGCCGCAGGCATAAGAGGTGTTCTCCGTGCCCTGAAGAAGGTTACCACATATAAGATGGATTATAATCTGGAGATCGTTAACAGCGAGACAAACGAGATCTGCCAGGACGGCGAATATCTGTCCATATCGGTATGTAACGGAAAGTATAATAACGGGTGCATGATGGCACCTACGGCCAAGATCGATGACGGCGTCCTCGATATATGCGTAACCGAGTACCCGGGCAAGCTCAAGGCATTGAAGCTCTTCATGCTCGCCAGGTTCGGAAAACACGTAGAAGATGAGCATGTTAAGATCTTTAAGGCCACGAGCGGCATCATAAGCTGTAAGGATAATTCATTCCAGCTCCTGGGAAATACCGACGGCGAGATGTTCTACGGTAACAGGGTCAGGTTTGAAGTCTTCCCGGAAGCTTTGTATTTTTCCTATTTTCCGAAAGAAGAGCAACAAAAAAGGAGTTGAGATCTCAACTCCTTCTTTCTTAGATATCACAATTCTCCGGATCGAAATACTTGGCGTGCATATTGTTCATCCATCTTTGAAGTTCGGCTGTCATCTTATGCGCGTCATTGTCGAAGTCCTTGCCGTAGAGAGGCTTTCCGATGATTATCCTCATCTTTTTCCTTTTCAGGAATCCCTTGAATGTCTTCATCTTAGGCATATGTCTTGACCAGATCTGGTAAGCGCCTGATACGAATACGGGAACCAGGGGAACATTAGCCTTGATGGCGATATAGGATGCACCGTCCTTAAGTTCACCGATCTCACCCGTGGAAGATCTTGTTCCTTCAGGGAATACGAGGCAGATATCGCCCTTCTCGACTTCCTTTTTGGCCTTGATGAGACCTCTTACAGGATTACCGTATCTGTCAACGGCAATACCTCTTCCGACCTTCATTATGAGCCTTCCGATCCTGCCGTGATTAGTCTCAAGGTCAGCACCCGCAAGGCAGCACATCTTCTTGAAGTGCCCTCTCGGGAGATATTTGGCTATCCATACACCGTCTGCATAAGACTGGTGATTGGAAGCGATCACATAAGGGTAGCTTTCCGGGAAATTCTCCCTGTTGATACATTTGAGATTGATGACCGTTGAAGTATAAAGAAGGAAGAAAAACTTAGCCACCTTGGCAGGGAACGTGCGCTTGGTGGGATATTGTTTGTCTAGATGTGATATTTCAGCCATAACTTTCTCCGTTAGTTTGAATTCATACATATATTAATAAAAAAGAAAATATTTGCAACACCTATTTTAGGGTGTTTTATGCGGCAATCCGGCTTTGACTTTCCGGCTTACACTTTGCAATATGGACTTAAATATCTTAAAATGCTAATATCTCTAGAGTAAAAACGATTTGGAGGCTTTATGCGTCAGGTAAAGGGTACTTCGCTATACGAGGCGGAGAGATTTGATTCGATACGTGATCTCGTTCTCTCGGCAGCCGAAAGACATGCGGAATTGGATGTGGCAATCTTCAGAAGGAAGCCTACTTTACCTGAAGAACACAGGACATATGCGCAGTTCGGGCGTGATGTCAAAGCCCTCGGAACTTATATCATTAATTCCGATTATTTCGGAAAGAGACTTGCGGTAGTCGGTGAGAACTGCTATGAGTGGTTTGTCTCCTATTCCGCCATCCTCGGAAGCAACAGTATCGGTATCCCTCTGGACCGTGCCCTTCCTGAAGGCGAACTCGTCAAGCTCCTCGAGAGGAGCGAGACCAGGGTAATCTTCTATCACCCTAAGCATCATGAGATGATGGTGTCTATCGCGGAGAAGATCAGGACAGGCGAATATGATCTTCTGGTCGAGCGCTTTGTCTGCATGTATGTTGAAGGGATCGGAGCTAAGCTCACCTGGCCTGCTGACGACGAACGCTTCGCAGATCTTTATGATCTTATCTCCAAGGGCGCAGAGCTTCTTGAGAAGGGCGATGAGAGCTTTTCCGCCAATCCGATCGATCCCGAGGAAGTGAAGATCATACTCTTCACTTCGGGAACCACTTCACAGGCCAAGGCAGTAATGCTTACCAACAGGAATATCTGCTCCAACGTTTACTATATCTCGCAGACGCTCTATGCGGCCAGGGGAGAGCATTATTTTTCCATCCTGCCGCTCCATCATACATTTGAGAACACATGTGACTTCTTCCTCATCTCGAGGGGCTGTTGCGCATGTTTTTCGGACGGCCTTCGCTACATCGTCAAGAACATGTCCGAGTGGCACATCGATTTCTGTATCTCCGTGCCCCTTCTTTTCGAAAACATATACGAGAAGATCATCGACGGTATCGAGCAGTCCGGCAAGAAAAAGCTCATAAGCATAATGATCCCGGTTACGAAGTTCCTCCGTCATTTCGGCCTCGACTTAAGACGTGCGGTCTTCTCCGACATCATCAAAAAGCTCGGCGGCAACTTAAGGATCGTCGTTATCGGAGGCGCCGGCATAGACAAGAAATATGTCGAGTTCTTCAATAATATCGGTATAGATTTTCTCATGGGCTACGGCCTTACCGAGACGTCACCTGTTATTGCGACGACAACGCTTGAATGTAACGTCTACGGCAGTGTCGGCCGCCCTATGTACGGTATCACGGCTGCGATAGAAGGTGCCGAGAAGCCCAACAAGGTAGGAGAGATCCTTACCAAGTCCGACTGTGTCATGAAGGGCTACTATAATAACGAGGAAGCCACGAAGGAAGTCATCGACAAGGACGGCTGGTTCCACACGGGTGACATGGGCTATATCGACAGAAAGGGATGTATCCACGTAACAGGCCGTGTTAAGTCCATGATCGTCCTCACGAACGGCAAGAAGGCATTTCCTGAGGAGATCGAGACACTGCTTCTGGATATCCCGGGTGTCACTGAAGCATTCGTATGGGGCAACAGGAACGAGCGCGATGCCATAGATATCTGCGCAAAGCTCCTGATCAACAGGAAGGTCATAGCTTCCGAGATCGGCTCCAAGGGCGAAGCAAACGACCAGGAGATATCTCTCTACCTTAATGACAAGCTCCGCGATGCGAACCATCAGATGCCGTCTTACAAGATAGTCAGAAACTACGTATTCTCAGAGACTGAGATGATCAAGACGACGACGCTCAAGATCAAAAGACCACTCGAGCAGGAAGCTATCGAGTCCCTTCTCGAAAAGAATGATACGAATATGCGTGAGATGAATGCCTGCAATCTCGACAAGCTTTCCTGAGGGATCTGAATACCTGAGAAAAAAATGAAAAAAATGAAATGAAAGACCGGGTCAATGTACGATTAATGACCCGGTCTTTATAGTATACTTGTCTTATATGAATCCGGCAGGGAGGTAGCGACATGATAACGGTAAAGAGCCTTGACTCTCTTAAGTGTCCGTTAAGACCCATAATCCGTGAAGAGATCTCTTCAGGTAAGGAAGTCCTCTTTATCGTGCCTGAGACCTCCAAGGCTACCACCGAGAGGATATTGTTCGAGTCTTTGGGTAATGACGGCAAGAAGGCCTTAAAGGTCGGCGAAGACATCGTTACGGCAGGCCTTTTGAAGCATGATGTATTGAGCTTTCTTAAGTTTGCGCAAAGGATCGTCAGTAATTCCGGAGATGATACGATTACGGGATTTGACGATGTCATGCTCCGTAATGTCATCTATCATATCTTTGTCAGGCACGGCAGCGAATTCAGGAATTTCAGCAAATACGTCAACCGTTTTGAATATATCGACAGGCTCATAAGCCTTTTGGGCGACTTCGCCAGATTCGGGATCACGACTGATGCTCTCGACGAAGTCATCAATAATGCTCCTTCACCGGATGACGTTTTTTATGACAAAGTCAATGATCTTAAGATACTGATCGGATATATCCGGGAGATCAATGACAGATACGGATTCTCTCTTCTCGAGAGTGATATTACGAGAGCAGGGGATTTTATAGACAGAGCCGTCTCATCAGGTCAGATCCCGTCAGGAAGGTTATATTCATATCTGAGGACTCTTAAGGATACGAAGATCGTCATATACGGCTTCGGTACCTCAAGAACCTTTACTCCTCAGGAACTTTCTTTCATCAAGGCTCTGGACAAACTCGGGTCAGAGATAGTCATCTATACTCTTTATTCCGGGGATTCCGATAAGAATATCTACTATTTCGGCAATAAGATCATATCTTCCCTCCGTAAGGAAGGCGTTGAATTCAAGATCGAACACAGGTCCTTTGAAGGACTGTCTTCCGGCAACGATCTCGGAAGGATTACTTCTTCCTATGCTCTGGACGAGAAGATATCGATAGATGATCCGGACGGCTCCGTAGAACTTTTCAGGATCAATGATACAGACAGCGGATTATCCTTTGTCTGTAACGAGATAATAAGGCTTACGAGGGAAGAAGGGTACCGCTATAAGGACATAAGGGTATTCTCGCAGGATGACGCTGTCACGGAGAGGTTCAAGGGCATAATGAGGCTTTTCGGTCTTGATGCCTTTATAGATAAGAGGATGATCCTGGACAGTACCCCGATCATGAGATTTGTCGATGTTTTCCTTGAACTTCCGACTTATGATTATAATCTCGATCTTGTTATCCGTATCCTCAGAACGGGTATACTTCCGGTCACCTATGAGATGGTCGATTATTTTGAGAATTACTGTATTAGAGAGAATATCACGAACAAGGACAGGCTCTTTGACAAGTCGAGATTTATTCCTGCTCCGGAACTCAAGCGTCCGCCGTATCAGATCTATTATAATGACAAGGTGATCGAACACGGCGGGGAATATATCTGGACCTGTGTTGTCGAGAAGGTACTTATCCCTCTTCGCAAAGTATGCGACAAGGTATATGTAACGGAGCTTTTATCAGGTAAGGCGGAGATACTTCTCAATTATCTCGACGGACTTCGGAAATGGGTAGAAAGCCTCCGTGACGAATTCTATGACCGGAAGGATACGGCATCTGCTTCGATACTCGTAAGAAGCTATAAGGAAGTGATGATCCTTCTCACTTCCTTCAAGAGCGAGCTTAACGATGTAAATGTTACTCACGAACTGTTCTCCTTCCTCCTTAAGGTAGACATGAGGAACAAGGTCGTTGCAACTATCCCTCTTACTGTCGATTCGATAGAACTCGTCGATTATGACAGTGCCTGCGCTACTCCCTGCAAGGTCCTTTTCATGATCGGATGTGATTCAAGGAATTTCCCTTATTCCGGTCAGTCGGAAGGCATAATGAGTAACAGCGAGCTTCTGAGACTGAGTTCCGAGATGGGAGGAGATCTCCCTGATAAGGTACAGACGAAGAGCAGGGAAGAATTCATTAAGTCTGCTCTTGTCCTTAATGCCGTCTCGGAAAAGCTCATGATAGTTCTCGACAGGGACAGGAATTATGACAGTGAGACCTTCGGATATATCAGATCCTGCTATCTTAAGAATATTGAGCAACAGGTTGCATTTGAGACGCCGGTATACGGCAGGGCAGTAAAGAAGCGCCATGACTGCACTTCTTCCGTTATTGACGAGGACCTGGTAAAGGGACTTACCGGAGGTGCTCTTATCGGACATGTTTCAGGCTTTGAAGACTTCAATTACTGTCCGATGAAGTATATGGCCAAATATCTTCTCGGCATCTCCCAGAGAAATGACGGTACGAGAGTACTCGTTAATGAATACGGTACGATCGCCCATTCGATGTTCGAGAGAGCGATCAGGGATATGGCTTCTGATCAGACAATCGAAGGTCTTAAGAAGCAAAGGGAACTCTTAGACGACCTTGATCATCTTGAGATGCTCTCGGAAAAGTATTATGAACAGGCTCTTGATGATTCCAAGATGCCTGATAAGGATACTCTTCTTTACTCGATCGAGACGGGATACAGGGTAAGAAGGCTCTTTATCAAGGCTCTCCCAAGGCTTCTTGATTATTGCATCGAAGAGAATTATATCCCTGTCGGTTTTGAGAAGAAGATGAAGGATCTTCAGAACCGTTTGAAGTTTACTACGGATAACAATACCGATTTCCTGTTCACGGGTGTCATTGACCGTATCGACAGAAATCCCGATGACGGCAGCATAAGGATTGTAGACTATAAGACCGGGTCAAAGAACATAAACTTAAAATATCTTTCGGCGGGACTTCAGTTCCAGCTGTTCGCATATGCTCTGGCAATGAGGGAGCAAGGCGAGAAGATAGATAATGTCGGTTATATCGAACTGACGCTCGCATTCGGAAATAAAGAGGGAAAGAAGTCCTCGGATTTTAAGTTTGAAGGATCGAAGCTCGGAAGTGACGAGATCAGCGAAGTTTTAGAGCATACGGGAAGCCTTATCAGGAATACGGCCGACCAGATCTCAAGAGGAAGATGTGATGCGCTCGTAAATCCCGTAGCTGAGCAAGGGAAAAATACTCTTTGCAATTATTGCGATCTAAGGGGGCTTTGCGGAAATGACCTGACCGGACTTAGGACTGACAAGCCATGCAAGCTCAAAGATGATGATGACATCAAATACTATAAGACAGAGAAGAAAAGCAACAGGACCGACCGGTATTATATCGATCTTATGAAGGAACGGAGCGAGAGAAGATGGGACTTTCCGAAGAACAGCAACTGATAGTCAATGAAGGTATAGGAAATATCCTGGTCTCCGCAGCTGCAGGAGCGGGAAAGACCACGGTCCTTGTCGCGAGGATCATAGATAAGATATTGAAGGGAGAAGTGTCCGTAGACAGGCTTCTTGTGATGACATTTACGAATGCGGCTGCCGAGAATATGGCCGTAAAGATCAAAAATGCCATCAAAAAACGTCTTGAGGAAGAAACCGATCCCGTAAAGATCAGGATGCTCAAGGAACAGCTTAATCTCATGCCGTCAGCTTATATCATGACCATTGATTCGTTTTGTTCGAGGATCATAAGGGAGAAGGGAAGTGAAGCTGAAGGATTTGATCACGAGACGGGACTTGCGCCGGTCTCCGAGACTGAGAGGGAAATGCTCTTATCAGCTGCCGCAAGTATGGCTGTTAAGCAGTCTTACGGGGAGTTCAAAGATATAAGCGGATTTAATGATTCTCCTTTATCCAGACTCGTCGTCTTTTTCGACGGTAGAAGTGACTATAGCCTCATAAAATCCCTTGTCGATAACTATAAAAAGCTGAGGAGCCTTCCTGATTATATCGAATTGGTAGAGAAGAAAGTTTTCTTGAGGAAGGAAGCTGATAATGAGGGTAAGATACTCTTTTTAGACAGCTTTATCCTCATGATGAAGGATTTCTACAGTGAAGCCATGGAAGCTGCCAAAAGATCATTGGATGAGATCTCTTATGCGGGAATGAAGGAAGATGTCGAATCGATAGTAACGGTTGCTGTCAATTCCATCCTCGCGGAAAGCTTTGTATTGGACAATATACCGGATGATCCGGAAGAAGCCTTTGCTTTCTTCGGAAAGAGTCTTGACAGGCTTAAGAACGTTGATCTCGGGGGTACAACTCCTGCCAAGCTTAAAGATCTGAAGGAGACGGTGGCTCCTGCCTTTGCTCTTCTTTATTTTGCTCAGGGGGAGATCAAATCATATAAGGGACTTCTCTTGCAATACTGTCCTTCGGAGATGCTCTTTGATGTTTTCTCGACAGGCCTGGACGGACTTCTTGATAAGCAGAAGGAGAGGACATATATCATTGAGGCATATAAGGATCTTCTCGTGAAGATGGATGCTAATTATTCGAGGCTCAAGAAAAAGGCGAGGGTAATGGACTTTGCCGATATGGAACAATATGCCCTTGAAGCATTAAAAGACCCTCAGGTCAGGGATTTCTACAAAGAAAAGTTCAAAGAGATCTATGTTGACGAATATCAGGATGACAGTACTCTTCAGGATGCCATAGTCGAGTCTTTTGCTGATAATAATCTCTTCATGGTAGGAGATGTAAAGCAGAGCATCTATAAGTTCAGATATGCCAATCCCAGAATGTTCATAAACAGGATGGAAAGATATAACAAGGATGAGTCCGGAAAGGTCCTTCTGATAAATAATAACTACAGGAGTACGGAAGAGATATTGAATTTTGTCAATATCATCTTCACGCAGCTTATGAGCGGAGATTCGACCGAGATCGAATATGACAAGAGTCATATGCTCAGTAAGGACAAGAATGCCCAAAAGGAAGAAGATCTGCCCAAAACTCATGTTCTTCCCAAGATCCTTCTCATATCGGACGAGGATGGCACGGATGATGATGACGATCAGTTTGATAACGAGATATTAAACCCGGATTGTACAAGGATCGACCTTGATTCCATAAACGGGTCGGGAGCTTCAGAGATAAAAGGTGTTATCAGGGAGATCACGGATTATCTTAAAGATCCTTCTCATGAGCCGGGAGATATCTGTATCCTTACCAGAAGTAACGACAGGGCAAGAGCTGTCTCCAAGGTATTGAACCTTGTAGGGATCCCGAGTTCCTGTAATGATGTGAGGAAGCTTTATGAGGACAGTGATATTGCATCGATCTGTGCTCTTATTACCATACTCGGAAACGAGCACAGGGATGAGAGCTTGTTCGGGATAATGCTCGCTGATTTCAGATTCTCGAACTTCACCGTAAATGAGATCTCAAAGATAATCATGTATGCCAAGGATCAGGGGATAGAGGGCATGAATCTTATTAACAAGGTCAGGGCATATGCCGATATGGAAAGACCTGATGACATAGATCTTTATGACAGGGTCCACGTCTTTCTGGACAGATTGGATGAGCTCCGGTCGGAATCTCTCATGTTCAACATAAGTGAACTTATCGAGAAGATCTATGCAGCAACAGGTATCCTTGCTACGGTGAAGGAAAAACGTCCTTACGAAGTGATCAAGCTCAGAAGGTTCAAGGAATGGCTCTGTGAGTCCTATATGGATCGCGGGAGCGATATCTCCGCCATCGCGGATTCGCTGAATAAGCTTAAGATCGAGATGCCCGGTTCTGCGTCTTTTGAAGTGGAGAAAGATGACGACAATGCCGTCTCTGTCATGACGTTCCATAAGAGTAAGGGTCTTGAATTTCCGTTTGTCATAGTCACACAGATAGATTCAAAGACCAAGACGGATGAATCCCACCTGTCTTTTGACGAGAGGTTCGGATTTATCGCTGATGATTTTTCAGATGAGGATGATATCAGAAGATGGGATTCGTTTGAGTCTGTGATGTTCAGTAACGAAAAGCATCTTGAGGCCGTTTCTGAGGAATTGAGACTGTTCTATGTTGCGCTTACAAGAGCCATGAACAGACTGACAATAGTGTCTAAGTTCGATCCGGTAAAAGACCGTATGTGTTATTACCAAAAAGCGGCAGTGGAAAAGAATATCAAGTTCAGGAGAAGTATTCATCTGAATCTCAAAAAGATCGCTGAAGAATTCTTTATAGCCCTCTCCAGGATCAATAAAGCAGCAGATATAAGAGAAGCGCTTTCGGTAAATGACGCATCATTTGTTAAGGATATATCGGATTTCGACGGCTTCGAACTGGAGATCGTTCCCGAAAACGATATCAGAGCCGATCAGCTTATCCGTGAATTCGTTCAGGGTGAGATACTACATGCCCACCTTAATATTGATGGCTTTGACAGGGACGGATATCCCGTATTTCCGCCATATGAATATGAGAGATCCGTAAAGGCTTCTTCCAAGACAAGTGTATCCGAGATCAAGAAAGAAGAACTGCGTTTGTCTTTTGACGGAGAAGGAGCAGAAGGAGTAAATCCGAAGAAGCTTCCGATCAATCTCATAGTTCCGTCCCTCGATTATTTTGATCCCGAGAATGCTTATAAGTCGGCTTCCTCCAAGGGAACGCTGATCCATAATATGCTGAGGTTCCTTGATTTCGTTAAGATACTTGAAGATATCGATAACGGAAGATCACCCGAGGAAGCACTGGCTCTTGAGATCAGTTTCCTCAAGGATAAGGGGATCATAAAAGACAATATGATGCCTGTAATAGCTTCGTTTGAGAATGAACTACTGTACTTTGTCGGATCGGATCTGTTCCGTAGGATCGCCGAAGCCGAGAAGAAGGGCAATGCTTTCTTCGAGCGGCCCATCATGTTTTCGGTCAATGTCAGGGACACCGATGATGATACCCTTGTACAGGGCGTTTTGGACGTTCTGTTCATCGAAGACGGTGAAGCCGTGATAGTCGACTATAAGACCGACAGGATAAAGACTGAAGATGATGAAGAGATAAAGAAGACATTATACGAACGTCACGGACTTCAGCTCGATTTTTATGCTGCTTCGGTCGAGGCGTCAGGTATTAACGTCAAGGAAAAGATAATCTGGCTCGTAAGAAAGGGAAAAGAGTTTATTCTCTGATCTTTTTGCTGTCCCTTATCTCCCGGAAGAATTCTTTCAGCATCTTGGAACTCTCCTCTTCAAGAAGGCCTCCTTCAAAGAGGACTTCATGATTATGTCCGTGTCTTATATCAAAGATATCGTTGCAGGAGCAGACAGCGCCTCCTTTGGGCTCATATGCCGCAAAGTAGACTTTCCTTATCCTTGACTGGATTATGGCTCCTGAACACATCGTGCACGGTTCCAGCGTGACATAGAGGTCGCAGTCAGACAGACGCCATGAGTCGAGCTTTTTACATGCCTTTTTTATGGCCAGGATCTCGGCATGGCTTAGTGAACAGTTATGTGTGATCCTGAGATTATGAGCTCTTGATATGATCTTATTGTCTTTGACGATGACGCACCCGATCGGGCATTCTTCGAGTTCATAGGCCTTCCTTGCTTCCTTGAGGGCTTCTCTCATAAATCTCTCGGGTGTGATATCTTTGTTCATCATGTCTGCCCCTTAACAGTTTTAGCTGATTATAGCATATGCTTTCCTTAATTTTAATAATATAAAAGGTTGACATAAAAGCCCGGGCACGTTATATTGTAATTTGTCTTTTAATGCGCTCATGCGCAATTTTTGAAAATTGAAGGTAGGTTTTTAAATGGCTGTTTTGCAAGGTTTATGCAAAAATTGCGGATCTCTCGTAGTTTACAATTCAGCAGATGAAATGTGCGAATGCATATTCTGTAATGCTGTTTTCCCGATAGGAGAGGTAATCCCTGTTGATGCGGAGCTTAAGGATATCAATTTCCCTATGGAGAAGTTCGAGAAGACAACGGAGGGAACAGGTAAGAACCAGTTTTCCACGATGCCTGACCGCGTAACTCCGGCGGTTGAGAGAAACAGCAAGAGCTCGGCTGTCGAGACTGTTGTCGAGACCAAGCAGTTTGAGGTCCAGGCTAAGGATGTTAAGGCTCCCAAGAAGGTAGTAGCTATCCTTACCGCTATCGCAGGTGTTGCTCTCATTACGATTATATGCATCTCACTTCCGCTTTATAAGATGAGGACTTCTCTTCTCGCAAAGATGGAAGACAAGATGCCTGCTGTTGTTGAAAATGTCGCTAATGTCGACCTTACAAAGGACGACGACGGAAATATCGCAGGATACTCGATCCAGGGTATCTCGTGCCAGAAGGTCTCTGTTCTTACAGGAGACGATATTGATGAGAATGAAGCACGTCTGCTCTTTGACAATTACTGCGACGCGAGGAAGTCGATCTCTTCCAAGTACGGTAATGACGATGTCAAGATGAAGATCTATTCTAAGAACGGTGTTTATACCGTGACATCGGAAAAGGCGGATTTTTCGGAGAATAAGGTGACAACCGCATCCTCCAAATAAGGAGAGTTTGATGGCAGATTTTGACAAGAAACTTGCTAAGCTTAAGAAAATGGCCGATAAGAGAGGCGGGGAGCTGCGACAGGAGACTGTTGAGAGCGAAGCCGCAGAGCTTGATAACGGCCTGGCCGATGCTGTCAGACTTACTGCCGAACTCGAGAAGATGGGTGTAACCATCACCGATAAAGAAGATCCTGATGAGACTGCCGAAGAATCCATAAGGGAAGCCGAGAGCGACGAGATAAACGTCGACGATTCTGTAAGGATGTATTTAAAGGAGATCGGTAAAGTACCGCTTCTTAGCGGCGATCAGGAACAGGAGCTCGCAAGAAAGATGCTCGACGGTGATGAGGAAGCAAAAAACACCCTCATAGAATCCAACCTCCGTCTTGTCGTTTCCATAGCGAAGAAATACATGAACAGAGGTTTGTCTCTTCTGGACCTCATCCAGGAGGGGAATATCGGTCTTATCAAGGCCGTAGATAAATTTGACTATTCAATGGGCTTTAAGTTCAGCACATATGCAACATGGTGGATCAGACAGGCTATCTCAAGAGCAATAGCGGATCAAGCAAGAACAATACGTATCCCTGTGCATATGGTCGAGACGATCAATAAGCTCAACAGGATAGAAAGGCAATTGATACAGGAACTCGGACGTGAACCGGATACCGGGGAGCTCGCTTCCAAGATGGGATTATCGGAAGAGAAGATCCGTGAGATCCAGAAGATATCTCAGGATCCTGTATCGATCGACAAGCCGGTCGGCGAGGAGGAAGACAGCCACCTCGTGGACTTTATCGCCAGCGACGAGACCGCTTCGCCTGACGAAGTCGTATCAAGGGAACTTCTTAAAGAAGAATTGATCGAAGTGTTGGATACTCTGTCTGACAGAGAAGCCAAAGTATTAAGAAGAAGATTCGGCCTTGATGACGGAAGACAGAGAACGCTTGAAGAAGTGGGCAGGGAGTTTGGCGTTACAAGGGAAAGGATCAGGCAGATAGAAGCCAAGGCGATCCGTAAGCTCCGCCACCCTAGCAGGAGCAAGAAACTGAAAGATTACGTTGATTAACGGATATTTGGTTTGAAAAAGGTATTTTGGAGGAAACATGGCAGATTTACAAAGTGCGCTTAAAGCAGCTAAAAAGATAGCGATCAAGAATAAGAATGTGATCTCAGAGTCGGATTTTGACGGGATCACGGATGATTTTGAGATAGGCCCGGAAGAAGCGGGCGTGCTCGCAGCCGAAATAGAGAAGCTGGGTATCTCGATCGAGCAGGATATCGATTCCGCCAAGGCACTGGAATTTACTTCTGCCGAAGATATCGGTGTAGATGATTCCATCAGGATGTATCTGAAGGAGATCGGTAAGATACCTCTGTTGTCCGCAGATGACGAGAGAGAGCTTGCATCCAGGATGAGCGAAGGCGACGAGTCAGCCAAGGATGTATTAGTTGAGTCAAACTTGAGACTTGTTGTCTCCATAGCAAAGAAATATATGAACAGAGGTCTGTCTCTCCTTGATCTCATTCAGGAGGGTAATATCGGACTTATCAAGGCAGTTGATAAATTCGATTATACAAAGGGCTTTAAGTTCAGTACATATGCCACATGGTGGATAAGACAGGCCATTACGAGAGCTATAGCAGATCAGGCCAGAACGATCCGTATCCCGGTACATATGGTCGAGACGATCAATAAGCTTACCAGGATCCAAAGACAGCTCGTCCAGGAATTGGGCAGGGAGCCTGATGTTAACGAACTCGCGGAAAAGATGGAACTGTCCGCAGAGAAGATCCGTGAGATCCAGCGCATCTCCCAGGATCCTGTATCTATCGATAAGCCGGTAGGTGAGGAAGAGGACAGCCACCTCGTTGACTTTATCTCAAGCGATGAGACATTATCTCCTGATGAGGAAGTCGCCCGCGTACTTCTTAAGGAAGAACTGGTAAATGTATTGTCGGTATTGTCCGAGCGTGAAGCGAAGGTAATAAAGCTCCGTTTCGGTCTCGATGACGGAAGACAGAGGACTCTTGAAGAAGTAGGAAGAACTTTGGGAGTTACAAGAGAGAGGATCAGGCAGATCGAAGCCAAGGCTATCCGTAAGCTTGGCAGATCAAGTGTTTCCAAGCGTTTGGAGGGTTACGCTGACTGATCTTTTGGTAATCTCTTGAAAGGGCGATCCTATGTCTGAGAAAAAATACTCTTTCATGAAAAGCATACTTCCCGAGAACGCCTTGAATTTTTCAAGGCGTACTCGTTATGTGTGCGAATCCATGATAGAGAGGATCTACCCTTCGAAGATCATCCTTCCCATGAAGCAGCATTACGGAGTTGAAGCCATCCCTACCGTTGAAGTCGGTGATGAAGTCCTTATAGGGCAGTGCGTTGGAGCTCCGGCACCCGGATCTTTCTCGGTTCCGGTCCATTCGGGCATATCGGGCAAGGTTACGGAGATAAAGACGATCACTCTTCCGAACGGCGTATCCACGAAGGCCATCGTTATAGAGAGCGACATGAAAAGGACTTATCATCCTTCGCTCAGGCCGAGGCAGGATCTTAATGTTGATGCAAGGACCGCCATGGGCATAATCAAGAATGCCGGCATAGTCGGAATGGGCGGTGAAGGAATACCCACTATCGCAAAGCTCAACCGTGCAAGAAGACTTAAGGTCAACGAACTTCTGGTCAACTGCCTCCAAAGTGAGCCCTATGCCACCTGTGACCTTCACAGGATATGCGATACGCCTGATTATATCGTAATGGGTGCAGTCGTTGTCGCAGGCATCATAGGCGTTTCAAAGATAAGATTCCTCATATCCTCCGAGAGAAAGCTCGAACTGGGTTATCTTAATAATTCCATTGACGGAATAAAGCGGGATTACCCCGACCTTACTTTTGAAGTCGTAAGATTCAAGGAGAGATTTCCTCAGGGCCATTTCAGGCTTATCGCAAGAGCACTTTATTCGGTCGAACTAAGCGAGAACGATACTTTGGAAGAAAGCGTCAAGGCAGCTCTCTTTAACTGTTCGACCTTAAATGCCGTCTGGGAGGCAGTTGCGGATAATATGCCTTTCTGCAGCAGGATCGTGTCGGTATCGGGAGATACGACCGACGGTCATAATGTGCTTGTTCCGATAGGGACACCGATAAGAGACGTACTAAGTAAGATGTCGCCTGTCTTTTCTTCGTGCAGGATCGTATGGGGTAATGCCCTGACGGGACTTTCATGTACCGATCTTGATACCCCGATAATAAAGACGACATCAGCCATAACCGTTATCAAGATGCTCGGTTCTCCCAAGACACCTTGTATCCACTGCGGCATGTGCTATGATGCCTGCCCTATGGATATAACTCCGAGTATCTGCTATAAGCTCATCGACCTCGGGCAGGACAGTAAGGCTCTTCACGAGAACGCAAACAGATGTATCGCCTGCGGTGCCTGTTCCTATGTCTGTCCTGCAGGACTTGACCTGACAGGTACGATAGCTTCGTTCGCAGCAAAGAACCGATTGATCAGTAAGACGAATGAAGAGCTCTCGAACAATAACAGAACGAGATTTACCATGGACAAGCTCGATATCGGTGATGCTTCGTTACTTGAGGCTTATGCCGAAGATGAGGACGGACTTAATTCCGATGAGATCGATGAAGATACGATCGTACTTCCTTTCGAAGGAGGTAAATACGTATGATAAAAGGTCATTTCGCTCCTTTCATCCATTCCGAAAAGAATGCGCCGTTCATCTATATCAACGTTCTTATCGCGCTCATCCCGTGCATAGTGCTTGCCGTCGTTTACTACGGCCTTCGTGCACTTTGCCTGCTCTTTTTATCGCAGGCACTGTTCTTCTTTTTCGACTATGCCTTTTCAAGGCTCTTCCGTTCGAAAACGATAAACAGGGATTATATAGATATCAGTTCCGTCATAAGCGGTACCATATTCGCTTTGCTTCTCCCACCTGACACATCCGTCGATGTGGTCATAATGGGAGTACTGTTCGGGTCTCTGGTAATTAAGCAGCTCTCAGGAGGCGTCGGTACAAATCTCATGAATCCTGCCATAGCTTCCAGGCTCTTCGTAAGTATCGTGATCCCGGGAAAACTCTCCGGCTTTTCAGAACCTCTGGACAACTTCTTTAAGCTCGATACACTGATCGATTTTACGGGCAGGCATTCCTCGATGGGTGATACGGCAAGGATCTATGCCGTTGAGGTCCTGGCCGGAAACTTTGCCACGTTTATAGGGGTCGGAAGCGGTATCGCGGTCCTTATAGGCGCTTTTTATCTTCTCTTCAAGAGGATCGTCAGAGGATATGCCTTCTTCGGATATGTTATTGGAATAATCCTTTTCTATCCTGTCCTTCACATAACGGATTTCATCAACGGCGGCGGTTTCCGCGCTTTTGTCGTTTTCTTCCTGACGTCAGGAGTCCTTTTCATTGCAATATATGCCCTTGGCGATTTCACGACTATGCCGATGAATCCTTTGATGAGGCTCATCGCGTCATTTGTATGTGCCGTCCTCACGGTCATCATCTACGAGAAGGTCGATCCCATAACGGGACTTTGCGCACCTGTTCTCCTGACGAATATCGCGACGCCTACGATAGATTACTATCTCGGTACCCTGACTCATAAGGAGATCAGGAACAAAAAGGCGGGTGATGCCTTATGATGACAAGAGCCCAGCTTAGAAAGATGCTTATAGATCTCGCGGTAATGCTCGTCTTGAGCATTATGGTCATCTCCCTCGGCATATATATTTCCTATGACAAGTCGAATATAAGGGAACAGCAGCGGTACAAGGCTCTTTTCGGAAATGTCGTAAAGGCAAGTTCTTATGAGGAACTGAAGCACGATCTTGTGAAGGAAACGGAAGGCGTAAATCACGTATATCTTGCTTATGACAGGGAAGGCAGGATAATCGGCTATATAGCTGATATCAGCGTTTTCGATTCGGAAGGAAGGCAGCTTCATTCATATGTCGGGATCAACAGTGACGGTTCGACCATCATAGGCTATAAGAGGATCAATGATGAGGAAGATCCGATTCCGCTGGAACTTAATGATATAGGAACGCTCTCTGCCCAGGTGATGGGAAAGCAGATGCCGATAGCGCTCTCAAAGAGCGGGTTCGAGGATGTGGATGTTGTATATAGTGACTATAATCCGCCTGCGGGACTTCAGGACGGCACATATTATGCCCAGTCGCTTACCAAGGACAAGAAGGGTTATATCGACTATGTCGAGATAGAGATATCGGACGGCAGGATAAAAAGAGTCGTATGGGACGGCATCAATATCGATCCTACTACGGGATCGAGGAACCAGGCTTCGCTCACGGGCGCCTATGTAATCTCGGGTGAGAACTGGGCTACCCAGTGCTATAACGTCTGCCACGCGCTTATCGAACTTCAGGATGTCTCCAGGCTCGCCATGAAGTCAGACGGAACGACGGAGATAATCCCGGGGGTTACAACGAACATATCGGCTTTTGTCGATCTTGCAAATGAGTGTCTTGATAATTCCAAGGCGGGATTCGACAAGGATCAGTATCTTGATACATTGTGTGAGATCATTACTTCCCAGGGTGTCGATCCCGAGAGTAAAAAGGATTCTAACGGTTTTATAGTCTATCCGTTCGAAGATCTTTCGTACTTTAAAAAAGATGGTGCCCCGGATACCGATCTTAAGACCGTATATGAGACAACACTGACCGAGGATGAACTTACAGGGCAAGAGGGAGACGATACAGAGGTTACGGTTACTCCGAAGCCTGCATCTTCGCCTTCTTCGGGCGGGGAAGACGGTATTGCCACAGATCCTTATTCGAGCATTATATCGAACAGTATCGACGGGATACCGTTATCTGAGGTCAGAACGTTCATACAGGGCATCAATTATGATATGGGCAAGTCTTCGGGATTCATAACAACTATCAATACAACATATAAGTTCTTCAGAGAATACATGAACTGGATCGGATAAGATGGCGATTTACGGAAAGAAAACAAGAGTCGATACACCGTTCGATGATTATAAGAGAAGATCGGCAGAG
>Ga0310786_10005170_pt1 | contig 17852 bp, 11 predicted proteins | sample AusTroGonzalo_MG_FD_203881 | JGI IMG/M metagenome (GOLD analysis project Ga0310786, IMG submission 203881) | Bovine rumen microbial communities from tropical cattle in Woodstock, Queensland, Australia - Gonzalo_03 (v2) (version 2) | ecosystem: Host-associated > Mammals > Digestive system >... | reverse complement strand
GTTCGGCATTTTTACTTACCGAAAAAAGGTACAAGACCAGAAGAAGCGTGATGAATTCATAGAAGAACGCACCAATGAGGTGATTAAGAAACAAGACCAAAAGCCCGCGTGGTTCGTTTTTCTTGCCAAAGGCTTCGTACTCAACATCTTGAATCCTTTCGTCTGGATTTTCTGGTTTTCAGCGGTGGCTATGGTGGCGGGCAACATGGGCGGCAACAAACTAAGCACCATGGTGTTTTTCTGCATCATTTTGGGCACCACGCTCTTTTTGGAACTGCTGAAGGCTTGGGGAGCAGCCAAATTGAAGAAATTCCTTGACGCTGAGCGCACTACACTAATGAATAGGATTGCCGGCATTCTGCTGATGCTTTGCGGGGTTTACTTCATCATTTTCAGGGGAATCTTACATTTGATTAATTAAAGCGAAAAACTATGGAAATAAAAACTTCAAATTCGGGCTGGGGGACGTTCATCGTGAGCGGCTTGGTGGCCATTGTTTACGGTCTGCTGGCCTTGTTGCTGCCAAAAGACATCATCAAAACGGTGATGGTGGTTTCGGGTATCGGACTGATTGTCACAGGTTTGGTTTGCCTCATCTTCAGTTTAAGGCGCAAAAAAGTGGAACTGCCTTGGGGCTTGTTGCTCATGGAAGCCATCGCTTTAGTGGCTCTGGGCGTCGTGGCCATTGTTTGGTCGAAAGAAACCGTGAAACTGCTCATTTTCGTTATAGGACTGTGGTCGGTCATCATCGGGGCTTTGATGCTCGGTTCCATTTTCAGGCTGAGTCACATGGTCAACCGAGGCTTCTACATCACAAGTGCCATTCTGAGCATTCTTTTCGGCGTGTTGCTCATGGTCAATCCTTTCGAGTCCATTGAGTTTTTCGTGGCGCTTACGGGAGTGCTTGCCCTCGCTTTCGGCATCATTATGATGATGTTCGGGTTCACGCTGCGGAAAGTGGACAAGGACATCAAAGTTGAACTGATGGATTGAATGCCGTCCAAGGCGCGACTTCGGGCAAGGGTGCCGTCACCTCGATTTGTGTTTTCAAGACGGGATGCTCAAAAGCGATATGCCAAGCGTGCAGGCTGATGGAAGCATCGGGGTTGCTACGCGGATAGCCATATTTCAAATCTCCACGAATGGGACAACCGATATGTGCCAACTGACAGCGGATTTGATGATGCCGACCTGTAAACAACTCAATTTCAAGTAAGTAAAAAGTTTCCGATTTTCCAATGATGCGATAACTTAACCGTGCCAATTTGGCTTCTTTAGTCCCTTCGAGCACGATGAAAGACTTGTTCATCTTCTCGTTTTTGACGATATAATCTTCCAAAACATCGGCCTGCTTGGGCGGATGGTTTTTCACCAAGGCCAGATACGTCTTGCGGAAATCGCGGTCTTTTACTTTTACGGTCATTCGGGAAAGAGCCTTGCTCGTTTTGGCGAAGACGACGGCACCGCTCACGGGCCTGTCGATGCGGTGGACGAGGCCGGCGAAGACATTGCCGGGCTTGTCGTATTTTTCCTTGATGTATTCCTTCACGTCGTCAAGTAGGCACTTGTCGCCCGTCTTGTCGGCTTGGACGATTTCCGATGGGAGTTTATTGACAACGATTAGGTGGTTGTCTTCGTATAAGATTCTATTTGATATGTTGGTCATAGGTGTTGTTGTTCGTGCAGGGACTCACGTCGCCTGCTTATTGGTCTGTCACCCCCTACGGGGTTCTGTTGAGTCCCGTTAGGGACGGCATATCAGTATGCAGGCGACGTAAGTCCCTGCTTTCACAGTCAAACTCTCTACTCGACCTCGCAAATTACCCCACTCCCCACAACATACGGCTCCGTTTCATGGTAAACCACCCCAAACTGCCCGGGCGCCACGCCCGAAATGGCCACTTCCGACTCAATGTCAGCGCCGCGCTCGGTGAGGCGAATCGTGCCAAAGGTAAACTCCGGCTGATGCCGTATCTTGAAACGAACCCGCTGACCATCAACGAACTGCAAGGCGGGATTCATGGGTTGCAAGTCGCCCAAGGGGACGATGTTGGTGTATTGCAAAATGGGGTCGTAACCCTGCGAAACATAAACGATGTTGTTAGGGATGTCCTTTTTGACAACGAACCACGGCCCGCCGCCGAGGCCAAGACCCTTGCGTTGCCCAATGGTGTGGAACCAAAAGCCTTTGTGACGCCCCAACTTCTTGCCTGTTTCCATCTCCACGATGTCGCCGGGCATCTCGCCGAGATACTCGCGGATGTAGTCGTTGTAATTAATCTTGCCCAAGAAGCAAATCCCTTGACTATCATGGCGTTCTGCGCTTGGAAGTTTGTATTGGGCGGCCAATTCACGCACTTTCGGTTTGGGAATATCGCCAATGGGGAAAATGACCTTGCTGAGTTGCGCGTAGGTGATGCGACCCAAAAAATAGGTCTGGTCCTTGAAAGTGTCAGCCGCTGTGCCGAGCCAAAAGATGCCGTTTTCGTCCTCCCACGAACGAGCGTAGTGCCCCGTCGCGATTTTGTCGAAGTTATGACCTTCCTTTTCCTCGAAGGCACCGAGTTTAATCCAGCGGTTGCACATCACATCGGGGTTGGGCGTGAGACCCTTGCGCACCATCTCCATCGTGTATTTCCCGACGGTCTCGAAATACTCGTGCTGCAAATCCACGATGTCAAACTTGCAACCGTATTTCTTTGCAATATAGGTCGTTATCTCAATATCTTCCTCCGATGGGCAACTCGACAGGTCTTCCTTGCCTTCCATCCCGATTTTGATGTAGAAGATATGTGGGTCGTATCCCTGCTCCTTGAGCAACGGCACCACCACAGAACTATCGACACCCCCTGAAACCAATGCGGCTATGTTCATGGTCTTGTAATTTGCTGCAAAAATAGAAATTTTTCTTGTTGTAGGGCTGTCATATTATGGCAGCCCTACAGTCAGAAATCAATTATCCGTCATCGAATAAGGCTTATCCTCAGCCTTCAATCCACGTTCCAAATTAGGCTGAGAACCCATCTCAAAGACCAAATCCCCGCCCTGCATCAGTTGCTCGTGCGTGAGATACAATTTGCTGATTTCCTTATCATTGAAGGTTACTTTCTGCACATAACGGTTCTCCTCGCTCACCTCGGGTGCCTTGATTTCCATGGTCTTGCCGTTGCCCAAACGCACTTTCATGTAAGGTAGGTAGGGCGCACCTAATATATATTGGTCGCTGCCAGGACAGACGGGATAGAAACCCATCGCGGAAAAGATGTACCACGCCGACATCTGGCCGCAGTCGTCGTTACCGCAAAGCCCGTCAATGTTGTTTTTATAGAAGCGGTTCATGATTTCGCGAAGCCAATATTGGGTTTTGTAAGGCTTTGAGGTCCAGTTGTATAGGTAGGCAATATGATGCGCAGGCTCGTTGCCGTGGTTGTAGCAGCCCATCAAGCCTTCCTCGGTCACGTCCTCCGTGTTCTCGAAAAACTCGGCGGGCAAGTGCATTATAAATAAGGTGTCCAAGTTGTGGATGAACTGAGCATCGCCGCCCATGGCCGCAATGAGACCTTTCACATCCTGCGGCACATAGAACGAATACACCCAAGAGTTGCCCTCCACAAAGCCTTCAACCTCATTGTCTAACAGGCTGAAAGTCTCCTTCCAACTGCCGTCGCTCATTTTCGGACGGGCGAAACCCAAATCAGTGTCGAAGGTGTTGCGCCAGTTGGCAGCGCGTTGTTTGTACTGTTCCGCAAGTTCTTGGTTTCCTGCCTTCAGTGCGGCTTTGTAAATGGCCCAATCATCGTAAGCATATTCTAAAGTCACCGAAACGCAACCTCTGTTTTTGTCGAAAGGCACATAACCTAATTTTTGGTAGTCGTCGAGATTGACATAATAAGGGCAGGTAGAACTCCTTTGCATGGCTTTCAGCATGGCATCTTTCTGGTTTGCAACGCCTTTCGTGTAGGCATCGGCCAAGACGGAAACAGCATGATAGCCAATCATGCACCAGTTTTCGTTGCCCATGTGGGACCAAACGGGCAGCAATCCGTGGACGCTCTGCTCGCTGTGTTTCAGCATCGAAGCCACCATGTCGGCGTTGCGCTGAGGCTGCAAAAGGTTGAACAGCGGATGCAAGGCGCGATAAGTGTCCCAAAGCGAAAAAACAGTGTAGTTGGTGAAGCCCTCGGCCTGATGGATGTTGTGGTCAATGCCGCGATATTGGCCGTCCACATCCATATAAATGGAGGGATTAATCATCGTGTGGTAAAGCGAAGTGTAGAGCATGGCTTTCTGGTCTTCGGTGCCATCGGCTTGAAGCACAGCAAGTTCCTTGTTCCATTTGGCTTGGGTTTCGGCCAATAGTTGCTCAAAGTTTCGGCCATCGGTCTCGGCATGGAGGTTGCGCAAAGCGCCTTCAGTGCTTGTGGCGGAAAGGGCGACTTTCATTTCCAAAGTTTCAGGCTGATTAAAAGTGAAATACGCCACAATCTTGCGCCCCGTCATTTCGGGGAAGTTGTGCTTCACGTCAAACTTGCCCCACATGCCGTTGTATTTGGGCTTCTGCAACTCACGATAGCCATAATCGGCAATGGGCTGGTTGAAACTGATGGCGAAGTAGGTGTAATTCGTTCTTGCCCAGCCGTTTGTGATACGGTAGCCTGTCAGCAAAGTATCATTTTCTACGCGGAGATTGGCCCACAAAGTTTTGCCGTCGTAGTTGTAAATGCCGTGCTGCAAGTCTAAAACAATGCTGCCGTTCTCGCCTTTCGGGAAGGTATAACGGTGGATGCCAGCGTGTTCCGTGGCCGTCAGTTGGGCTTTAACGCCGTAATCTTGCAAAAACACTTCATAATAACCCGGCACCGCGATTTCAGTGTCGTGGCTGAAACGGGAACGGTAGCCCGCATCGGGGTTGGTTTGCGTCCCCGGATTGAATTTGATTTCACCCGTGACGGGCATCACCAAAATATCACCCAAATCGGAGTGGCCCGTGCCGCTGAAATGGGTGTGGCTGAAACCCACGATGGTACTGTCTTTATGCTGATAACCAGCGCAATACTCATACGCACGCGGCTGATATTTGCCGTCAATATTGTGCGGCACAGTGTCCGTGTCGGGACTGAGTTGCACAATGCCGAAAGGCGCACAAGCCCCCGGAAAAGTGTGCCCCATGCCGTTGGTCCCAATGATGGGATTGACATATTGAAGGTAATCAATTCCATTGTCGCGGTCAGTGTCTTCGCTAACGGGAGTCGTTTGGCAGCCAACCATTATCAGTGCCAAAGCAAATGTCAAAAAGTGTTGATTTTTCATAGTTTATGCAGTTTAGATGTTGCAAAAGTAAGAAATAGTCCCGTAGGGACGACAAAAAATAGGCAGGTGGTGTAAACCCCTGCCTAAAATATGTATTTCGATTTCCAATGAACCCCGAAGGGGTGACAGGAATTATCCCACGCTGCATCCCGCCGTCACCAAATCGCTCGGCGTGAGCAGCACGAGGCGACCATCCTTATCCTCGGCGGAAAGAATCATGCCTTCGCTGACCACACCTTTCAACTTGCGCGGCTCGAAGTTGGCGATGAAACACACCTGTTTGCCCACAAGTTTCTCAGGCTCAGTGTAATACTTCGCGATGCCGCTCACGATGGTGCGCTTGTTCATGCCATCGTCGATGAGGAACTGGAGCAGTTTGTCGGCCTTTGGCACCTTTTGACATTCGAGGATGGTGCCCACGCGAATGTCGACCTTCATAAAGTCGTCGAAACTGACATTGGGCTTCACCTCGGCGGGTTTCCAAGCGTTGAGTTCGTTGGCCTTCTTGGTGTCCTCCAACTTCTTCAATTGCGCCTCTACCACACTGTCCTCAACCTTCTCGAACAACAATTCCGGCTGACCGATGACATGGCCTTCGGTGAGCAAAACGGTGTTTTCGGCATCGTCCCAACCATTGAATTTCAAGCCAATCATCTTTTGCAACTTCTTCGCACTGAAGGGCAGGAAAGGCTCACTCAAGATGGCCAAATGCGCCACAATCTGCAACGAAACAGCCATCACGTCTTTCACGCGCTCAGGGTCGGTCTTGATTTGCTTCCAAGGCTCATTATCAGTGAGATACTTGTTGCCGAGGCGGGCCAAGTTCATTAGTTCAGACAAAGCCTCGCGGAACTTATAGTTTTGGATGAGAGCACCGATTTTATCTGGATAGCCGTTCATCTCGGCGATGGTGGCCAGGTCGTTCTCTGTGAGGTTGTCCATGGCCTGCACAACGCCATTATAAAACTTGTGCGTCAGCACGAGGGTGCGGTTCACGAAGTTGCCGAAAATGGCCAAAAGTTCGTTGTTGTTGCGGTCTTGGTAGTCCTTCCAAGTGAAGTTGTTGTCCTTGGTTTCGGGTGCGTTGGCGGTCAAAACATAGCGCAAAACATCCTGTTTTCCAGGAAATTCCACAAGGTATTCATGCAGCCACACGGCCCAATTGCGTGAGGTCGAAATCTTGTCGTTTTCGAGGTTGAGGAACTCGTTGGCGGGCACGTTGTCGGGCATGATGTAGTCGCCGTAAGCCTTCAACATGCAGGGGAAAATGATACAGTGGAACACGATGTTGTCCTTGCCGATGAAATGCACCAACTTGGTTTCGGGGTCTTTCCACCATTTTTCCCAGTTCTCGCCGCGCTGTTCGCAAATCTCCTTGGTGTTGCTGATATAGCCGATGGGCGCGTCAAACCACACATACAGCACCTTGCCGTCCGTGCCTTCAATCGGGACGGGCACGCCCCAATCCAAGTCGCGGGTGACGGCGCGGGGTTGCAGGCCACCGTCCAACCAACTTTTCACCTGACCGTAAACATTGACTTTCCACTCCTTATGGCCTTCAAGGATCCACTCGCGGAGCCATGTTTCGTATTGGTCCAAAGGCAGATACCAGTGCTTGGTCGGCTTCTTCACCAAGGCCGCGCCGCTGAGTTGCGAATGAGGATTAATCAATTCATCGGGACTCAGGGATGAGCCGCATTTCTCGCATTGGTCGCCATAAGCGCCATCGGCGCCGCATTTCGGGCAGGTGCCCACGATGTATCTGTCGCTCAGGAACTTCTGTCGCTCAGGGTCAAAATATTGCTCGGTTTCCTTCTCGATGAACTTTCCTTCGTTGTAGAGTTTCTTGAAAAACTCCTGAGCCGTGGCGCGGTGCTTCTTGGAAGAGGTGCGCGAATAGACATCATAACTGATGCCCAACTCCTCGAACGACTTCTTGATGATTTCGTGGTAACGGTCGACAATATCCTGAGGCGTAACGCCCTCTTTTTCAGCCTTAATCGTAATCGGCACGCCGTGCTCGTCGGAACCACCGACAAACAAGACCTCCTCGCCGCGCATTCGCAGATAGCGGACGTATGTGTCGGCAGGGATGTAGACACCTGCCAAGTGACCAATGTGGACTGGGCCATTTGCGTAGGGCAAGGCCGTGGTTACCGTGTAACGTTTGAAGTGTTTGTTCGTTGATTCCATGATGTATGAATTATTTAAATGAAAGTTGAAAAGTTGTTCGTTTAATCCCCCGCCCTTGGGGCACCCCCTTAAAAGGGGGACGGGAAAAACGGGTGCAAAAATACGGATATTTGTTGAAATCCTGTATTTTTGCGGCATGAAATCATCAAACTCTTATCCGATAATGAAATCCAGACTTTTAATCTTCGCGGTCGCGGTGCTGATGGCCACCCAAAGTTTCGCCCAAACCCCTTCGACAGGCTCAGGAACCATCACCGGAAAATACGGCACTTACTACGACCAGCGCGAATTGCTTTTTGAGGCCATGCCGACCTCGGAAAACGACATCATCTTCCTCGGCAACAGCATCACCGACGGCGGCGAGTGGTGCGAACTGTTCCAAAACGCCAACTGCAAGAACCGCGGCATCAGCGGCGACATCACCCCGGGCGTACTCAACCGGCTCGAGACCATCACCAAAGGCCGGCCCGCCATGATTTTCCTCATGATTGGCACCAACGACATGAACTGGGGCTTCAGCAACGATAGCATTGCCCTCAGCGTGCGTGAAGTCGTGCAACGCATTAAGAAAGAATCGCCGCGCACCCGCATCATCGTGCAGAGCATCCTGCCCACCAACGACTGCTACGGCCTCTTCACGGGCCACACCAAACGCTGGCAGGATGTGGCGGTCATCAACGGAATGCTCAAGACCATGACGGAAGAAGAAGACGTTGAATACCTTGATTTATACAGTCGTTTCGCCACGGAGGAAGGCAAGATGAATCCCGCCTACAGCAACGATGGCCTCCACATCAACGGCGACGGCTACCTGCTTTGGAAGGAAATGGTGGAGGACGAAATCGGTAGGCTGCCAAAACCCGTCCGCAAAAGCAAGGTGCCTATTTGGCTCAATATGAGCATGGGATTGGATTTTGCCACTTGCTACGACAAAGGCACCATCCCGTTCCGATACTCGGGATTGGGCGGCAATGTCAGTTTAGGTGCAACGGTGGAATGGCGGCGTTGCCACGTGCAGACCGAAACGCGGCTGTTCGGCAATATGTTCATCTCCTTCGACGGCTATTCCATCGACATTGACAGTCGCACGGAGTTCCTTTACCGCTTCCACGACAGCAAACGCAACCGTTTCCACCTGTGGGCGGGCGGCGGCTTGCAAACCTTCTATGATGTTAAACAAATCCCCGCGATGATGAACGCCTCCATGGGAGCCTCCATCTTTGAAAACCTCTGCGCCGAGGGAATGATGCAATATGACTTCGCCTTCATCAGAGGCGGCGCGCACAACCTTTTGACGGCCTACGGCAAACTGAGCCTGCCCATCGCGGGACTGGCCATCCGACCGGGCTTCGCCTACATGGACAACTACACAAGCAACATCAACGAGGCCAACACGGTGCTTCAGGATTACGAAACCTTCGGGAAATGGTTCCCGGGGGCCAGCACCGACATTGGACTGTATTTCAACCTGTTGAACGGCAACCGTATCGGCTTCAACTACCGCTGGGACTACCTTTCGACAAGTCGTAAGGGCAATTACCGCTTCGACAACGCCCTCCACACCTTCAATGTTTCCTTTATGTTCAACATCAATTGATTTCTGCCATGAAAAAACTGCATTTCCTTTTCCTTATTATATTGACCGGCGCCACCTTGACCTCTTGTGAGCGTGCTTTCATGGAATCCAACGAGAACACCAATCCCGTCAATGTGTTCGATTACCTCTGGAACAAGGTCGACCAGCAATATGCCTTCTTCGACGTGAAGGGCATTGACTGGGACTCGGTGCGCGAAGTGTATCGCCCCAAGGTGAACGACAACATGGACAAAGAAAGCCTCTTCAGCGTGTGCGCCGACATGCTCAACACCCTGCAAGACGGCCACACTAACCTAATTTCGGGCTTCGATGTTTCGCGGAATGATTCAGTCTATTATCGGATGATTGCCAACAAAAACATTGATATAGATGTGGTTATGATGAACTACCTGACCCTTAACTACCACATGACGGGAGCCTTCTCCCACAATGCCATTCGCAACGGCAAAGTGGCATACGTCTATTATTCCTCGTTCGAGAACGGTATCACCGATGGGGCTTTGAAGTACCTCGTCAATCGTTACAAGGACTGCGACGGCATGATTCTCGACTTGCGCCAAAACGGTGGCGGCAGCATCAACAACATCCAAATGCTGCTGAGCATTTTCGACAACCACAAGCAGCCGCTCTACCAAACGCAAATCAAGTCAGGACCTGGGCACAACGATTTCACCGAACTGACAACCGTCTATGCCTCAGATAGTTGCATCCTCAAAACGCCCTACAACAAGCGCATGGCGGTGCTTGTTGACCGTGGCTCCTACAGCGCGACCTCGTTTTTCGCCCTCTGCACGATGGCTTACAACAACATCAAACTGTTTGGCGACTACACGGGCGGCGGCCTCGGCCTACCCAATGGCGGTGCCCTGCCCAATGGTTGGACCTACCGTTTCAGCATCACGCGCACCCTCGACATCAATGGATTTAACCACGAGAACGGCGTTCCGCCCGATGTGCACGTCCTCCTCGACCCCGCTTGCACTGCCCAAGGCATTGATAATGTGATTGAAACGGCGGCGGATTGGATACTTAATCAGTAATTGTTCAGTTGAAAGTCAAGACTCTTTCGTTGTAAATTCGGTTAATCCAAAGGGCAAAAAATTTGTCGGTGACAGCGTATTCCTTATGGATTTCGGTGATAAGGTTCTGGTTGAGCAGTTGCTTGATAGCCGACTGAATCGCGCTGGCTGATTCCAAATTGTGTTTTTTGGCAAAAGCCATCGAAGTCACCCGAGAAGCCATGCCTTCGGCGGCGATGGCATAGAGCAAAGGCTTTTGTTTTTCCGAAAGGGCAGAGAGGATTTCCATATAAGTGGTTTCCTTGTCGTTCAGGATACGGTAAATGGCCTCAACGACAGTGCTTTTCTCGCAGGTTCCGCCCGTGCCGGTAAGCGAAAAAGCCTCATTGAACACCTTCTGCATATAAAAAGTATGGCCTTTGAACAAATCATAGACATAATGGAGGGTTTCTTCGCCGACGTTTTTCCGTTTTTCGTGGAACAACCTACCGACAAAAGCAGAATAGACATCAAACGGAATCTCGTTAAGTTCAAGGGTGTCAGCACTTTGATAGAATGGTCTTGCTGATGAATTGAACATTTGTGACATGATGCTCCGTTCGCTGCCCGCAAACACGAAATTGCAGTTTTGCATTTGCTGGATATGGCCGCGCAGCAAGGCCTCAATATTCTTTTCGGGGTAATGTGTGATTTGCTGGAACTCATCAATGGCCATGATGCAGGGTTTGTTGGCACGGTCAAGGTAGTCGAAAATCTCCTCCAAAGTCAGTTCGGCGTTGGCAATGTCGCCCAATTCCACACCAAACGAGGGACTGCCGTTCAAAGTGTCGATGCTGATGGTGCCACTCAGCGATTTCAAGGCCTGAATGAAGCCTTTTGCAAGCCTTTTTCCCTTTGGAACAAGTTCCTTGTAGATACTTCTTCCCAAATTATAGGTGAATTCTCGTAGGTTTGAAGTGTGTAGAATATCGACAAAAAAGGTGAAATACTCATCACGGATACGCGCATCGTCATAACAATGATGGATTAGGCCTGTCTTGCCCATCCTACGGGGCGAAATCAGCACTATATTGTTGCCATTTGTCAGAGAATGAATCAGTTTGTCAGATTCTTTCTCGCGGTCGCAGAAGAGTTCTGCCGGAATTTTTCCCATTACAATGAATGGATTACTTTTGTTTGATGCCATGTATTTTGCTTTTTCGGCGGCAAAAATAATTATTTTCACAGAATTATTCTAATAAAATAATTTTTTTAGCATAAAAAATGTCGAAACATAAAGGTTCGCCATGCAATAAAACAAGAACCCTTGCGTTAATTCGACGATAAAATCATTAGGAATGAAACATCATTACTTTCGCCGATGGCTTATGGTCATCGGGCTCGCGTTGGTCTGTTTGCCAAGTTTGGCACAGAAACGCACCATCAGCGGCTACGTGATGGATGCCGCCAGCAAGGAAACCCTCATCGGAGCGACCGTTTTCGACAAGAACTCAGGGAAAGGCTGTGCCACAAACAGTTACGGTTTCTATACCTTGACTTTGAACCAAGGCCAAGTAGACCTGCAAATCTCATACGTGGGCTACACGCAACAAAACCAAACCCTCGACCTGAAGGAAAACCTCAATCTCAATTTCGCGCTCGAAACCAACACCACCTTGGACGAAGTCGTCGTGGAAGCCACCCGCGCCACGGTGAGTGCCCGAAGTCCGCAGATGAGCGTGGTGGAACTGCCCGTGCAGCAAATCAAGAGCATCCCGACCTTGTTTGGTGAGACGGATGTCCTGAAAGCCCTGCAATTGCTCCCCGGCGTGCAAAACGGCTCCGAAGGCTCGGCAGGCATGTATGTGCGCGGCGGCGGTCCTGATGAGAACCTGCTTCTGTTGGATGGCGTGCCGGTCTACAATGTCAATCACATGCTGGGTTTCTTCTCCGTTTTCAATCCTGACGCGCTGAAAAACGTCACCTTATATAAAGGCAGTTTTCCGGCGCATTTCGGAGGCCGTCTTTCGTCGGTAGTCGACATCCGCATGAAAGAAGGCGACATGCAAAAGTACCACGGCAACGCGAGCCTCGGCCTGATTTCATCGAAATTCAACTTTGAAGGCCCGATTGTGAAGGACAAACTGTCGTTCAACCTGTCGTACCGCCGCACCTACGGCGACCTGCTCCTCAAGCCTGCCCTTTGGATTGCTTCGCTGAAAGAACCCGACATTAGCAAACTGAGTGTGGGCTATTATTTTTATGACTTCAACGGCAAACTCAATTGGAAGATTTCGGACAAAGACCGTCTTTACCTCAGTTTCTACACCGGCGACGATGCCATCTATTTCGGTGTGAAAAACAAGGATTTTGAAGCGGACGACTACCAATACACCAACCGCATCAACCTGAACTGGAAATGGGGCAACAAGGTGGCCGCCCTGCGCTGGAACCATGTGATGTCGCAAAAACTGTTCATGGACGCTTCGGTCAATTATACGCAATACCGCCACAACCTCGGCATGGGCATGATAGAGGAAGACATCTACCTGCCGACCAACACCGTGGCAAAGAACGAGTTCGAGATGGTTTACAAGTCGGGGATTAATGACATAACGGCCAAGGTCGACTTCGACTATACGCCCCTGCCCAACCACGAAATCCGCTTTGGCGGCAACTACACTTATCATATCTTCCGCCCAGAGGTGCAATCAATGCAGATGACCGAAGACCAGCAATCGTTGATTGACACCGTCACAGGATCGCCAAATGTGTATGCCCACGAAACAGCCCTTTACGTCGAGGACAACATGACCTTCGGCGACATTTTCCGCGTGAATGCGGGCGTGCATTATTCAACTTTCACCGTCGAGGGCAAGACTTATCAATCGGTGCAGCCACGCCTGAGCACGAGCGTAATGCTGGCCTCCAACTTCTCGCTTAAGGCGGGCTATGCCTATATGACACAATATGTTCATTTGCTGTCGAATAGCAGCCTCAGTCTGCCCACTGACCTTTGGGTGCCTGTCACGGCCAAAATCGTCCCGATGAACGCACATCAATGGTCGGTTGGAGCGTTTTATGAGGTGCCGCGCCTGTTTGATATTTCTTTGGAAGGCTACTACAAGACCATGGACAACCTCTTGGAATACAGGGACGGTGCTTCGTTTTTCGGCTCTGCCGACACTTGGGAGAACAAGGTCTGTTTGGGTCGAGGTTGGGCCTACGGCGTGGAATTCCTTGTGCAACGCTCGTTCGGCAAAACCACGGGCTGGGTTGGCTACACTTGGGCGCACTCCAAGCGGCAATTCGACCGCGAGGGCATGACCATCAACGGTGGCAAGGTGTTTCCTGCCAAATATGACCGCCGCCACGACATCAGCATCACCGTGCAGCACAAGTTCAGTGACCGTTTCGACCTCAGTGGCACTTGGGTTTTCAGCAGCGGCAACTGCGGCACCCTCGGCACGCAACTTTATGAAGGTTTCCCCAACGGTTGGGCAGCAATACCATCCATCCAAGCCTTGGAGCGCAACAACTTCCGCTTGGGCAACTACCACCGTTTGGACCTTGGCACCAACTTCCACATACCTTTCGAACATGGCGTTTTCAACATCAATGTCAGTGTCTACAATGTCTATAACCACAACAATCCCTTCCTCGTCTACACCGAATACGACTACGACGAAGCCACCCAAGAAGAAGTCAAAAAACTGATGCAAGTCAGCATCTTCCCCATAATTCCCACAGTCAGTTTCAGTTATAAGTTCTAAGTCATGAAAAGAGTTGTTTTATTATTTATCAGTGCAATACTTCTCGTTTCCTGCGAAAAGGAAATCGAGTTCAAGGGCGAGCAAACCGACCCTAAACTGGTCATCAACAGCGTTGTGGAATCCGGGCAACCCATCGTGGCACGCATCAGCAAAAGTGTTTTCTTTTTAGACAACAACGAGGACACCGAAGCACCCGCGGATGTTGTGGCCACGCTCTACGTGAACGGCAACCGCATCGGCGAGATGACCCAAAAAATCGACACCATTTGGGAAACGAAATACTATTGGACCCCTGAGCCAACCTACCGTTTGTGGAAAGTTTATACGCATCCTTATTGTCCCTCGGTGGGCGATGAAGTGAAAATCACGGCCTCGGCCAATGGCTTCGACGATGTGGAAGGCTCGACGGGCACCATTCCCAACCATACGGCCTGCCAAATCAAGGACATCCGACTGATCGAAAACGACTCTTGGGCCTATACAGACGATTTTGGCGATACCACGGACAGGTATTGTAGTTACACATACGAGTTGTCCCTTGAAGTGACGGATCCCCATGCGGGCGAGATGGATTTCTTCATGCTGGACATGGATGATAACTACCATTTCATTGAAGGCTACGAACACTATGATTTTTATTCCTATACACTTATTACGGATTACTCCGACCCGGTTTTTGGCGCAGTTTCCTCTACCAACATCGATTTCATTGATTATCAAATGAGTGAACCCAACGGCACCTTCACCGACCTGCTCTTCGACGGGCGGTCATACACCATCAAAGTGCCCATCAGGTTCTTCTATTTCACTACAATTGAAGGGCTGGAACCAAATCCTTGTCCAGTGGCCGTGTATGTGGAACACATCACGAAGGATTACTACAACTACCTGAATACCTGCGAACAAGGCGATGGCGATGCGTCGTTTTTTTCCGAACCCATCCAGACGCATACCAACGTGAACGGCGGCTATGGCATCGTGGCAGGACGCTCAGTTGATACGCTTTGGGTGACGCTACCTTTGACGGAAAAATAATCCGCTTTCATTCGTTTTTTTCCCAAAACGGTGCATTTTTTCTTCCAATTTTCCGATTTTTTCCTATATTTGCAGTTCGTCTACGACTAAACAATTAAACACCAAACAATTAAACAAACAAAAAACATGGACTTAACCAACCTTTTGGGTGCCTTGACGGGCAATGACGCCATCGGCACCATCTCAGAAAAATTCAACATCGACTCGAACCAAGTGTCTTCGGTCATCACCAACGCTTTGCCGTCCTTCTTGGGCGCGATGCAACAGAACGCCTCCACCGAAGGCGGCGCGGCAGCCTTGGCCAAGGCCCTCGGCGACCATGCCGGCGAAGCAGGCAACATCATCAACAACCTGAAGGGTGCCGACCTCACCGACGGCTCCAAGATTCTGAGCCACATCTTCGGCGGCAACCTGTCATCGGTCATCAACGGCATTTCGCAAAAGAGCGGTGTGGCCGCTAATGGGGTGAGCAACATCCTCGCTTCCATTGCTCCGAGCCTCCTCGCACTCTTGGGCAAAGGCCAACAGGGCATCGGCAAGAACATGGCTTTGGCTGGTATGCTGGGCGCCATCCTTGGCGGCGGCTCGTCCAACAGCAGCAACAGTAACAGTGGCGGCCTTGGCAGCATCTTAGGCGGCCTCGGCAGCATCTTCGGGAAGTAATTGTTTTTCTTCTCACGCTGAATCCGCAGAATTTTGAGAAGCCTATCGGACGCTAATTTTGCGTCGCTTTGCGTTTCCCATGATTCTGCGGATTCTGCGTGCTATAAACCCGCGTGGTTTATTCCACGATAGTCATTTCGTCAATCAAGTGCCCCGCACCAGCGAACTTGTCGATGATGAAAAGCACATAACGAATATCGACGGAAATGTTTCGGCAAATGTCGGGGTCATAAATCAAGTCGCTCATGGTGCCTTCCCAGCAACGGTCGAAGTTGAGGCCGAGGAGTTGTCCTTCGGCGTTCAGAATCGGGCTGCCTGAGTTACCGCCAGTGGTGTGCACACTCGCGGTAAAGGCCACATGCATTTTGCCGTCCTTGTCGGCGTAGCGGCCATAGTCTTTCTTGTTGTAAAGTTCCTTCAGGCGCGGCTCCACCACATAATCATAAATGTCGGGGTTTTCTTTTTCCATGATGCCCTCAAGCGTGGTGAAATGGCGGTAAGTTTTTCCGTCTTGCGGCTTGAAGCCTTCCACCTTGCCGTAGGTGACGCGCAGCGTGAAGTTGGCATCGGGAAAGAGGCGTTTGTCGGGTTGCATGTCCATCTGGCCTTTCATGTAGAGGCGTTGCAGGCGGTCAATGTTGGTGTTAAGACTCGAAATATGGTCATAGACCTCAGCGCGATAGAATCCAATAAGGCTTTGGTAGACCTTCAAAGCAGGGTCGTTGGCTAATTTCTTTGCTTTGCTGACACTGAAGTTGTTCAACAAATCATTCACCTTGGCTTCGTCCGTGAACATCGACTTGGCGAAAAGTTTATCCACATACTCGTTCACATCTTTAATATCGTTCAAAAAAGCGGGACGGAAGTCGGCAGGCTGGGCTTTCAGGTATTCGTTAAGCAGCATGGCAGCCACCTCACGGTCGATAGGCTCATAATAGTCCTTGAAGAAGTTGGCGGCGGTGCCTTTCACTTGGTTCAGCATCCGGTCGATGTCGTCTTGTGGCGTGTCCTTGGTTACCTCGGAGAGGCGGGAGAAACGTCCTGCAAAACTGATGAGTTCGATGCGCATACCAGCCTCAGTCATATAAGTGTAAGCAAGTTGGTAAGGCTCCAAATCCTTATAGTTTTTCTTGAAGTCTTTCAGCAGGTCAATGTACATATAACGGTTGCGCGCACCCAAGGCCCATTCTTGGAAGTCTTGCTCGAAGGCGCGTTTCTTCTGCACACCGTGGAAATGGTTGATGCCCTCGGTCACGCCCATCCATTTTTTCCAGCCGTTGCCGATGTTGGCGTGCTTGGCGGCATATTGGATGCGCACCTTGGGGTCTTGCTCCTGATACTTGTTGTAGATGTCGAGTACCTTGCCGCGCAAATCCACCCTGATGGGGTCAATGATATTGGCTTCTTGGTCGACGGCCACGGCAGGTAGATATTCGTTAGTATGGGCGGGATAGCCGAACACGAAGGCAAAATCGCCTTCCTCGGCACCTTTCAGGGAAATGTCGAGGTGCTTGGCGGGCTTGTAAGGCACGTTGTCCTCACTGTAAACGGCGGGACGACCGTCCTTGTCGGCATAGACGCGGAACACGCTGAAATCGCCCGTGTGGCGGGGCCAGACCCAGTTGTCGGTGTCGCCACCAAACTTGCCGATGTTGCTCGGCGGGCAACCCACAAGGCGCACATCGGTATAGACCTCATTGAGCAGCAGGTAATACTCGTTGCCCAAAAAGAAAGACTCGATTCTGACCTTGTACTGGGTTTCTTTCTCAACCTGTGCCTTGATTTTCTTGATGTTTTCCTCGATTTTGGCTTGGCGTTCCGCTTCAGGCGTGTCAACTGTGATGCCTTCAAGCACTTGCTTGGTCACGTCGCGCATCTCGCGGAGGAAGGTGACACTAAGGCCCGGGCAGGGCAGTTCCTCTCCCCTATTCATGGCCCAGAAACCGTTGGTGAGGTAGTCGTGCTCCACCGAACTATGTTTTTGGATGTAGCCATAGCCGCAGTGGTGATTGGTGAGCAGCAGACCATAGTCGCTGACGATTTCGCCCGTGCAGCCGCCTCCAAAAAGCACGATGGCATCCTTCAGGCTACTGTGATTAATGCTGTAGATGTCTTCAGCGGTGATTTTCATGCCCATTTCCTGCATTTCTTTCTCGTTGTATTGCAGCAACATGGGAATCCACATGCCTTCGCCGGCCTTCGCAATGCCGACCGCAAGCGTGAGGATGAGAGTGATTAATAATGTAATACGTTTCATTGGATAATGTTTAATTGTTGATTTAT
>Ga0310786_10005169_pt1 | contig 17853 bp, 15 predicted proteins | sample AusTroGonzalo_MG_FD_203881 | JGI IMG/M metagenome (GOLD analysis project Ga0310786, IMG submission 203881) | Bovine rumen microbial communities from tropical cattle in Woodstock, Queensland, Australia - Gonzalo_03 (v2) (version 2) | ecosystem: Host-associated > Mammals > Digestive system >... | reverse complement strand
GTACAAGCAGGAGGATCGTCATCAGGTCAATCGTTATCGATAATACAATCTTGAGTACAAACTTGGAAATCTCAAGTAAGAGAAGTAGTTCAGTTAGAATCGGAAACGAATCGATGACAAGTTCTGCAAGGGCAAGCTCAAGAGAAATAAGGTTCAAGAGAGAAATAATTTCAAGAGATATTGTATCGATATTTATGGATATTATCGTCTTCACACCGAGCAGTAAGGTTATAAGATCAAGAGCCACCAGTTCGGATAGCACAAGAATCAGAATCAGGGACACAAAGGTCACAGTCAGGATCACCATTACAAGAAGGACAATTTAGTACATTACCAGTACAATCATCACAGTCATCTCAAGAACATCAAATAATAGGATCTTCAGGTCATGATGGGATAACGAAACAATTCCAAATATTTCAAACACAAGTATTACAACTCAATCAAAAACAAGGTGGTATTACAAATATAGAAATATCTGTTCAATTTCAATTATTCCAAAAATCGTAATCATAATAACCAAAGTTATTTACACTACAATTATTGGCTAATCAAATTTCCGGACAACCATCAGCGTCTTGTATTCAGTTAAAGTTTTCTGGAACATTTGGACAAGCATCCAAAGCATCAGGTATTCAATCTAAATCAGAATCCATAACATCGTCTGTTCAATTATTTCAATTGTTGTTTAAAATATTGTTTGCTATATTATCACACGCATCTCAAAATCAATTATTGTTTATATCAATTTGTTTTATATTATCGCTTATTGGACAATTATCTAAATCACAAACATTTTTATGGGATAGAAAAATATCTTTATTTATATTTTCTGTAGTAATTGAACAATCTTCATTTTCATATTTTATAATTCAAATTAAATTTTTAATTCAATCTCAATCAATGTCATCATCACATATATCAGGAATTCAATCACTATCCATATCACACGAATATTGGGAAAGATTTCAATTTGCAATAGCATTTAGACAAATATCGGAATCTGTAATTACTACTGTAGACATTGTCTCTAAACTAATACATTCATTAATATATACGGAAAATTTTGGGTTTATAACTCATCAATTTATATAATTATGTTGTGTAAGTTTAGGCCAAGTATCCAATTTTTCATAAGATCTTTCAATTATTCATTCTTGAAATTTATTTATAGATACAGATATGCTTGGTAAAGATCAAATTTTAGTTCAGATAAAAGGAATATTGCTTCATATAGGAGATATTAATTTAGTTGGAGCAGATTGTATTGCATATGAATATTCTAAATTTTTGTCTCTTACATATAGAGTTAAAAAATTTTTGACACTTGATCAATCATTAAACGTTATAGTTTGAGTAATTACACGTTTTCACATAGTTGAAAAGCTGTATTGAGTATTTAATGTTTTAGTCCTTTTTTCATTTCAATCACCAAAATTCCATAATATAGTTTTTATATTAGATTCATTAATACCAGCGATAGATGTAGAAAAAATTATATTATCTCAAATATTTGGATTTAATTCATTTGCATTTAATATTGTCCAAAAAGAATTTTTTCCTGCTCATACAATGACACTAGCTACAGCAATAATTTCTGAATTTTTATATCACTTTACAGTAACTAAGTAATTTCATTCATTGTTATATATCTTTGAAATAGTTGATTTGTTCTCTTTTTCAATTTTTGTTCAGTCTCAAAAACTCCACTCGAATTTATCAAAATTTCATTTTGTATCTAAATCAAAAGAAATTTGAGTGGATCAATTTTTTGAAGGTTTAACATTTATTTGTAAAGCATTATTTCATGTAAGTCATTGTCAAATCAATACAGTGGTACTAGCTATAGCATTGTTTTTATCTCATTTAGCAAAGGCTTGGACTGCATATATTCAAGGTTGTATAAATTTATGTGATACTTTTTTTCACATCTCAGTAGTACCATCAGAAAATTTCCATTTTATTTCTCATACAATATTTCACTCAGTCATAGCTTCAAATTCAATATTTGCCGGCGCAACATTTTCAATTTTATTTATTTTTATGTACATTCATAAATTATTTTCTTGTCAATCACAAGCGTCTCAAATTCAATTTTTATTTGAATCTTTTTGATTTTTATTTTTTATTAAAGGACAATTATCTAGATTCTTATTCCATTTTCATATGACGGTATGTCATAAATCATCCACAATTCATACAGGATTCTTCACTCAATCTCAATCTATATCGTCATCACATACATCTCAAATTTTATCCCAATCTGTGTCAGTTTGGTTTGGATTATAATCATTTGGACAATTATCATTAGTATTGGTTAATCAGTCACAATCATAATCATAATCAAATTCACAATCTATAATTTTAAATAAATTATATAATACTTGTAATACATATTTTCAATCAACTAATCAGTCAATTTGTCCATTTTCAAATTTCTCAAATTCAACTATGTCATTATCATATAGTACGTTTAATTCAGCAACAGGCCAATATCATTGTCCAACTTTTCAAAAACTTTGCATATCACAGGAGGTTAAATTAAACATACAATACTTTAAATATGGTTGTAACGACTCTTCGTCTGGTAAATTTCAAATTAATCATTCATTAGCATAATTATCAATAATTTCTTTATCTCTATCTGTGAGATATTGATAAGCATAACTTCAAGGTTGTAATGATTTTACCCAATTTTGTATAAGTTTCCAATTGGCTTGATATCTGTGATATACATATTGATCAGCGATATTTAGTACCACTTGTAAAAATTCTCACAGAGTCACATTTCTGTTTCAACAAAATTTTCAATTACAAACAGGACTTGTTCACTTAGGGTATCACCTCATCCATGCATTTTCTCAAACATAAGCTATACAATAATAATAAGATTCTCAATTATAGAGCCCTCATAAATAATTAATATCACCAAAATCTCTACCAATTGAGAAGTTGGACCACCGTGTATAATTATATTTATCTATGATATCGGAATCCGGATTTATACAGTCGTGACAGTTTACGTTATTTAATAACTTCGTTAGTGTATAACGAGAAACTGATTTACTTGATTCAACAACATTTATATCGACTCAAACTTTTTTCAAATCACCAATAAATGAGTTGTAGTCAGCTGTTGTAGCAGAAACGAAAAATAAAAATAACAATACAAAAATCATATATTTTATTATGTTTTTTATGTATGTGCTTAGAATCTTTGTCATTTGTTTTTGTTATATAAATTTGGCTAGAAGCGTATAGCTAACTGCTGGTAGCAAAAATATAATCTATCCAATAAAAGCCATCAGCTATAAACTTTTAATCATTAGCTCATTTTAATTATACTCAAAAACTAAATATACAAAAATTTTTGTGCAGTTATAAGAAAAATTCCTTTGACTTTTTTTACTTTTTATACAGGATTTTGCTTCAAATATCCAAATTTTCATCATCAGAGAAAATTCACTTAATATTTTTTAATTTAATTTTATCATATTCATCAATTTCTGGTGCGTGTAACCATGGGCGAATAACTATTATGGGATCCTTTTCATTTCACTCAAATCACATAACAAATCAAACTTCATCTTTATTTTTTGTCTCTTTTTGCGGAATATCTTCAATTATTCATTTCAAAATCTCAAATCTACTATGAATCTCATGCTCACCTACTTTTCAATCTAATTTGCTGGATTCTGCAAGTGGTTCATCGTGATACTCAAAAAGTGCAATATTATCAAAACGATAATTTTTCAAAAACTCACACAATTCATTAAATTCTTTTTCTGTTTCTCATGGGAATCACACAATAATGTTTGTCCTTACAAATTTTTCTTTAAAATTCTTATCAATAAAATCCAATAATTTCAATATATGATTTTTATCGTAAAATCTTCACATTCTTTTCAAAATTTCTGGATTAATATGTTGTAATGGTATATCAAAATATGGTATAAATTTTTTTAATTTTGTTAGTTTTTCCAGATGTTTCAAGGTCAAAATATCAGGATACAAGTACAAAATTCTATACATAAAATCCCAATTAATTTTCTCTAATTCTTCTAATAATTCAAATAGCATAGATTTTCCATACAAATCCAATCAATATCTATTTGTGTCTTGTGCCAATAAGATTATTTCTTTTGTTCAATTATTTACCAATTCTTCGGCTTGTTGCACAACTTTTTCGATACGCAATGATTTCTGTTTTCATCTTATTTTAGGAATAATACAGAATGAACAATGATTATTACATCATTCAGCAATTTTCAAATATTCAAATCAATAATCAATATTCGTATAAGCCCTGATTCAATTGAAAATAGGGCTTTCTCAAAATTTCTTGCTATCATATCAATTTAAAATCTGTTCTACAGAAATATTATTCCAATCTGATCGTGAAAGCACATGAATATTTGGATTTTTCACAATTCTATTTCGTTGTTCTTGTTCAGTTTGAGCTTCCGTTATTCATAACGATAAGTTAGTTTCAAAATACTGCAATGCACATCAAAGTAAATATATTTTTTTTCATGCATTTAATAACTTATTTACTTCTTCAAACATTTCCTCCCTACCTGAAGAAATAAATCCACAAGTATTTAAAAACACAAATTCAACCTCATTATCATAAGGGTCATTAATATAATCTACCTCATAATTTGGATTATTTCAAGCAATAGAAAAAATACTTCAGAGTAAAAATTGAGTATCTACTAGATTTTTATTACAACCAAGATTTATAAATGAAAATTTCAATTCTTTCATATACTAAAGGATAAGAATTAGAATCTTTTATTCAATAATTTTTTTCTCATTCTAAAATATTATATATATATTTAAAATTTAGTCCACACAAAAAAGTAGAAATAAATAAAAATAAAAGAGTTCTTTATTCATTTTTCCTTGAAACCTTAAAAAATTTTGATATAGGTTTACTTGTCATACATTAAGGTATGTTTTTATATTATATTTCTTTTAAAAAATGAAAAAAAGATGATTTACGTTAATTGAAATGCTAATTGTTATCGTAATTATCGGTATATTAGCAGCAGCTTTAATTCCTAGAATTTGAGGTGCTAGAGATAAAGCTAATGATGTCGCAAGACAAGCTAATGTAAAGAGCTATGCTACAGCGTTAAGTCAGTATTCGTCAGACAAATGATGATACCCAATTGGTGCTTTAAGTACCGCTAACGTATTCACAGGAAAATATTGATTGACTACGTGACTTAATGGAAAACCAGCTGCAACAGATATATATACTTATACGTGATTGAATGCAGCAAATGGTTGGGCATCACATTTTGTTGTATGTATTAAGTTATCAGATTGAAGCGAAGCATGAAATTTTACTGCTGATATGGCATCAGGAGCACATGTACAGACAACGTTTACATGAGTTGGTGCACATGAGACCTCAACATGACAATATTACTGTAACTATATGTAATATAAAGAGACTTCAAATAATACTGAAAAAAGCTCCGACTGGAGCTTTTTTGTTTACTAAATTTTTTTAAAAATACTTTCTACTTTTCAATTCATCTGGGAAGTGCTGATTATCCATTTTAATAGTTCAATCTGCTTGACGATTTTCTGGATGGTCATGAGCATATTGATATCATTTTGTCGTATATGAAAACACAAAAAGTATTTTACTTGATTTTGCCGTTCATTATTTTATAATACCTATGTTTAATACAATAATATCTTAAAATGAATATATTTGAAAAGGTATCATATGACAAAGATGCAAATGCTTGCTATATTTCTATAAAAAAAGATAAAGTTGAATCATCTGAATCTGTAAAATCACGATTAATTGTAGATAAAAATAAAAAATGAGAAATCATCTGATTGGAAATATTGTCTGCAAATAAGCATATGTCTTTGATAGAAAAGCTTCTTTTGTCTCAAGAAAAAATAGAGTCATGCGTATTATCTTAACAAATCATGCTCGTATGAGAGCAAAAGAAAGATGAATAACTATATGAGAAATAATTTCAATTATTGAATCTCCAGAGTCCACTATAGAACAATCTGAAAATGTTTTTTGCTTCAAAAAATTGTGAAATCAATATTTGACTATCGTGTATGCCAGAGATGAAGAAGATAATCGAGTAGTTATAACTGTATTCAAAACATCAAAAATTAAAAAATATAGTTAATTTAAGCATTAATTTCTTAAAAATATTTTCTACCTTTCAATTCATCAGGGAAGTGCTGATTGTCCATTTTGATAGTTCAATCTGCTTGGCGATTTTCTGGATGGTCATGAGCATATTGATATCATTTTCCATATCACAATTCTCACATTAATTTTGTTGGAGCATTGCGAATTTGCATTGGTACCGGTAAATTTCCATATTTTTTTACATCAGCCATTGTCGCCATATCTATCTTTTCGCAGACATTATTTTTTGGAGCTTTTCAAAGATATAGAGCAAGTTGGAACAGAAAAACCCTGCATTCTGGCATTCAGATTTTGTGGCAAGCATCATAAACTTGATTGGCCAAAAGTAGTGCATTATTGTCAGCAGGTCAAATGTCTTCAGATGCGAAACGTAGTAGACGACGACAGATATAAAGTGGATCTTCTCACGCTGAAAGCATCCTCTGAATCCAATAGCAAGCTGCATGTGGATCACTATCACGGAGTGATTTGTGGATGGCAGAAATTATATTGTAATGTTCTTCTCCATCACGGTCATAATATGTAGGTTTTCCAAAGGCTTGCTTGATGATTTCTTCACTTATCACTCAATCTTTGCTTAGCATGATACTTGCTTCCAGTAGATTACAAGCATTTCTCAAATCTCAGTTTGCAAGACTTGAAATTGTTTTCAAAATGTCGTCATTCAATTTCAAATTTGGATATTTGCTCAAAATTTTTTCTTCACTTTTTTTGAAAAAATCAAAAATATTTTGCTCAGTCAATGGTTCAAAAACGAGTACTTTACAGCGAGAAAGTAGAGCGTTGTTTATCGTGAAACTCGGATTTTCTGTTGTTGCACCTATCAATGTAATTAATCCGCTTTCCACAAACGGCAACAACGAATCTTGTTGAGCCTTGTTCCAACGATGTATTTCATCCAAAAACAGAATTGTTTTAGTCCCATATGCTTTATTCTGATTTGCACGTTCAAGTATCTGATTTAAATCTTCTTTTTTGCTTTTTACTCCACTGAGTTCATAAAATTCAGCTTTCAAAACCTTGGACAAAACAAAGGCAAGAGTTGTCTTTCCACATCATGGAGTTCACCAAAAAATCATGGATGGGATAGCACCATTTGCTATGAATGTTTTGATATTTTCCAATATTTTTTCCTGCCCAACCATATCTTCAATTTTTTCTGGACGGAGATAGAAAGCTAAAGGTTCTTGCATAATTAATATTTACAAAATGAATATTTTTGAAAATTTTATATTTATTTTTTTATATTAGTCAAATTAAGATTTTCTATATTTTTTATCATGATTTCTAGCTGTTTAACTACTCAATTTATGTTTTTTTCAACATCTTCGTTTGAAAATCTTATTACTCTAATTCAATAATGATTGATATCTCAGGATTTTCTTCTGTCATAATCAACAATATTGTCATGATATTTTCCATCAATCTCTATTCACAGTGATAATTTTGAACAATAAAAATCCAAAATGAATGCTCAAATAGGCTTTTGCCTCGTAAATTTATATCACATGAATTTCTTATTTTTTAAAACCAAATTCCAAAAAATTCATTCTCGTTTAGTAGAATTTTCTCTATTTTCTCTCGCAAAATATTTAAGATTTCTATTATATTTTACAAATTTTAAATCATTCATATTCGATATTTCATAAAATATTATATATCGATATATATTCTTTTTAAACCTATTGTCAAATAAAAAATTGACTAATCTATGCAAACCCCCACCCCTACGGGGAGTCCCCTTATCAGGTGGCGAAAGAGAAGAAAATTTTTTCCCCTGATAAGGGGAGTTGTTCTGTCGAAGACTAGTGGGGTTTGATATATTCTTTATCTCAAATTTCCATTTGCATACTGATGGATGATTGATCCAATCAATGTTTGGTATGGTATCCCTTGAATATCAGCTATTGATTTGATTTTGATCATGTCGTTTTCGTTTAGCCTAAAACTGTAGGTTTTTCTCTTTGTCTTTTGCTTATTTTGCGGAATGATACATCATTTCATAATTTCATTTAGCATTTTTAGTTCATTTTCGTCGAAATCATGCTTTTGCATAAACTTTTGGAATGATTCGTAGTCCATTTAGTACTCATAAAAAAGTAAAATACAATGTATATACAGAATTTATATTTTATAAATACATTATATGTATAAAATATATATATTTTTGTTTATAAAAATCAAGATTTGGTTGAAATTTATAGTTTATAGTAGTCTATCCTTGTATTTTTTTGCATATTTGTAGAAAATGTGCTAACCAAAAGATATCACTCATAAAAAAATTTTTGAGTTTTTTCTATTGTTTTTGTATCTCAACACTATATATAGTGGTCATAAAAAAAATTAAACACAATATCTTGTGTTTAAAAAATATAAAAAAATTGTAAAAAAAATAACGAAAAAGCTCTCAAAATGTGGCTTTTTTGTAAAAAAGAAGTAAAAAATGTGTTAAAAACTATTAAAATTTAGCATTTTAAACAATAATTCAACATTAGAAATGGCAATCTTCAAAGTAATAAAAAGAAATTGAGCAATAGTAGATTTCGATAGAACTAAAATAGAAAACGCTATAAAACTAGCAATTGAAGCTTGTGGAGGAAGTGATTTTTCTAGAATTTCTGGTTTTGTCGATAAAGTTATAAAAGACGTTGAGAGGAAAATATGAAAAAATATTCCAAATGTAGAAGAAATCCAAGATAGTGTTGAAGATGTTTTGATCAAAGAATGACACAATACAGTAGCAAAGACTTACATCAAATATAGAGAAAAGAGAAACGAAGCAAGACAAGGGAAAAATGTAGTAGTAGAAGTTCAGAAAACTATGCAAGAATATTTGGACAATTTGGATTGGAGGATTAACGAAAATGCAAATATCGGATATTCAATTTGATGATTAATCTTAAAAAATAGTGAAAAAATTACAGCTAATTACCGATTATCAAGCATATATCCAGAAGAAATTTGAAATGCACACAGAAATTGAGATTATCATATCCATGATTTATGAATGTTTACTCCATACTGTGCAGGACGAAGTTTGAGAGCACTTTTGGAAGAGTGATTCAATGGAGTTGAATGAAAATTACAATCTGCACCTCCAAAAAATCTTCAATCTGCAGTAAATCAAATGATCAATTTCTTGTGAACACTTCAAAACGAATGGGCTGGAGCACAAGCATTTAGTTCATTTGATACATACTTAGCTCCTTTTGTACACAAAAGACGAGAAGAAATGGAGGCTGAGTTAGATGAAATGAAAGCACAATTTGATAGTCCAGAAGCAAGACATGATTATGTTTACAAGAAAGTGTACAGATATGTAAAACAACAGATGCAAAACTTCATATTTGGACTAAATGTACCAAGTAGACGATGAACACAAACTCCATTTACAAATATAACTCTTGATTGGGTTTGTCCACCAGATCTAAAAGAAAAAGCATTGATGCTATGATGATTGAAATATTGACCATACAAAAAGAAATTTGGAGAATTGCAAGAAGAAATGAAGATGATAAATAAAGTTTTGATTGAAGTATATACAGAGTGAGATCATGCAGGTTCTGTATTTACCTTCCCAATCCCTACATACAATATCGTGGAAGATTTCCCTTGGGATGATCCATTGGTAGATGATATGTTTGAGATGACAGCTAAGTACTGATTACCATACTTCCAAAATTTTATTTGATCACAATTTGAAAAAGATGAGAACTGAAGAATTACAACGAGGAGAAAAGAATGAGCATATAGCCCATCTGCGGTCCGCTCAATGTGTTGTAGATTACAGCTCGACTTGAAACAGCTGGAAAAGAGATGATGATGATTATTTGGATCAAGTGAGATGACATGAAGTATATGAGTCGTTACAATCAACGCAGCAAGGATATGATACAATTTCAAATGAGATATAGATGGATTCAAAAAGCAACTAAATCATTTGATGAACTTGGCCAAGATGTCATTGGAACTCAAGAGAAAAGAAATGACAAAATGGTTGAATGCTTGATTATTCCCATATACAAAGAGATACTTGAATACATTTAGAAACCACTTCTCAACAATTGGAATTAATGGTATGAATGAAGCAATATTAAACTTCACAAACGGAAAAGAAGATATCACTACAAAAGAATGAATCGCTTTTGCAAAAGATATACTTGATTTCATGAGAGCAATTTTGGTGGAATATCAAGAGGAGACAGGAAACTTGTACAATTTGGAAGCTACTCCTGCAGAATGAACAACTTATAGATTTGCAAAGGAGGACAAAAAACAACTTCCATGAATCATCCAAGCATGAACTCCAGAAGCTCCTTATTATACAAACTCATCTCAATTGCCTGTATGATTTACAGATGATGTATTTGAGGCTATGGATCTCCAAGATGAGTTACAATGTAAATATACATGATGAACAGTATTGCATTTGTACATGTGAGAGAGGATGACAGCTCAAGCTTGTAAAGCTTTGGTAAAGAAAGCTATATCAAATTATCAAATGCCATATATATCAATATCCCCTACATTCTCAATCTGTCCAAAACATGGATACATTGCATGAGAGCATGATTACTGTCCACTATGTGACAAAGAGATATGATATACATGAGAAAAATTTGATATGGAGACAAGGCAAAAATATACTGCAGATCCAGAAAAATTGGATAAAATTCGTAGAGAACAAACTATTGCAGAAGATTAAAAAATTATTATATGTAAAAGAACATACAACTGATTATCAAAAATATAAAATTCTTTTAACTTATTTATTACATGAAAATGACACAAGACAATTCAAAAAGAACTAAATGCTTAATTTACACTAGAGTAATGGGTTATTTGTCACCAACATCTAGATATAATATCGGAAAAAAATCAGAATTTTATAGCAGAAAGTATTTTAGTAAGACGAAAGCTGCAAATCATGAATTTGCTGCACAATATGGATGTGGATGCAACAAAATGGAAATTTCTGCAGATTCAAATTTGGTAAAAAACATCCCATCATCAGTTTTGGTAAATGAAAAATCTTGTTAAATAAGTGAAAAATATAAAGAGGCTGGACCTACTTCCCAGTCTCTTTTTTTAACAACATTTCTTGGCTATTATTGTTTAATAATTAGTTACATACGAATTAATAATGAAAATATCTTGAGTACAAAAGAGCACAACAATCGATTATCCATGAAAATTAGCATGTATAGTTTTCACATTATGATGTAATTTTCGCTGCCCGTTTTGTCATAATCCTGAAACAGTTTTGCCTGAGCAAATGCAGCTAATTTCAAATGATTTAATACCTGAAGAAGCTATTTTTAACTTTTTGCAGGCAAGGGTTTGAAAGTTGGATGGAGTGAGTATCTGCGGATGAGAACCAACATTACAACCTGATTTGTATGATTTCGCAAAAAGAGTAAAAGAAATGTGATTTGCAGTAAAAGTAGATACGAACGGTCGTGATGTCGCATTGATAAAAAAAATGGTAAAGGATTGAATTTTGGATTATGTAGCAGTTGATTTGAAACACACAAAACCACAATACGATACGGCAGTTTGAATTCAGCCAAGTAGTGAATTTTTTGAAAGTTATGAAGAATTGAAAGATTTTTTGCTCAGTGAAGTAGTAGATTATGAGTATAGGACGACAATAGTAAAATGAATGCATACAATTCAAGATGTCGAAGTTATGGCAGAATACATAAAATGAGCAAGACATTACTATCTCCAGAATTATGTTTGATGAAATACCTTAAAACCAGATTTTGGATGACAAGCATTTGACGATGATGAATTGGAAGCGATGAGTAGAGTAATTAGCAAATATGTACTTCATAGCGGTATAAGGAGATAGAAATAGTAAAAAATCTATTGAAATAAGATAAATTTAGTTTAATTATAAAATAGTTGAAAAAACTATCTGTTTTTATTTGCTCAAATTTATCAAAATGAGAGATGAAAATTGTATATTTTGCAAGATTTTGGATGGAGTAATTCCAAGTGTAAAAATTCGAGAAGATGATGATTTCGTAGCGATTTTGGATGCATTCCCAAATCGTAAAGGAATGACACTTGTTATCACAAAAGATCATATGGATTCAGATATATTAGCAAAAGATGATGATTTTATCGCAAAATATTTTCAAGCTGCAAAAAAAGTTGCAAATATGCTTAAGAAATGATTGAAAGTAGACAGAGTTTGATTGGCTATAGAATGATTGGAAGTAAATCATGCACATATTAAATTGTATCCATTTTATGATTGAGTATGATTTGCAAATGGAGTTTGATCATGAGATCAAGCAAGCTTAGAAGAATTACAAGCCGTTGCAGAAGAGATAAAAGGTAATCAATAATTTAATAAATAATTATTTTGCAAAATGAAAAGGTGGTGAAAATGAATTTTGGCATTAATATCCTTGTTATTATTAATATTATGAATATTGCGATTTAGACTTCCTAGTAAGAGCGATGTGGAGTTTAATTGTTGTTGTCAAAGACCATTTCTTGGGTATCAATGTAAGAAAAAGTGTAGCAATATATATTGTTACCTTGCTAATAAAAAAATTAATATGATTAATAGCAGGGCCACAAAAGAGCAAACAGAATCTTGCTTAAAAATAATAACTACAAAACTAAATAACGAGTTAAATAATGAATTTATTGAAATAAGAAAAGATTCTTTAAGATGTGATGATTCAACAATAATTACGAATAATTACTATCTTATAAATAATTGAAATTGATTATCGCGAAATCTGTGTTATAAGAGTTGATGAGATATTATAAAGCATACCATATGATGTAATGTCGACTCTAAAAATGTAGCTACTAATTCATATCGATATTATGATACTGGTTTGTTAGCTGAGTTAAAAAATGAAAAGTATCTAACAACTGAAGGTCGCATTTCGTTATGTACAGATATTGTCGATCATAAATGGACATGAGAAAGATTAGAACCTAGTTATTATAGCTATAAAGATTGATACACATCATGGCCACATATTGAATGTCATATACAATTTAGTGATGGAAATGTAGAAATAATATATCCTGGTCCCGTATATTAAAATTTGGTTGTAAAATATTTTATTTATTAATTATTAATTACAATGTTTAGATCACATACTTGTGGAGAATTGACTTGAAAAAATATATGAGAAATTGTCACATTGTCGTGACGAGTAAACAAAAATAGAAATCTTTGATGATTGAATTTTATCGATTTGAGAGATCGTTATGGGATTACACAAGTTACAGTAAATCCAGACAATCAAGAATTAAAAAATAACATACCAGATTTAGACAATTTGCTCCGTGAAATTAAATCTGAATATGTCATCAGAGTCGTATGAAAAGTGTCTCCAAGACCTGATGATATGGTAAACAAAAATATGATTACATGAGAAGTTGAGATTATTCCAACAAATATTGAAATACTTTCTACATGTAAAGAATTACCTTTCCCTGTAGATCATGATACAGCAGTTTGAGAAGATATGAGATTGGAATATCGTTATCTTGACCTCAGAAAGGAGAAAATGAGAGAAAATTTAGTAGTAAGACATAAAATATACACAGAGACATTGAAATTTTTTGATAAAGAATGATTTTTGCATATTGAGACTCCATGTTTTGTAAAAAATACTCCAGAGTGATCTAGAGAATTTGTAGTACCTGCTAGGTTTGAACCAGGGAAATTCTTTGTATTGCCACAATCTCCTCAGCAGCAAAAACAGATGCTTATGGTAGCATGAATTGATAAATATATCCAAATTGCAAGATGTTTCCGTGATGAAGATCCTAGATGAGATCGTCAACCTGAATTCACACAGATAGATTATGAAATGTCTTTTATCGAGCAAAGCGATATTTTGGATGTGACAGAGAGATTTATGAAACATTTGATAGATAATATTTGTCCAAGTAGAAATGATACTTCAAAAGCATTTCCATTGAATACTTGGGATTATCTTATGGACAATTATTGATCAGATAAACCAGAATTAAGGACTACTGATTTTTGATTTCATGAATTGACTGAACGAGCAAAAAGTACAGACTTCAGCATATTCCAACAAGCAAAATGTGTAAAAGCTATCCAAGTAAAAAAAGCTTTGAGTAGGGCAGAAGCAGATAAATATGATGCATATTTAAAACAATATGGTTCAAAGGGATTGGCACGATTAGCAAACACAGCAGAATGATTGAAGTGATCTATAGCAAAATTTGTTACACAAGATAATTTAGCAAAATTATGAGATTTATTGCCACAGGATAGTACATTATTGTTCCAAGCATGAACACGAGACGATGTAGTAAAATATTTATGAATGCTCAGAAATCAGCTTATCCAACAATTTGAATCTTTGAAATGAAAAGAAGATGAATTAAATTGTTCATACATAGTTGATTTCCCATTGTTTGAAATCAGTAATGAATGAGAATTAGTTTCTGTTCATCATCCATTTACAAAACCAAAAGATGAATATATTCCATTTGTAAAAGAATTATGAAAGAAAATATCTGAGTGATGAACTATAACAGAAGAAGAAAAAGAGAAATTATTGGCAGTTAGAGCGGATTGTTATGATATCATAATAAATGGTTGTGAAGCTTGATGATGAAGTATTAGGATACACGATAGAGAACTTCAACATGCAGTATTTGCAATATTATGACTTACAGAAAAACAAATTCAAGATAGATTCGGACATTTATTGAAATGTTTTGAGTATTGAGTTCCTCCTCATGGATGATTGGCTTTGGGATTGGATAGGATGGTAATGTTATTTCAAAAGACAGACAATATTCGTGAAGTAATTGCATTTCCAAAGAATCAAAAATATCGTGATTTGATGATTGATGCTCCAAGTGAAGTTGATCCAAAGATACTTTGAGAGCTTTGAATTTCAGTGATAGAAAGTGAAAAATAACGATTAAATTCATATATAAAAGGCACCACAAAAATGGTGTCTTTTTTTTCAATTTTTCTTGAAAATCTTGCAACAATATTTAGAGTACATGGTGTAAAGATTTTTAGAATCCTAATTTTTTTGGCATGGAAAATGTTGTGATAATATGATCAGGTCCTGCTTGAAGGACGGCTGCAATTTATACTGGTAGAGCATTACTTCAACCATTAATGTTTGAGTGATTTATGGCTTGAGGTTTACCAGCAGGATGACAGCTAACGACGACTACGGATATAGAAAATTTCCCATGATTTCCTGATTGAATTTGATGATTTGAATTGGTAAATCGTATGAGGCAACAAGCAATAAAATTTGGTGCAAGGATCGAGACAAAGACAGTAGATAGAGTAGATTTATCAAGTAAACCATTCAAAGTTTTTGTTTGAGATCAAGTAATTGAGACAAAATCTATCATCGTGACTACATGAGCTACACCAAAAAGATTAGGAATTCCAGGAGAAGTGAGATTTTGGAAGAGAGGAATCTCTTGTTGTGCAGTTTGTGATGGAGGATTGCCAATTTTCCGCGACAAGCATATCGTAGTAATTTGATGATGAAATGTGGCTATGGAAGATGCTTTGTATATGACAAATTTTGCTTCAAAGGTGACAATTTTGGTTAGGAGAGATGTACTTCGTTGTTCAAAAGTAATGCATGAAAGAGTATTACAAGAGCCAAAAATAGAAATTATGTACAATACAGAAGCAAAGAAAGTACTTTGAGAAGATAGTATGACTTGATTAGAGATAATAAACAATGAGACAAATGAAACTTCAACATTAGAATGCCAATGATTGTTCTATGCTATATGACATACTCCAAATACAGAATTCTTGCAATGACAGTTGGAATTATTAGAATCAGGACATATCAAGACAAAACCAGGAAGTACAGAGACATCTGTTCCATGAGTTTTTGCGGCTTGAGATGTACAGGATCCAGAATTTCGTCAAGCTATCACTTCAGCATGAACAGGAGCTATGGCATGACTTCAAGCAGAAAAGTATGTAAATTGAATTCCTAGTGTAAACTAGTTACAATATCTTATTCCCTTTTAACTGTTAATTATTTTAACTATGTGAGTAATACATTTAGAGTGAGTTGATCAATTCAAATCCGAAATTATGGATTTTGATTGAGTTGTTATTTTGGATTTTTGGGCTGAATGGTGTGGACCTTGTAGGATGCTTTGACCTGTAATGGAAGAATTGGCAACCGACAATGAGTGAAAAAATGTAAAAATTGTAAAAGCTGACGTTGAATGACCAGGAAATGAGGAATTAGTCCAAAAATTCCAAGTTTCGTCAATCCCAGCAGTTTTCGTAATTAAAGCTTGAGAAGTAATCAAACCAGTGATTGGAGTAAATCCAAAAGAAGTTTATCAAGCAGAAATTGATGCTTTAGCTACAGCAAAAGTTGTAAAAATGGATAATTCTGAAGATATGAATAATTCTGAAAACATAGTAAAAATGGATAACTCTGAAGATGATTTACAAATGGCTGCATAGTAGATTGAAAATATAAAATATTTTTTCTTGTAAATAAAAATCTGGTCGAAAGACTGGATTTTTTTTATTGGTAGACCCCGGGTAATCCGTGATTGATAGACTGAATGATAAATTTTAGAATGTCTGTTTTTCGATGATTTACCCGGGGGCAAAAAAAATCAATAAAAAAAATCTAAAATTCTCCTATTTTTCCCAAAAAAGTCCGAAACCTCAGTCCATCAGCCAATAAAAAAGTGGTAAAAATTTTGACAAATTATTTTTTTTTAGATATAATTATATTGTTAAAAACAAAATTTTATATTTTAATTTAATAAAATGTGAGATTTGGAAAGTAAACAATTTGATAGTTTAGAAAATATATGATCTGTCGATCAGTATGAATTTCCTTTGGCTGATAGTTTGTTAAAAGATGTTGATAGATGAGAAGAAACTTGGACTATTAAAGAAGCTACACAATGGATGAATAATGATAGGACTAATTTTAAATGATTATATCCAGATTTGGTAGCAATATTAGAAAATTCAAAAAGTCGTGAAGAGTATGAACAAAATTTATGATTTATTATTTCTGCAATAGTTTTAAATATGTGAAGTGTACGTAGCTATTTACAATCGGTGATTGCTTGAAAACCAACTTGAGATATTGAATATCATCTTAATTTTGTAAAAGATTTATTGGAAGAGGTAAAAGGTACTTCTCTTTATAAGGATAATCCAATATATCAAGATTTCTATTCAAAAGAATCTGATGCTTTACGTAGACTTGAGTTATATGCTAAACATGTAATTTCTGGTAAAAAAAGGAATAGTAATGGTGTTTATGAATAAAATATTTATAAAAATATTTCTAATTAACTGACCTGCCACTCGGCAGGTTTTTTTTGAAAAATTACTTTTCCTTGAAATTGTATTCATCATTTATAAATATAAAAGATAGAAAAGTTTTGAAACTTTACAATTTTTTTGTATTCGAATGACAAAAAATCTAGTGATAGTCGAGTCTCCTGCAAAATCCAAGACAATCAAAAAAATACTTTGATCAGATTTCGAAGTAAAAGCATCATTTGGACATGTAGTAGATTTGCCAACTAAATGAATGTGAATAGATATTGAGCATGATTTCAAACCACTTTATGAAGTTAGTCCAGACAAGAAAAAAGTAGTAGCAGAA
>Ga0310786_10005168_pt1 | contig 17853 bp, 8 predicted proteins | sample AusTroGonzalo_MG_FD_203881 | JGI IMG/M metagenome (GOLD analysis project Ga0310786, IMG submission 203881) | Bovine rumen microbial communities from tropical cattle in Woodstock, Queensland, Australia - Gonzalo_03 (v2) (version 2) | ecosystem: Host-associated > Mammals > Digestive system >... | reverse complement strand
GTCCAATTGGAAGTTACCTTCATAATCGGTAATGGCACCCGACTGAGCACCCTTCACCTTGACGGTGGCACCAATGAGCGCCTCTCCTGACTGATCAACAACCTGACCGCTGACCTTGATGGTCTGGTCCTGCTGTACAGATGCCTTTGCGGTGGTTGGGCAGACCGTCAGTCCTCCCGCTACACCGAGAAATAGCATCACAGAGAATAATACTTTTTTTCTCATTGTTAGTTACTTTAAGTTTATATAAAATTGATATTATATGTGAATTTTTTCGCAAAAGTAACGTCCTTTGACATAAATCAAGTGGACAAAACGATTTATAAGGTGGACAAAACGAACATAGGATGAAAATTTGTTTATTTTCACCCTTTTCAAGTTCGTTTCGTCCACTTTTCCCCTATAAAGGCACTTGGACTCATGCCAAACATCTTAGCAAAACAACGTGTGAAGTATTTCGGATCGTTGAATCCTACCTTATAGGCTATTTCGGTAATATTGCGGTTTCCGGTATTAGCGGAGAGCAGTTCCTTTGCCATGTTCAGGCGATAATTACGGATAAACTGTCCGGCTGGCACACCCACTTCCGCATTCAGATGCTTACTGGCCACCGTACGACTCATACCAAGAGCGTCACAGAACTCCTGAACACCAAACTCGGAGTTCATATAGTTGGCTTCCATGATTTCCATCACACGTTCCATAAACGGTTTCGTGCGTTTGAGCACTTCTTCCTTGTCGGCCTCCACACTTTTCGTCACACTGTGTTTGTAACGCTGTTGGTTGTCGAGGATGTTCTGGATACGGGTCTGCAGCTGTGCAGGATCTTCCGACTCCTCCAAAACACGGCGGATAGGATTAAGCAACTGTTCTGCCTCCAACCGTTTCAGACGGGCCACCCACCTATTATAAATATATACGATAAGCAATACCACGAGAATACCCAACAAAGAACGGAACCACCAACTATTCCAAAAGGCAGGGCTGACATTCACCTCGATGGAAGCTATTTCCGACTGGTCGGCTGACAAGGATGACACATACTTTACCTCGAAGGTATAGTGTCCAGCAGGCAGAGCACTATAGCGTACGGAGTGTTCTCCCAGTTTGAGCGTTGTCCACTCGTCATCGAGACCTTTCATCCTGTAGCTGAACATCGCCTGTTCCTCGTTACCGTAATCCAAGGCTGAAAAGGCGATGGAGAAAGAACGGTTACCCTCTCGCAATTGGATGGAAGTGGCAATTGAAATGTCTTCCGACAAATATTCACTGCCGGCGGTGACATCCTGATTATCCACGATGAGGTGGGTAAACACAAGATGGCCATTCGCCTTAGCCTCCGTATTCTCACCCAACACCTCTATCAGTCCTCCTTCGCTGCCGAGATAGATCACGCCCGAAGCGTCTCGTGCCGCTGAATTCCAATAGAAATGATGGTTAACCAGACCTTCACTCTCGAAATAGTTGGAGAAGAGATGCGTCTTCGGATCATAGACAGACAAACCATTCAGGGTTGTCACCCATAATCGTCCGTTAACATCCTCTACAATACCCTTGACACCACCGAAGGCAAGCCCGTCTTCTGTTGTCATGGCCTCAAAATGTCCGTGCGGATCTTTATCATCCTTAACCAGTCGGTATAGTCCGTAGCCATTGCTACCCAACCAAAGCGTTCCTTCATGCGTCAGACAGAAGGAGGATATCTTGTCTACGATACGTGAGTTAGGATCATCCAATTTGTGAGAGATCAGCACATGCTTAAAGGGCCTGCGTCCCTGCCGTCCTGAGTTGAGATCCACCTTGATCAAGCCTTGCATACAGCCCATCCACAAGAAACCGTCATGGTCGATGATGGCACCGATGTTTCCCGTCAGACTGCGGCATCCCTCAAACGGTTCCTCTATCGCCTGCGACTTGAAGTCATAGAAATACAGTCCTGCATTACTGCCAATCCACAAGCCGTCGTTAATAGAATCGACAGCCAGTGCACCTACGAACCCTGTACGCCATTGATATTCCTCCTGAAGTTCCAGGCGGGAGATGTGATGGACTCCTCCTTCCACCCTCTCTGTCTGGCAGACTCCTCCTCCCCAAGTGCCTATCCAGAGCTTGCCGTGATGATCGGCAGCAAGAGCTGACACACTATTATGTGACAGGCCAGAGTTGGCTGTTGTGTAATGGACAAAGTCGGCAGTGCCCTTTTCACGAAGGTTTAAGCCTCCTTCCACCGTCCCCACCCATAAACGTCCGTCAGGCTCAATCAACATGGCATTCACAGGATTGGGAGAGAGGGAACGAGGATCACTTGTGTGAACAGAGTTTCGGAGCAGCAGACGTTGCGGTGCCAGACAGGCAATACCACCTGACTCTGTACCAATCCAGACATGACCTTGATAGACACGGATGCAATGAATGAAATCGCTCTTCAGCGGGGGGGAGCTCTCTGTGGTCCAAGCCGTAAAACTATCCGTTCGGTCATCGTAGATGTTCACACCAAACAGAGAACCTACCAACAGATGATTGTCAGGTGTGACTGCCAGACTCGAAAGAAATGCATGTGAAAGAGCCCCTGGAGTACTGGAGTGATGATATTCATCGAGTTTCTGCTTATAGGGATCATAACGGAAAAGCCCCATGTTGGTAGTGATCCACACCACATTATTACGTTTCAGGATGTCGGTGATATAATGATCCTGCAACGGCTTCAGCAAGGCAGATATCTCTTCACGCACCAACTTGCCCTCTTTTTCCACCAACCGATAAAGTCCGCCGTCGATACCTATCCAAGGCTTACCGTTAGCTTCAATATCACAGATGGCTATGTCGAGCATTCGCCAGGGATGGGGATAGGAACAGATCCTGTCTATCTCTCCTTGATCCTTGAAAACAACAAGACTGATCTGGTGGTCGGTAATGATCCATATACGTCCTATTTCATCACGGTAACACCTGATTGCAGGCTGAGCGAGTAGCTTCTCTAGTTCCGCATGGTCAGGAACTTCCTCATTCATTGTCCTCAGGTTGATGATATTAATACCCTCGTCGAACGCTACCCAAAGCCTATGGAAATCATCCTCGGTAATACTTCTGCAAGACTTGCTGTTCAGATCTAGTCGAGGCTCCATCACACCATAACCGTCATAGCGCACCAGTCCACCTCCATAGGTGGAAATCCAGAGGAAACCGTTTGAATCCTTGAAGATATCCCTGACATCGTTATGGGGAAGTCCGTTGCTTAAATCAAGATAGGTAAGGTTGTATCGTTCCGTCAAAAAGTTTGCAGCAAAGGCTGGAGCAGCTATTGAAGATAGAAGAAGATAGAAGAAGATAAAAGAAGATAAAAGACAATGGAAAGTACCGATTGTCCAATGACATATGTCATTACTACAGATGTGATGTCCTCTATCTTCCTCTATCTTCATCTATCTTCCTGTTATTACTTCTTTTCCCTGATTCCTGCGACGCAGACAGAGCCAATGAGGAAGCTGACGCCAGCCACAATCATCATCGTCGACTGATGACCACCTACCAATGTCAGGATGACACCTCCAAGGAGGGCGGCTACAATCTGCGGGATACAAATGGTGCCGTTGAAGAGTCCGAGGTAAGCACCCATATGACCATAGCCCTGCAGGGCATTGGTGACAAACGTGAAAGGCATGGCGAGCATGGCAGCCCAGGCACAGCCAATCATCAGGAACGGTACGAACTGCATATACTGGTTGCTGATATACGGTACGAGCACGAAGCCGATGGCGCCGATAATCAGACTGATGGCATAAGCCAGTTTGGTGTTCTTGAACTGTGGCAGCAGAGCAGCCCAGATGACAGAGCCCACGGCCTGTACGGCGAAGAGGATACCCACCCAGTTGCCGGCCTCCTGGAAGGCCTCGCTGGCAGGATCGGTGGTATTCCATACCACTTCGGCAATGGCGCCTGTGGTGTAGTTCCACATGTAGAGCATGGCTGCCCAAGAGAAGAACTGCACGAGTCCGACCTTCCAGAACGTCGATGGTGCCTTCTTCAGCAGTGTGATCCAGCCGCCACCCTGATCGTTGAGAGGCAAGGTGTCAACATCTGACACTTTATTGGAGGAGGCAGTGCCGTTATATTCATTGTATTCCTGCGGGTTCCATTCCTTCACTTTCGAGGTGGTGTAGATAACGCAGAGGATCAGGATGGCAGCGCCGATATAGAACGACCAAATGACGGAATCGGGCACGACACCTTTCTCGGCCACGTTGCTGATACCTATAAACGTGAAGACGAAGGGGAACACATAGCCCATCACGGAGCCGGCATTGCAAAGGAACGACTGTATAGAGTAGGCCTTGGCCTTCTGTTTCTCGTTGACCATATCGCCCACAAGCATCTTAAACGGCTGCATAGCCATGTTGATGCTTGTATCGAGGAACATCAGGGAAATCAGTCCGAACATCATTGCGGCGCCCACGGTCAGTCCCAAAGAACCAGAGTTCGGCAACAGACACATGACGAGTACGGCCACAGCAGCACCCACGAACAGATAGGGGATACGACGGCCGAAACGGGTCCACGTCTTGTCGGAGAGTGTGCCGACGATTGGTTGTACGAGGATGCCCATCAGTGGTGGGAGGATCCAAAAATAACTCAGGTTGTGCGGATCAGCGCCCAGCGTGGCGAAGATACGCGAGATGTTGGCACTCTGCAGGGCATAGGCTATCTGCACACCGAAGAATCCAAAACTCAGATTCCACAGTTTCCAAAAACTTAAATCAGGTTTCTGTTTCATAATTATCAATTATCAATTTTCAATTCACAGTTATCATTCCTCATTCCTCCTTCCTCGAAAATCACCTCGTTGTTCCGCGGATGACGAGGCGGGTGCGGATGATGCGCTTCTCTATTTTCTCGATGGGGCTAAGACCCTCAACTTTGTCCATGAGAATGACGGCAGCCTCTTCGCCTACACGGTGGCCACGCTGCTCAACGGTGGTAAGCATGGGATCGCATGCCACGGCACGTTGACCGTTGGTGAAACCACAGATGCTGATATCCTCTGGCACCCTCAATCCGGCTCGTTTTACGGTATAGAGGATACCGATGGCCGTATCGTCATTGACGGCAAAGAACCCGTCAGGACGATGCTCCATGGCCAGGATCTCTGGCGTCAGTGTCTCGGCATCGGCACGATTATCGCAGACACGGATAATCTCGTCGTTCACCTTCAGACCGTGCTTCAATAACGCATCCTTATAGCCGTTAAAACGGTTTTTCGAGATTTCGAGCTGCATGGGTGAGCCATAGAAAGCGATGCGTTGGCAACCCGATTCTATCAGATAACTGACGGCGTTATAGGCTCCCATGTAGTCATCGACCACCACGCGGCTGGCATTCACACCTGTACAGATACGGTCGTAGAACACCAGGGGGATGCCTGCGTCGATGAGTTTCTGATAGTGGTCGTAGTTTCGCGTATCTTTGGCCTGCGACACGATGACACCACAGACCTTATAGCGAAGGAAGTTCTCGCAGATGTGGGTCTCGCGCTCGTATTGCTCGCCACTGAGTGCCACCATAATACGGTAGCCACGGGCAGCAGCCGTCTCCTCGATGCCCGTCAGGACCGACATGAAATAATAATGGGTGAACTCTGGTACGATGACACCAATGACGCGCTGGGGCATCACACGGCTGTGGCGCAGAGCCTCGCCAATGGCATTGGGATAGAAGTTGTGCTCATGTGCATATTGCTGGATAGCCTTCCGGCGTTCCTCGCTGATACGTGGCGAGTCCTTCAGGGCACGTGATACAGTGGCCACGGAGATACCAAACTCCCTGGCTATATCCTTCATTGTCATTGGTGCCTTTTCTTCCATTGGGTTCGTCTTTACTTATTCACGGACTTGACGATGCAAAGATACAAAAAAGTTGATAAACAATCACATATACCTTATTAATAATATTAAATAGTGTCTATGCAAACGTTTGCATAAGCCTATTATATCTTTTTAATGCAAAAAAAGAACAACGTATTGAAAAGAAATGTAACTTTGCACCAGAATAACTATCATAATTAAACGATTAACTCTAATTAAAGTAATGATGAAGCAGGTAAACATTCAAATCCCGCTTAGGATGCTCGGACTTTTGTTAGGTCTGTTCCTATCGGTAGGTGCCTTTGCCCAGATCGAGGTTAAGGGCCATGTGAAAGATGCTACAGGCGAACCCATTATCGGCGCTACGGTACGCGTGGACGGCACACAGACCGCCACAATTACCGACTTCGACGGTAACTTCGCCTTGACAGCTAATGAGGGTGCAACAATCACCGTTACCTATATCGGTTACCAACCGGCTATGGTGAAGGCTGCACCGACTGTGGAAGTGACACTGCAAGACGATGCCACCGTGCTGAACGATGTGGTGGTGATTGGTTACGGTGCCGTTAAGAAGAGCGATCTGACAGGATCTGTCACTGCTCTGAAACCCGACTCAAAGAACAAGGGTCTTGTGGTGAACCCGCAGGATATGCTCTCTGGTAAGGTGGCGGGTGTGAACATCACGAGCAATGATGGTACGCCTGGTGGCGGTTCTCAAATCCGTATCCGTGGTGGTTCGTCACTGAATGCAAGCAACGACCCGCTGATCGTAATCGACGGTGTGGCCATGGACAACCAGGGTGTGAAGGGTCTTGCCAATCCACTCTCGATGATCAACCCTCAGGACATTGAGTCGTTCAACGTACTGAAGGATGCCTCGGCCACAGCTATCTATGGTAGCCGTGGTAGTAACGGTGTAATCATTATCACGACGAAGAAAGGTCGTGCAGGACAGGCTCCGACAGTGTCATATGCAGGAAGCCTGACAATCGGCGTGAAGAAGAAGACGATCGATGTGATGGATGGAAACCAGTTCCGCAGCCTGATAGAGACAATCGCAGGAAAGGATAGTGAGGCATACAGTGTGCTTGGTACGGCGAATACGGACTGGCAGGAGGAAATCTACCGGACGGCAGTCAGCCATGATCATAATGTGACGTTAGCAGGAGCTGCAGGCAGTCTGCCTTACCGTCTGAGTGTAGGTTACACTAACCAGCAGGGTATCTTGAAAACATCGGATTTTGAACGTGTGACAGCTGCCCTGAACCTGAATCCCTCGCTGCTGAACGATCACCTGAACCTGAACTTGAATGCGAAGGGTATGTACAGCGAGTCACAGTATGCTGATGCAGGTGCCGTAGGCGCTGCCACGAGCATGGATCCGACACAGGATCCCTACGAGTATACTTCGGAATACCACAAGGCTATGGCCGGACTGACAACGTCGAACTTCGGGGGATACTTCGAGTGGCCTACGGGTGCTGCCTACGGAGATCCGGCATGGCCGTACACCGTGGAGCGTAACGCGACGAAGAACCCGATTGCAATGCTGACGGAGAAGAATGACAGGGCTTACAGCCGTTCGTTCATCGGCAGTGCTGACATCGACTATAAGATCCACGGCTTTGAGGATCTGCGCCTGCACTTGACGCTGGGTGCTGACCTTTCGAAGGGACGGCAGAGGACGACTCATACAAGTGCTTCACCGACGAATGTGTACTATGGTAATAACGGTTGGGAAGAGATCAGCAAGCGAAACCTGCAGCTGTCGGCCTATGCCCAGTACTATAAGGACTTCGCCAAGATCCACCACTTTGACATCATGGGTGGTTATGAGTGGCAGCACTTCTGGCGCTCACAGAAGAACAACTACTGGGGAGCCGTGCCCGCCACGAACCCTGTGAACCCTGGTGCATATTACAACTGGAGCCTCTATAACTTCAAGACAGAGAACTACCTTGTGTCGTTCTTCGGACGTATGAACTACACGCTGATGGATCGTTACATGCTGACGGCTACCATCCGTGACGACGGTTCTTCACGCTTCAAGGACCACTGGTCACTCTTCCCATCCGTTGCCTTGGCATGGAAGATCAACGAGGAAGCCTTCATGAAGAATGTCGGGTTTATCAGTGACCTGAAACTGCGTCTTGGATGGGGTAAGACAGGTCAGCAGGACGTGAATAGCGACTATGCCTGGATTCCCACCTATTCAATCAGCACTGGTACAAACGGATACTATCCTGTAACCGGTACGGGCGTGCTCTATCGTCCTGACAACTATACGCCCGATCTGAAGTGGGAAACAACAACGACCTATAACATCGGTCTCGACTTCGGCATCCTGAACCAAAGGTTCACCGCCAGCATCGATGTTTATAAGCGAAAGACCACTGATCTGTTGAACTACGCTCCTACAGTGGCCCTCTCTGCCTTCCGTAACCAGGCTTGGCAGAACATCGGCTCGTTGGAGAACAAGGGTGTTGAGATCACCATCGGTGCCAAGCCCATCCAGACGAATGACTTCTACTGGACGCTGGACTACAACTTCACCTACAACCACAACGAGATCACAGACCTGAGCGGTGTGTCTACCGACGGTTCGCCAGTGCCTAACACTGGAATTACCATCGGTACCGACAAGTACCTGCAGTACAACCAGGTGGGTGAGGCTATGAACTCCTTCTACGTCTACCAGCAGGCTTACGACCAGCAGGGTAATGCCGTTGAGAATGCCGTTGTCGACCGTAACGGTGACGGACAGATCACGCCAGACGACCGCTACTTCTACAAGAAGCCGGCTCCCGACGTGACGATGGGTTTGAGCTCGCGTATGGAGTATAAGAACTGGGATTTCGGCTTCTCGCTCCGCGCCAGCTTCAACAACTACGTCTTCGACAACATCATGGCTGGTATGACCAACATGAACCCGAATGAGGTGTACAACTCCTTCCACGTGCTGAACAACCGTCCAGTGAATGCTGCTGCCGATGGTCGCTACACCTACGCTGTGACGGCGCAGATCGTGGATCGTTACGTGCACAACGCTTCCTTCGTGAAGTGCGACAACATCACACTCGGCTACTCGTTCAGCAACCTGTTCAAGTGTGGTAACTGGCACGGACTCGGCGGACGTGTCTACGGCACCGTCTCTAATGTCTTCACTATCACGAACTACGAGGGACTCGATCCTGAGATTGCCAACGGCTACGACAACCAGATGTATCCGCGTCCAATCTCGTTCATCTTCGGTGTGAACTTCAATCTGTAGACAGACGAACGTAAAAATTGAAGAATTGGAAAATTGAAAAATTGAAGAATTATGAAGACTAATAAATATAATAAGGTTGTGGTAGGAGTGATCTCATTCCTCTTTCCTCTTTCCTCTTTCCTCGTGACCAGTTGCACCAAAGACCTGGACGTAACACCCATCGACCCCAATCTGTCGTTGGAAGTGGACTACGATGGTCTGTTCAACAAGTGTTATGCCAATCTTGGCCTACAGGGTAATGGCGGTGCTAACGGTGACTGTGATATCGACGGACTTGACGGTGGTACCACCGGCTTCATCCGTCAGATGTGGAACTCTAACGAACTGACTACCGACGAGGCCATCTGTTCATGGGGTGACGACGGTATCCAGCAGTTCGACTACAATAGCTACGATGCTTCCCACCCGATGCTCAACGGTTACTTCAACCGTCTGACCACAGGTATCAGCTACTGCAACCAGTATATCGAGGTGGCTGGCGACAAGGATGCCCAGAAGACCGCAGAGGTCCGTTTCCTCCGTGCACTCCACTACTACCTGATGATGGATGCCTTCGGAGGTGTGCCCTTCTCCGAGACGCTGAGCGTGCCTTCGTATAAGACCCGTTCTGAGATCTACGAATGGATTGAGAGCGAGCTGCTCGCCATCGAGCCGTCGCTGGCCGAGGCCCGTGCCAAGAACTCCAGTGATTACATGTATGGCCGTGTTGACAAGGCTGCCGCCTGGATGCTCCTCATGCGTCTGTACTTCAACGCTGAGGTCTATACCGGCAATGCCCAGTGGGGCAAGGCTGCTGACTATGCCAAGAAGGTCATCGACTCTCCTTATAAGCTGAACATGACGGGCACCAAGGATTGGAGCGCCTATCAGATGCTGTTCATGGGCGACAACGGTGAGAGCTCTGCTGCCTACGAGTGTATCTTCCCAGTGCTTTGCGACGGTAAGAAGACCACTTCCTGGGGTGTTTCCCTCTTCCTGATGGCTTCTACCTACGACACCGATATGGACGCTACAGCTGCTGATCCCGGTGGTAACAACGGTACCAGTGAGAAGTGGGCAGGTAACCGTGCCCGCTACGACCTCGTACATAAGTTCTTCCCAAGCGACAACGCACCTGGCGACGTACAGGGTTACGACATGAAGAAGGCTGCAGGCGACGATCGTGCACTCTTCTTCAGCAAGGGTCACACCCTGAAGAATGAGTTTGGCTACTTTGGCGACTTCAAGGATGGCTATGGCGTTGCCAAGTTCATCAACTACAAGTCGACAGGTTCAGTGGTGAAGGGTAGCGATGCCCAGTTCCCCGATGCCGACTTCTTCTTCTTCCGCGTGGCAGAGGCCTACCTGACCTACGCAGAGGCAACAGCCCGCCAGAACGGTGATCAGACCACCTCTGAGGGTACGGAGATGATCAATGCCCTGCGCACCCGTGCCAACACCGAGACGAAGACCGTCTACACGCTTAATCAGATTCTCGATGAGTGGAGCCGTGAGTTCTACTTCGAGGGCCGTCGCCGTGTTGACCTCATCCGTCATGGTAAATTCGGTGGAAGCAACTACAAGTGGATGTGGAAAGGCGGTGCCAAGGACGGCCGCAGCTTCTCCAGCCACCTGAACATCTTCGCTATCCCCGCAGAGCAGGTGAAGGGTGATATTATGCAGAATCCCGGATACTAAGATAATTGAAAATTGATAATTGAAAATTGATAGATATATGAAAAAGATATTTTCATTTGCACTGATGCTGCTGGGCATTGCCACGGTACTCACGTCCTGCAAGGACGACCGTGACTCCAACCCCACCATCGGGACGCCGACAAAGTTTGTCGTCAATGCCTCGCCTGTGGCCGGACAGTATATCCAGCTGTCGCCAGAGAACAGGGTGAACCTTACGTGGTCGCAGCCTGACTACGGCTACAATGCACTGGCCACCTATCAGATTCAGGTAGGTCTCTACAATGGCGGTAATATCATTTGGAGCCAGGAGGACGGAGTCGACAAGTTCCTGGAGACCACCTATACCAAGTGTAACGCCGACATTAGCGGTGAGGAGATCGCAGAGGCTATCTGCGTGATCGATGGCGTGCCCGATGAAGAGCACTATGTGGATCTTGGTTTCCGTGAGATCGCCTTCCGTGTCAAGTCGAGTATTCAGGACTCCAGAGGCAACGACGTGGCTGGCACAGCCATTCTCTCGAACCCTGTGGTCTTTGAGCATATGGCAGCCTACTGCGCCATCAAGAGTCTCGGCTCTGTATATATCATCGGTAACTGTGGTGGTTGGACTGAGCCGAAGGCAGCCAATGCCGAAACACTGGCAGACTGGCGCATCTACGAGACAGAGATCGGCAGCAAGATCTACAAGGGTGTAGTGACGATGCCTGAGGGTGACCTGACCTTCCGTATCTACACGGCCCTGACAGGCTGGGACGGTGGTAACTCACTGGGTCATAAGGAAGCTGACGAGTCGACGGACGTAGAGTTCAGCGGCGGTGTCTATACAGATAAGTACGTATATCCTGGTAAGGGCTCTTGGACCTTCGTCGGATTCCCCGGAGGTGATTTGGAGATCACGCTCGATATGAATCAGGGTACCATCAAGTTTGTACAAATTAATTAAAATCGGGTAAGATTATGAAAAAACTGAATATCTTTATGTCGGCTCTTCTGGGCATAGCCTTCACGGCATGTACAGAAAACTATGACCCTGAGGTGGGTCCGCAGACCTACATTCAGGAGAGCCCGCTTGCAGCAAGTGACGTCACCATGTCGTCAGCGGCCAGCGCCATCAATATCGAGAACCTGATCGAGTCAGGCGAAGCTGTCACCATCGGCACTGTGTCGGTGCGTGAGGAAGCCATGCCCGCCAATACGGTCATTAAAGCAAAGGTTGACTTCTCGAGGGACAATGACTTCTCCACGTTCATCACGCTGGACGGCAGCGTCGATGAAGGGAACGTCGTGACAGTCTCTCCCAGTGATTTGCAGGATGCTTATTTCAATAACATCACCCGCAATCCGAAGACCGTCGACCTCTACATGCGTACCACGATTATGACCGTGACCAATGGTGCTGACGAGGCCATCGTCGGCAAGCCTGGAGAGAACTACTACGCTGTGCAGACCGTGCCGTTCACGCCGCTCTTCAAGGTGCAGATATCTCCCGCTTACTACGTCATCGGTGCCGCTGGCGGCTGGAGCCCCGACGGAGCCCGCACACAGAAGTTCGAGCACAGCGATGCTGACGTCTACGACGATCCTATCTTCACCATTACCATCGACTCTGGCGGTGACGACTGCTGGTTTGCCATTGGCGACGACGCTGCTCTCAGCGCCATCGACGCTGGCGACTGGACCCAGCTCTTCGGCACGAAGGGTGAGAGCGAAGACCTCACAGGCAACATGGACTTCCGTTACAACCTGGGTGGCGACCACTCTTTCCATGTGCAGAATGCGAAGAAGATCCGCATCACTCTTGACATGATGGAGTACAGCTACACCATCGAGCCGGTGAACATCGCCGAGAACTACTACCTCATCGGCGGACCTGGCGACTGGAGTGCTGACGCTGCCATGACGATGCCGTTCTCTCACAGTAACAAGGACGTCTTCGAGGATCCCGTCTTCACCTACACCTTCGCAGGCAATGGTGGTGAAATGTGGTTCGCCTTCGGTGACAAGGAGGCCATCGACGCCGTAGCAGAAGGCACATGGAACAAGCTCTTCGGCACGAAGGGTGAGAGCCAAGACCTCAGCGGTAGCTTCGATCGTCGCTACAACCTTGATGGCGACCACTCGTTCTGTGTCGATGGTAAGGCCAAGTACTACCGTGTTACGATTAATATGGCAGAGATGACCTATGATATCACGGCACTGAGCTTCGATCCGTACGTCTACTTCATCGGTGCTACGGATGGTTGGGCAAATGCAGAGCAGAAGCTCGCACTCACCAGCGAGGAAGGTATCTACACAGGTTACATCTACTGCGCTGATCCTAACGGATGGGGCAACGAGTTTAAGTTCCAGAAGGTACCTGGCGACTGGGGTACGGAGATCAACACTGGCCACATGACTGGCGGCATCACTGGTGACGCTGGCGATGGCGGTGGCAACTTCAAGGTCACCGCAGGCGAGGGAGTCTACTATTTCACACTCGACTTGGCTAACAACACGTTCAACGCCGTCAAGGTACAGAACATGAACCTCGTTGGTTCGTTCAATGGCTGGAATCCTGGCGACGACGCCCAGCAGATGACCTGGGATGCAGAGAACTACTGCTTCGTCATCACGGGTGCTGGCGTGGATGCCGACGGTTGGAAGTTTACCATCAATAATGCCTGGGACATCAACCTTGGTGGAACCATCGACAACCTCGTGGCCAATGGCGACAACCTCGGCGTGGTGGGCACGACTATCAAGCTCTATCCTACCCGTAAGGGAGCCGACAAGATCTACTGCACTGTAGAGTAAGTGCAACCGTTTGCACGACTGTGATTATATAAAAAAACCGCTTGGGATAAATAACCAAGCGGTTTTTTTTGTATCTTTGCAACATCATTTAAAAACGACGACAACTATGACAACAAAGACTGCCTCCATCGTGAAAGTACTGCTGACACTTTTCACTTTTCATTTCTCACTCCTCACCGTCTCTGCTCAGGGCTGGCCACAGAATTATGGTGGCGTGATGCTGCAGGGATTCTACTGGGATTCTTATGATGACAGCCGTTGGGTGACACTCGAAGAACAGGCCTCCGAACTTGCTGCCAGTTTCGACCTGATCTGGATTCCCCAGAGTGGTAACTGTGGTGGACAGTCGATGGGCTACGACGATCTCTATTGGTTTACCGACTACAACAGTTCCTTCGGTGATGAGGCCCAGTTGCGTTCGATGATTCAGACCTTCAAAGCCAAAGGTCTCGGCACCATCGCTGATGTGGTCATTAACCATCGCCGTAATCTGAAGAGCTGGACGGACTTCCCTGCTGAGACCTACAATGGTGTGACCTACGAGATGACCTATAATGATATATGTTCCGACGATGAGGCTGCCAACAACGGCTATGAGGTGGGGCCGAACAAGGATACAGGAGAGAAGTGGGATGGTATGCGTGACCTCGATCATAAGAGCGAGAATGTGCAGGCCGTCGTCAAGGCCTACCTGAAGTTCCTCCTCAGCGACCTCGGCTATACCGGCTTCCGCTACGACATGGTCAAGGGCTACCACGCTCGTTACACCAAGATGTACAACGAGGATGCCAAGCCCAAGTTCTCTGTCGGCGAATACTGGGACAGTTCCAGTCGTATCAAGAGTTGGATCGACAATACGAGCAAGACCAGTGCAGCTTTCGACTTCCAGTTTAAATATGTCCTGCGCAATGCTACCGACAAGCGCGACTGGACCTACCTTGCCCAGCAGAATGATGGCAACTGGCCCCTCATCGGCAATGAGTTCAACGATGGCGCCTACCGTCAGTACGCCGTCACCTTCGTCGAGAATCATGACACTGAGGTGCGTCCTGACGGCAGTTCAAACGGTCCCCTGCGTCGTGACACCCTCGCCGCTAACGCCTACATGCTCGCCATGCCTGGCACACCCTGCGTCTTCCTCAAGCACTGGAAGGCCTACCGTCCTGAGATCAGTGCGATGATTGCTGCTCGTAAACTCGCTGGCATCACTAACGTCTCTGGCTACCGCAATGTCGTCAACACCAAGAACCTCTATGCCAACATCGTTGACGATCGCCTGATGGTTGCCGTGGGTGATTGGAAGACCTTGGGTGTTGCTCAAGGGCCTCAGTGGACGAAGATCCTCTCTGGTTACCACTATGCCTATTACCTCGCCAGCTCTATGGAGACTGCTTGGGTCAATAAAGGCAGCGGCGACTTCTCCAAGCCTTTCGATGTGGAACTGACGGCAGTGTCGAACACCGATGATGCCCAGCTCGTCTACACCCTCGATGGCTCCGAGCCTTCTGCTACCAACGGCACCAAGTGTCTCAGTGGTACCCTCCTTCATATCGATGCTGCCAATACGCTGTTGAAAGTCGGCTTGCTTGTTAACGGCGTTGTTTCAGGCATCATCACGCGCACCTTTAATTATAAGGAGGCAGTGCCAGAGCCCGTGGTCACCATCCCAGACTTCTGCACTGTCGCTGAGGGAGAAGTGTGTGCCTTCTTCGAGGCACCTTCCACATGGACCAGTACCATCTGTTGTTGGGCCTGGACTGATAATCCCTCCGATAACTTCACCTACTCACAAAGGAAGGACTGGCCTGGTGTCGACTGTGAATACCTGGGTATAGCACCCAATGGCAATAGTGTCTGGAAATGGACGTGGGACGGCACGAAGCAGAAGAACTCCTCTGCCACGCAACCTGCGAAGATCATCTTTAACAATACTGGTAAACCGCAGACAGGCGACCTTGACTTCGCACAGGCGGGCTATTATACCAAAGACGGTCTCTTTGGTATCGTCACCACCACCGCTATCCGAAGTATACCCACTTACAATAGTCAATTGTCAAGTTCTGAGGTTTACTCGCTTGATGGCCGTATAGTCCGTAAGAACGCTACATCCCTCGATGGTCTGCCTAAGGGTGTTTACATCCATAAAGGCAAGAAGATCGTGATTAAATAAAGTAGCCCACCATAGTTACATAAGCTTCATACGGGAACAAAACAAATCGTTTTGTTCCTTGACTAATGGGGGTATCACATTACTTCTTACCACGAGCTTTCTTTGCCGCAGGCTTCTTTGTTGTCTTCTTCGCACTGACAGAGGTCTTCTTCGTGCCAGCAGAGGCTTTCGTCGTAGCGGTGGCAGGCTTCAACGGGCCTACATAGGTCTGCTGTTTCATCATGATCCAGGCAGCCTCGAAGATCTTGTTACGCAGGTGTTCGGGGTAGTTGGGATTGTCGCTGATGAACTTCTCCACGATCAGGCGTGCTTCCTTGCTCTTGTGCGAGCCAAGCATGGCCTGCAACCAACTGGTGGGGAAGAAGATGTCACTCGTCTGTTGGATATACTGCAACGATTTCAAGCCAGGCTCGATGTAAGTATTGCTCACAGGCTCGTAGACGTCGGAGCAGAGCAGTTGGAGGGCTTTCAGGGCCCAGGGCTCCTGTTCGCGGTTCTGGGGATGCAGCATCTCGTTGAACAGACTGACGCGCAGGGCAGGGTCTGGTGAGCAGACACGACTGATATAGTCGAACTCACGTCGCTCATCGTCCGTCTTCAGACGTTTGCGCTGAGCAGCCAGCACGGGGTGATAGGTGTCGCCACGGACGATGGCCAGACGATAGGCCATATTCATGTAGTCCTGTTCGTTAAGGAGCGGGTCGTTGTGCTGTTGCCAGATGGTGTAGATCTTATCGAGCAGTTCGGGTGAGGTGGCGTTGGAGCCCAGCTTACGGATGATAAACTGGTGGCACTCCTTGGTACGGTTCTCGCCCAGAAGGTCCATGATACACAGTTCGAGTGTCTTACGCTTCTCGGCAGGCATGTCGAAGGCAATCTTAAACATGTGGTCTACGGCGGTGGATATGATGAGTGGGTTGTTCTCCTTCATCATAAAACGATGCAGTTCGCCGAAGTGCGAGGTAGGGATACGTCCCAGTAAATAGTTGTCGTGGATGGTAAGCAACAGGGCGTAGCGGTTCAGGTCGTTACGGGTGGTGATGAGACGCTTTGGCAGGATGGTGGCGTATTCATCGTCGAGGGTGAAGTGCCCATAGCCCTTGCCGTCGTAGTTGGGAATGATATAGTTGGGTTTGCCATTCACCTTGATGGTATGGGTCGACTCCTTCATGTCGACGGTGATGGTGCGACTGGTGCCGAGTTCGTAGATCAGACGCACCTGGAACTTCTGTGGCCACACGACTCCCCGCTTATAGGGATCGCTCTGGGTGATGACGATGTTACTATTATTATAAGAGGTGTGGATGGTGGGCATGCCTTTCTGTTTGACCCATACGTCACTGAACAGTCTGACGTTGGCTTTGGGAGCTATGGTGTCGAGAGCTGTCACGAGCTCATCCCACGAGGCATTACCGAAGAGGTGGCCGTTTAGGTAGTGTTGTAGTCCAATCTGCAACTCTGGAGCTCCCATCACCTCTTCGAGCATCCGCATCATCACGGGAGCCTTGTCGTAGATGATATTGTCGTAGAGCAGACTGGCGTGGTTCATGTTGTTCAACTCCTGTGCGATGGGGTGGGTGCCGTCAGTACGGTCGATGGCGATGGCGCGTCGCTGGTAGGTCTTGAGGAAGTTCAGGTCGTGGTCCATGCGTGAGAACGTACGACGGGCGATCTTCGACGCCATGAAGTTGGCAAGCACCTCCTTGGTCCATACATCCTCGAACCACTTCAGCGAGACGAGGTCTCCAAACCACAGGTGGGCCGTCTCGTGTGCAATGAGTTCCAGACGTGCAGCTTTCTCCTCCTGCGTGGCGTTCTTCTCGAGGAAGATACGACGATCATTCATCTGGATGGCACCCGGATGCTCCATGCCGCCGAACTGATAGCCAGGCAGTACCACCATACCATACGCTTTGAAAGGACAGGCGATGCCCGTATAACCCTCCATCCAACGGAGTGATTGTGCTGCCTCGTCGAACACCTGATCGAGCTGTGCCACCTTATAGGGGTCTGTCTCACGATAGAGGATGCGCATAGTTCGTCCGTCGCGGAGAGCAGTTTTCTCCTGGAAGTTGCCTGCG
>Ga0310786_10005167_pt1 | contig 17856 bp, 16 predicted proteins | sample AusTroGonzalo_MG_FD_203881 | JGI IMG/M metagenome (GOLD analysis project Ga0310786, IMG submission 203881) | Bovine rumen microbial communities from tropical cattle in Woodstock, Queensland, Australia - Gonzalo_03 (v2) (version 2) | ecosystem: Host-associated > Mammals > Digestive system >... | reverse complement strand
TGCAGTCCTCGGTCCTGTCTCGACGATGCTCCTTAAGATGGAGAGCACACCTGTAGGTTCAGGTATGGGTACATCGGGTCTCGTCGGGCCTCTCCAGACATTCGCTACGATGAATGCGAACCATTCCGTATGGATCGTCTTAGTCGAGATCATCGTTATGTATTTCATCCTTCCTGCAGCTATCTGCCTCGGCTTATCGGAGCTCATGAGAAAGATCGGCTGGATCAAGAAGGGAGATCTCCGACTTGATGTCTGATACAGGATCATAATATTGATAATAACGCTGTCCCCGGGTGATCGTTTTGCCCGGGGACATTTTATATGCTTTGTTTTTGGGGGAAGCAGACCTCATGTTTTTCGCGAAAATGAAAGAAGAGGTCTTCAATAAAAGACTTCTTCTTCCATAGCGTTATATGTGTTGGTGGGGTTATATGACTATCTTGCCTTGGCGAAGACCAGTGATGCGTTATGACCGCCGAATCCGAGAGAATTACTTAAGGCATAACTTACCCTCCTGTGCCTTCCTTTTCCTATCGTGTAATCGAGATCGAGCTCATCCTCGCACTTAGTCGTGTTCCTGGTAACGTGGACATAATCCTCCAATACCGTCTTAACGCAGACGATGGCTTCGATCGCTCCTGCTCCTCCTAAGAGGTGTCCGGTCATCGATTTTGTCGAATTGACGGATACATTAGATGCTGCAGGACCGAGGGCGTATTTGATCGCGCGGGTCTCATACAAGTCGTTCAGGTGAGTGGATGTTCCGTGAGCGTTGATGTAATCGATATCCGACGGCATGAGACCCGCCTGCTTTATCGCGATCTTCATTGCAGTTCCCGCACCGCTGCCGTCAGGTGACGGGGACGTAATATGGTAAGCGTCATTAGTTACTCCGTATCCGACTATCTCAGCCAGGATATTCGCGCCGCGGTTTACCGCGTGCTCATAGTTTTCGAGTATAAGAACTCCTGCGCCCTCGCCCATAACGAAGCCGTCCCGGTTAATGTCGAAGGGGCGGGAGGCTTTCTGGGGGTCGTTGTTGGACGAGAGCGCCGTGAGAGCTGAAAACCCGCAGATGCCGGATCTCGTGATGGCAGCTTCGGTGCCGCCTGCAACGATGACATCTGCTTCGTTGAGCCTGATGGAGTTATAAGCTTCGCCGATACAGTGAGTACCTGTTGCACAGGCAGTCGAGATATCCATGTTCTTTCCCTTGAGTCCGAACTGGATGGATATGTTGGCGGAAGCCATATTGCTGATCGCGAGAGGGATATACAGAGGATCTATCTTTTGCCCTGACAGGAATTTCCTGATCTCCTTCTCGTGTACCTGCATCGAACCTATGCCGCAGCCGACTATGACGCCGACACGATAAGGATCTTCTTTCTCCATATCGATACCGGCGTGTTTAAGCGCCTCTCTTGTTGCGGCTACGGCATATTGAGAGAATAACCCCATCCGTTTGGCTGATTTAAAATCCATGTAATCACGCGGATCGAATCCTTTGACTTCACCGGCAAGTTTGACTTTTGAGTCGGAGACATCGATCTTGGTAATCGGTCCGATACCGTTTTGGCCTTCCTTAAGTCCGGTCCAGAACGAATCGACGTTATTCCCCAAAGGGGTAATAGCTCCCATTCCGGTAATAACGACTCTTCCGGTCTCCATACTGATCCTCCGTTTCTTTCTTTCCGGGTTATTCTTTCGTTAAGAAAGTTTAATTGAAATTTCGGGCTTCTTGTACGGTGAATTAATGCAGAATGTGTCAAATTGGTGGGTAGCGGAAAAATATCCTAATTAGGACAAAATCGCAAAAATGCGCAATTTTGCGAAGAAAAAGTATGTTATCATAGACTGGTCAGATGGGAGGAAGATAATATGGCGTTACTTACAAAAGGTGCTATCATGAGTACTTTCGAGGAGATGCTCTCGGAGATGACTTTTGATAAGATCACGGTATCGGCGCTGGTCAAGCGCAGCCGGATAAGTCCCAATACATTTTATTATCATTATCAGGATAAATATGCCCTCCTTAATGAATGGTTCGGTACAAAGCTCCGCGTCATAAGAAATGACGTCGATGTCTTTTCGGACTGGCAGAATAAGATCAAGGTATTCTTTTATATGTGCCGTGATAACCCGAAGCTCATCCACCATGTTATCGATTCCGTTTCGCGTGAACAGCTGGAGCACTACATTTTCGAGATAACTGATGTCGTATTCCTGAGCTACGTAAGGCAGAAGACCGAAGGGCGGGGAGTGACGGATAAGAAGGTAAGGGAGATCGCGAGATTTTATACATACTCCTTCATAGGTTTCTTCCTGGAATTCATATGGGATGATATGGAAGACGATATCGAGGAGAAGGTCGATAACCTAAGTAAGCTCTTTGATGCATTTATCGAAGGAGCCATCAGGGTCTGATCAGGATCAGGACTGAAGATGGCTCTTCTTTACATTGATGATGTAGGAATAGACGGATGCCATGATTATTATGACATATCCTATGAAACTGAATATATCAGGCTTCTGACCTAAGAAGAGGAATCCGAGGATAGCGGCAAAGATGACGGATGAATAGTCGTATATCGATATCTCTTTTGCCGGACACCTTGCATATGCCGAGGTTATGAATATCTGGCCCGAGCAGGCAAAGGTACCTGCGAGGATGAGACATATGAGCTGCTTTAGAGAGATCGGTTCGTAAGTTATTATGACGAACGGGATGAGGACAACACAGCTGAATATCGAGAAGAATGCGACTATGACTTCGCTCCTTTCACCCTTGAGGCTGAGTTTTCTCATGAACGTATAGGCGATACCTGCAACAAGTCCGCCCATGACGCCTATTATCGCGGGAATAAGATGCGAACTGTCCGACAGTCCCGCAGGCTTAACGACAAAGAGCGCGCCTATGAAGGCGACGATAACGCAGAACCACTGACGCTTGTTCGCGACTTCCTTTAGTATGATGATAGAAGCGAGAATCGCAAAGAAAGGCGACAGCTTGTTCAATATCTGCGCATCGGCGAGATTAATGTGGCTTATCGCATAGAAATTGAACAGGATGCCGAGCGTTCCGAACGAGGCTCTTAAGATCAGGTACTTGAGGCTTCCTTTTTTGACCTTGAACTTGTCCTTGGATCTGATGAGCATTCCGAGGGATAAGATGATCGCGACGCAGTTCCTGAAAAATGCTTTCTGGAATACGGGCATATCACCCGACATATTTACGAACAGCGACATACAGGCAAAGGAAAATGCCGATATGATTATGAAAATGATGCCCATCGTCTTGGGACTTATCTTTTTTCTTTTATCTGTCATAAATTTGCCTTTATGTTTTTCTCCGAATTAAATATATTATCAGAGCATCCTTTTCGCAATTGAATAACAAATGGTTAAATTGACGAAAAACAACTTTTTTCGATATGTGCTAGAATATTGAAGGAAACAAAGATCGAGGTTAACGATGGGATTTTATTACGACAGTGATCCTCAGACACAATCGGATCGAAGGATCATAAATTACAGACAATACGGAATAAATTTCGAATTTATAACCGACACGGACGTCTTCAGCAAAACGCAGGTTGATTTCGGAACGGATCTCATGATCTCGTCCGTGATCAGGGACGTAAAGGAGAGGGAGGCCAAGGTATGGTCGGTCCTGGATCTCGGCTGCGGTTACGGCGTTGTCGGGATAGTGATGAAGAAGGTCTTCAAGGGAGCGGAAGTAACCCTTGTCGACAGGAACAGAAGGGCAGTAGGTCTTGCTCTCGAAAACGCAAAGAACAACGGAGTACCCCTTAAGGCATGTCTCGAGAGCGACTGCCTGAGCGCGATCCCCGAAGACGAGAGGTTCGACCTGATCCTTACGAATCCTCCCGTCAGGGCAGGCAAGGAGACGGTCTTTTCATTTTATGAGCAGTCTTATGAGCATCTTAACGAAGGCGGTTCGATCTATGTCGTCCTTCAGAGGAAACAGGGAGCGCCTTCGACGGAGAAGAAACTTAAAGAACTTTTCGGAAACTGTGAGACTACCGATATCAAAGCGGGTTACAGGGTAATGAGGTCGATCAAATGACACTGCCTTACGGATTTGTTGATTCACTCGGAATGTTCTTCATATATGCCTTCATCGGCTGGATCATCGAAGTCATCTACTACGGACTTACCGAAGGAAGGTTCATCAACCGAGGATTTCTTAACGGACCCTTGTGTCCTGTCTACGGAGTAGGTTTTTATGCCGTTATATTGGTCCTTTTGAGGATCCAGGATAATTTCCCGCTCCTTTTTTTCGGCTCGATGCTTATCACGACCACCATAGAATTTCTGGCAGGTCTCATCCTTTATAAGCTGTTCAACCTCAGATGGTGGGATTATTCAAACTACAAGTTCAATCTCAAGGGATTTATCTGCGTACAGTTCTCGATCTACTGGGGTATCGCCTGTACTCTCGGCATGAAGGTCCTTCATCCGATGGTCCTCTTTATCCTCGGCAAGGTCCCTTTTGTTGCCAAGGCCGTGGTATTAGGCATCTTAAGTTCCCTTCTTATCGCGGACCTCATAACGACGGTCATTACGATCATCGGTTTTAAGAAGAAGCTCGTTATCCTCTCGAATGTCTCCAAAGAGATCAGGAATGTCTCGGATAAGATCGGAGGCACCATCTACGGAGGAGTCGAGACAGTCGTCAACAAGACCGCACCGGCAGTCGAGAGCTACAATTCTTATATGAAGATATATAATGCCAACAGAAGTGAAGAGAAGGCCCTTTTCAAGAAGCACCGCCAGGAAGAGATGGAATTTTTGAAGCAGCTCGTCTCTGACGAGAAACTCGATTTCAAGATCTCCAGAAAAGATATAAACGAGAAGTTCATTCAGCTGTCAAGAGGTCTTAAGAGGAGTGAGAGATCCCTCGTTCATAAGATTGCATCAGGCAAGAACGATGCTTACAGGATGATCATTAACGTACTCAAGAAAGATGAGGAAGAGAATAAATGAAGATATTTGTTGCATCAGATATCCACGGTGATTCAAAAGCCTGCGAAGATATCATCGCGAAGTTTAACGAAGAAAGAGCAGATCAGCTCCTTTTACTGGGTGATATCCTCTATCACGGACCGAGGAACGATCTCCCGGGATCCTACAAACCTAAGGAAGTAATACGTCTTCTTAATGCCATGAAGGACAAGATCGTGGGCTTAAGAGGAAACTGTGATGCGGAAGTCGATCAGATGGTACTGGAATTTCCGATCATGGCGGAGTATACCTATATTATATCGGGCGACGTGATTGTCTATGCCACACACGGCCACCACGCTAATCCGTACGAGCGCCCCGCTCTGCCTGATAATGCGGTATTCATAAGCGGTCATACGCACGTTGCCATGGACAAGGTGATCGACGGCATGAGATGCATGAACCCCGGTTCCCCGTCTCTTCCGAAGGAAGATTCGAAGCCGTCATACATCATCATCGAAGATGGTAAACTGGAACTTAAGAGTTTATACGAATAATACGGAGAGTTGCATATGATAAAGGGAAGCAAGGTCCTTAACGGTTTTTGGTACAAAGTACTGTTTGTTGTCTTTGTAGAGATATATTCCGTTTTTCTCCTGTTTATCTGTACGCCCCTTCTGGCAAGCCGGGTATCGTCATGGGTATGGATCGCCTTCCTTGCACTGTTTCTCATTACGGGTCATTTCGCCGCCTGCTATCTCATGAGAAGAGAACCCCCCATCATATGGTTTGCGGGAATCCCAGTCTATATCATCGCAATCTGCATATTCGCTCAGATAAAGAACGGCTTTTTCGTATATTCACTCGGCCTTTACGGGATCTACTCCAGATATGCGGATGAATCCGATATCATCCTGACCTACATACCGTACTATGTGGATTCCATTATCTTTGGTACGCTCATTTCCGCAGGCAGGATACTATTTGCTGCTCCGACCTATTACATCACCATCACTAATGATCTCAGCCGCAAAGGGGAGCAGATTTGAAAAAAATAATAATCGTTGTATAATCTATCAGAGATTTTTTTGGAGGAATTATTATGTCAGCGTGTGACTCTTGTCCATCTAAGGCTTCCTGCACATCCCAGAGCTCATGCCCTTCGGCTAACGGCGAATCGCAGGAACAAAAGAGCCTTTTAGAAGAGATCAACAAATATTCATCAGTTAAGAAAGTTATCGGCGTCTGCAGCGGAAAAGGCGGCGTCGGCAAATCATTGGTAACATCCGTTCTTGCGGCCAGACTTGCAAGGGACGGGTATAACGTAGGCATACTTGATGCGGACATCACGGGACCTTCGATCCCTAAGGCATTCGGCCTTAAGGGTTCTCTCAAGGGTGACGAGAACAAGAATATCATCCCTGCGGTAACACATTCCGGGATCAAGGCAGTAAGCGTCAATCTCCTTCTCGAAAATGATGACGCACCGGTCCTCTGGAGAGGTCCTGTCATCGCAGGTCTCGTTAAGCAGTTCTGGACAGACGTAAAATGGGGAACCCTCGACGTCCTTCTTATCGACATGCCTCCGGGCACGGGCGACGTTCCTCTTACCGTATTCCAGTCGATCCCTGTTGACGGTATCATCCTGGTATCCACTCCTCAGGATCTCGTTTCCATGATAGTCAATAAAGCAAGGAACATGGCACTGATGATGCAGGTCAAGGTCCTGGGCTTTGTAGAGAATATGAGCTACGTTAAGTGCGGCAAATGCGGTGAAGAGATCAAGCTCTTCGGTGATAACGAAAACGTCACCAAGGCCGCTGCCGAGATGGGCGTACAGGTTTTGGACAAGCTCCCTCTGGATCCTGACATCACGAAGCTCGTTGACGCAGGTGAGATCGAGAAGATCCCTTCGGGAAATCTCGACGGAACAGTAAAGCTCATAGAGAGCATGATCGAAGGCTGATGCGCTTAATAACTTATAACCGGATCAAAAAGACTGCCGTTCTTATCATCGTATCTTTACTGATGATGACGGCAGTTTCTTGTAAAGGAAAAGAGGAAGAGAAGACCTACAGGGATTTTCTGGGGGAAGAGATCTATGATGCTTCCGTCTTTGCCATGGTCGTCGAGACGATCGAAGGAGAAGAGGAACCTGGCGTTATATACCGTAAAGTACTGGATTTTAACAATGTTATATCCCGCTGCGACATACCGGTCTGCCTGTATTTTTTCTCATCAACCAAGACTGATTCCGCGGGTGTCACCGCAGGAGTCGAAGATATAGCCCAGCTCCTTGACGGCAGGCTTCTCGTGGTCGGCATCGACATCCTTCAGAACAGGGATCTCGTCGGAAGATACGACGTTACGATGGTCCCTGATTTCGTCCTGGTCGAGCAAAATGTTCAAAAAGCCGCCTTCGGTTCGGAAGGATATGATTACTGGACTACCACGGACGTGTATAATTGGTTAGTAGAACAGGGAGTCTGAAAAGGAGGTCTTTCATGGAGTATTCATATATCACCACCATTGGACAGGACAGTCATGCTTTTGATCTTTCAAAGACGACTGACGGAATAATGCTCGGCGGCGTAAAGATCCCCTTCGATCATCCTTATATAGCAAACAGCGACGGTGATGTGCTCTTACATGCGGTAACTAATGCCATATCCGGCTTTACGACCCGTAATATCCTCGGAGGGATCGCCGACAAGATGTGCCTGACTGACAAGATCACCGACAGCAGGGAATATCTCAAGGTCGGCCTTGAAGATCTGAAGAAGATGGAGGGCGTCTCCATCGTACACCTCTCGGTAACCATAGAATGCAAAAGACCCAAGCTGATGCCTCACATGGAGGAGATCCGCTTGAGTCTTAGTTCTCTTCTTAATATTCCCGCATCTCACATAGGCATTACCGCAACTACGGGAGAGGGGCTCACTTCCTTCGGAAGAGGAGAGGGAATGCAGGTATTTGCTCTTCTTACTCTGCGCTCTCTTCTGCCTGACGCTTAAGTATCATCTCGGCATAATCGATATCTTCCTTGGTCGTGATCTTGATGTTGGTATAAGAACCTTCAACAAGATGTACTTTAAGATGGATCGCCTCTGCAAGTGATGTATCATCAGTAGCATTGAGATTATGCCTTATTCCGTTTACATAAGAATCGATAAGCTTATCGAACCTGAATACCTGTGGTGTCTGAACTTCCATGAGTTCGTCTCTGTCAGGAGTGGAAACGACTTCAGGTGAAGCCTTGCCGTTCCTGAATGCCGAACCTGTCGATCTTGAAGCTGCAGATCCCGGTCTTCCGGCGCTTGCTGCCGGTCTTGCTGCAGGTCTCGTAGCAGCCTTCTTCTCGGCTGTCTTACTTGCTGCTGCCGGCCTTGCTGCTGAAGCAGGTCTCGTTACAGGAGGCCTTGCGGCAGGTCTTACGGCTGAAGCAGGTCTTGTTACAGGAGGCCTTGCGGCAGGTCTTACGGCTGAAGCAGGTCTTGTAACAGGAGGCCTTGCTGCAGGACGGCGGGAACCTTCGTCCGGATCGATCTTATCGACATCGATCTTCTTGAACGGAGAAGGAGCGCTTGTCTCAGGCTCCGAAACTTCCTGCTCAACCTCTTCATCAACCTCAGGTTCTTCATCATCTGTATTGATCTCGTTTATATCGATCCTCTTAAACGGGGAATCAGGTCTTACATAAGGAGTCTTCTTTCTTGCTGCTGCCTTCTTCTCGGCTTCTTCCTTCTTAAGACGCTCTGCTTCGGCAGCTGCTTCCTGCTTCTTGAGTTCCTGCTTGGAAGTTGCGCTCATTACGGCACCACCCAGTCTCTCGGCAAGGGAAGGGAGTTTGGAGATATAATCCATGCCCTTCTCGAATACAGGCTTCTTGGCGGGCTGCTCAGGTGCATTCGGATTGGAAACGACCTTCTCGAGCCTAATGCCTTCATCTTCCTCCCTGAACTGAGGAGCTTCAAAAGGTGACGGTTTCTTAGCGGCAGGTGCTGTCCTCTTCTTTTCCTCGGCCTGCTTAGCCTCGAGTTCTGCCTGTTTCCTGTTTTCCATGAATTCCATGAGAGAGGAGAATGCCGGCTGGCTCGGTGCAGAAGGCTCTCTGTCTTCGAAAGCGGCACGGAGCATAGGCTTTTCAGGCTCTTCTTCAACGACAGGTGTTTCCGGAACAGGCTCATTTTCAACTGCATCTACCGTCGGGATATCTTCGAAGACATCCTTCTTCTTAGTCTGCTTGATCGTGCTCTTGACCGGAACCGCTGCTGCGCAGATGTCATACTTCATGGCTCCTTCAAGACATCTCTCCAATGTAGGCTGATCAACGAGGCATCTTGCACCGTCGTGTATAAAGACTATGTCATTGTCATTCGGAGGGAACGGAAGTTCGGACAGTGCCTCGATTCCTTTCCATACTGATTCCATCCTGGAATCGCCGCCTGCAACGACAGACTGTACGAATTCAAACTTGTTATATCTGCAGAGTCCGTTTACCTTGTAGACCAGTTCCGCACTCGTTACAACGACTGCGCGGAGAGTGATGCCTGATTTTGCCAGGCTGTTTCCGAATTTCTGGAAAGCCCCCAAAGTACGCTCGATAACGGTTATGCCGTCTATCTCCATGATCTGCTTGTTGACATCAGATTCCATTCTGGTGCTCAGGCCGGCAGCAGGAATGATAACAAAGATCCTGCTCAAGTTGTAATTAGCTCTTTTGTTCGGTGCTACAGGACTCATAATATATTTTCCCTTCTCTCGTTCTCAAGTGAACAGAATATCGATCGCTTCAGACAGGTTGTCTGCATATATGCAATCCACAAAGTGGATTTTATCACAAATGTTTGTTGTTTTGTTAATATTTTTTAATACAGAGTCCTTAGTTTGAGAAGATAAATACTTTTCTGCTTCTTTTTTGCATGCTGAAGGCAGGATCAGGACATCTGCTCCCGACTTTGATGCGCAGTCGATCCTGGAAGAAAGCATCGATACGGACCTGAGTTCCCCGGTAAGTCCCACTTCGCCCAGGATCATGGCACCCTTCCTCACGGGTATGTTACGGACGGACGATACGACGGCTGCGATCACTGCCAGATCGACTGCAGGATCCGATACCTTAAGCCCTCCCACGACATTAACGAACGAATCGAAAGAAGGGGTATTAAGTCTCAGATATTTGTCCGCCACGGCAAGGAGCATGGAGAGCCTGTTCTTCTCAAGTCCGCTGCACATCCTCTGGGCATTTGAATAACCGCTCGGCGTCATGAGTGACTGTATCTCTATGGCGACAGCCTTGGATCCTTCTATAGTGCACGTTAGAGATGAGCCCGGAACATTTACCGGGTGACCCGAGATAAGTACTGATCTGTAGTCGGTGACAGGTATAAGACCCCTTTCCGTCATCTCGAAAAAGGCGATCTCGCCGCTTCTTCCGAACCTGTTCTTGACCGATCTTAAAAGCCTGTATGTTCCCAAGTCCTCACCCTCAAAACTCAATACGGTATCGACCATGTGTTCCAAAGTCTTGGGACCTGCGATCATTCCGTCCTTTGTAATGTGACCTACAAGGAAGACCGGGATATTGTTGGTCTTGGCGATCCTTACAAGTCCCGCTGTTACCTCACGTGCCTGTGAAACGCTTCCCGGAGTACCCGATATATTCTCGGAATAGAGAGTCTGGATCGAATCGATGATGCAAAGGGAAGGACGTATCCTGTTAAGTTCCTCGGCGATCTTCTCAAAACAGGTGAGGGAACAGACGGTTATGCCGTCCTTAGAGATCTTGAGCCTGTCGGCACGTAGCGCGATCTGGCTCGCCGATTCCTCTCCCGAGACATAAAGGACATTACCTTTGCCCGCTGCAAAACTTCCTGCTATCTGTAAAAGAAGCGTGGATTTACCGATACCCGGCTCTCCCCCTATAAGCGTGACGCTGCCTTCGGTTATACCGCCGCCCAGGACAGTATCGAATTCCCCTATACCCGAAGATGTTCTGACATAATGCTCTTTCCGTGCTTCCGAGAGGGGAATGCTGTCTGACTGATCGATCCAGGAGAAGCGGTTTGCGGAATGAACGGGGATCACCTTGTCACCCGTCTTGTCTGTCACCTTCGTCGATTCGGTCATTGTGTTCCATGCGCCGCAGGCAGGGCATCTGCCCGACCAGCCCGTCGTCTCTGTTCCGCATTCGCTGCAGAAATAGGATATGTTCTTCTTGGCCATTGTATCTTACGCCTCCGGCTTATCTCTGCTTTTCGATAATTATATCACCGGAGCTGTCCGATAAATATCACAGATGCGTTTTTTCTGAGCTTTACGGATGATATAATGTTCACAAAATGTCAGATGTGTTTGAGGTTATATATGGACAGATCCTGGATGAAATATTACGACGCCGATACCGACAAGCAACTCGAGTCTTTTGACGGCTGTGCCTATGAGCAGCTCAGAAGGACTGCCGATATGTATCCGAACAGAAGAGCCATCCGCTATTATTCATACTCGATGACCTTCGGCGAACTTATCGAGGCAATAGACAAGACGGCGCTTCTCATGCTGTCGGAAGGACTTTGCAAGGGTGATACGATCCTTCTTTCCATTCCGAATATTCCTGCTTTCCCGATCTTTTTTTATGCAGCTAACAAGATCGGTATCACTTGTTCCATAACGAGCCATATGGCCAAGGACTTTCTTTTTAATGCCCTGATCGCCGAAAGCAACTGCAAGTGCGCCATAATATCCGAAGACAGGGCAAAGAGGGTCGGAGGAGCTATAAAGAGCAACAGCTGTAAGCTCGTTATAGTCTGCTGCATCACGGATCATCTCAAGGGATATTCGAGATTCAAGACAGCCTTATACGGACGGACCGAAGGACTTTACTCCTATGGGAAGATCCCCGAGACAAAGAACTTCAAGACGGTCATGTGGGAAGAGTTCTACGGAAGAGAGATAACCGCCAAAGGGATCGATATCGTTCCGGAGGCTTCTGATCACGCGTTCCATCTTAATACGGGAAGTGCCATGGGAGAGCATAAGATAGAGATCTATACCGATCACTCGCTTACTTCGACAGTATCCATAATCAAGCTTGGTCTCGGTCTTAACGATGCGCCTTCCGTTCAGAAAATGGCATTGACGCTGATCTCAAACTGCTACAGCTCATTCCTGTCGATCTCCTGTCACAGCATGCTCTGTCTCGGAATGGAGATACTCCTGATCCCTTATTCCTCACCGAAGATCATTGCCGAATCGATAATGAAGGAAAAGCCGAATATAATAGTTGCATATCCTGATATGTTCGTTGATTTCATGAATGTCATCAAGGATTCGTCGAGATACCTGAGAAAACAGCTGTCGTTCATCGATATCGCCATATCGGTCGGATCGGGTTTTCCTCCTCTCAAGAGAAAGAGGTTCGAGGAGTTTCTGAACAACGGAAACTGCGGTGCGGTCATCCAGGAAGGATATGGTCTGACCGAATGTCTCTCTGTGTGCTCGCTCAATCCCCAGGATGCCCCTAAGAACAATTCACTCGGCATCCCGCTTCCGGGAGTCCTCATGAAGATAGTCGATAAGTCGGGAGTAAGGGAAGTGCCGATAGGTCAGAAAGGCGAGATCTGCGTATGTACGCCGACGTGCCTTAAGGAGGTCGCGGACGATCCCGAGTCGACGGCCCTGATCCTCAAAAAGCACAGGGACGGCAGATACTGGGTGCATACGGGTGACATCGGCCATATGGACGAGGACGGATTCTTCTTTTTCGATTACAGCGAAAAGAGATGCGCGAAGGTAGGAGGAAAGACAGTCTCTCTCAAGGTTCTGGAAGAGATCATGAGGACGATATACGGAGTGTCTGATGTCTGCGTACTTGCGGATACCGACGATTCTGAGGAGACGAGGCTCATTGCTGTCGTCGTGCCTGATGACAGATTCCTTTTCGATAATGATAAGCTGGCGGAACTTAAGGAGAAGATCCTTTTCGAGTGCGGGAATGTGCTTTTTGATTATATGGTGCCGTCAGAGATCGAATACAGAGTGTCGATCCCGAAGAACGGAATGGGTATCGTGGAGTATAAGAAGCTCCTGGAGGACGTGACGGGGAAAAACGGCGACGCGCGGTAAACATTTTAAGAATTCTTGACGATTTCTTTATTTTTGTCTGCTTTAATGCTACTGTATTAACTTGATAGATACATCTTGAATTGAAAGCAAATTATCAGGAGGAATAAAAGATGAAAAAAACAGCAGCCAAGTTCGGCGCGCTCCTCATCGTGTTCTCGATGATGCTGTCGCTCGTATCATGTTCGGGTGATTTTATGGACAGATTTGATTTCCTTAAGGAAACCCGTGCGACAAAGTCGACTGACGATGACGAAGACGAAGATGAGACAAAGCCTTCGGAGACTGAGACAGAGCCTTCCGAGACAGAGCCTTCCGAGCCGGAACCTACGGATCCTACTCCGGAACCGACTCCCGCAGAGATCAACGAATACCAGAAATATCTGATCTTCCCGACGGAACCTTATTCATATGACAAGGTCCATCCGGAGCATAAGCCGGGCAGCATCACGGGTGAGGAAGCCAAGGAGCTCCTTAAGGAGATCGAGCTTGATTATCTGAAGGAAGTCATTAACGGCAACTATGTCGATACGATAATCCTTTTCGACGACTATGAAGCATACGGATTAAGTGTTGATGAAGTTTCCTGGGGCGAATTTGAATTTGATCCGGAAGGCGATCAGGAAATGATCGACAGATATATAAACCGTCTTCTCGAACTCGACTTCGAGAACCTTGACGAAGGAGATCGGATCTTCTTTGACAAGTTCCTTTACGACCTTGAAGAGTCCGCTTATGCGGCTCAGTATCCGGGATTTTCCTTCCTTACGCCTGTGTTTAATTCTCTCACGAGCAGTCAGTGTGAAATACTCTTTATCCTTGATGTCATAACCTTTGAGACAAAGGAAGACGCAGAGAGATATATCGAGCTCCTCGCCGATACCGACAGGTATTATGATGAGCTCTGCGAGTTTGAGGAAAAGAGAGCTGAGCTCGGATATGCCCTTACCGCAGACTCGTACGAAGAGATCGCGAAAACATTCGATTCGATCGTTGAACAGAAGGATGACTGCTTCCTTTACGATACTTTCGAGGAGAGACTCGATAACATAAAGGATCTGTCTTCTGCCGACAAAGAAGAACTCATAGCTTCCCACGATCAGGTCATGAAGGAGATCTTCTTCCCTGAATTCGAAGAATGTGCCGAGCGTATGCGCGCTATCGAACCCAGCGAGACGGAATACAGCGTATACAATTTTGAAGGCGGTCAGGAATACTACAAGATGATCGCAAGGAAACTTTCCAATTCCAATATCACGCCTGAAGAAGCATCGGATCTCGTTGACGAATATTTTGTAGAGACCATGGAAACATATGTTGATCTTATGCTCTCAGCCGGAGTGTCCGGCACTGATTTTACGGCAGGCGGAACCCAGGAAAACCTCGATTTCCTTTACGGCAAGATCTTTGAGTATTTTCCTGAGATCCCTGATCATAAGTATATATTCAAGGATGTTCCTGAAGTATTCCAGGACAGTTTCAGCCCTGCCGCATACCTCGGATATCATCTGGACAAGATGGATTCAAACATGATTCTGATCAATACGGCCGGTTCCATTGATAACTTCGGTACTGTCATCGCTCACGAAGCTTATCCCGGACACATGTATCAGTCCATATATACAAGAAGCATCTGCGACCACCCGTATATGTATATCTTCGATTCCACGGGATATTCCGAGGGATGGGCACAGTATGTGGAGGTCAATTCCCCGATCTTCTTCGGGGCCAGTGAAGAAGAGCTCGAGTTCTGCAAATCCGAGAGTCTTCTTAATGCTCTTCTTCTTACAATGATCGATATCGGAGTAGGTTATAAGGGATGGACATTGGATGAAGCCTGTCAGAATATAAATCAGCTCGCGGGACTTCCGCTCCTTCAGCCGAGTGATGAGCTCAAAACGGTCTATAATCTCGTATGCAACGATCCGGGTTATGCATATAAGTACGGTGTCGGCTATATCATGATGACGAAGACTCTCGATGAGATCATGGAGGCTGATCCTTCGCTCACGACCAAGGAACTCCATACTCTCTTCCTTGATGCGCAGCCTGCAACTTATGAACAGATCTTAAATACGGTCCTTAACAAGATCGGCTGATAAAAAAGAGTTTTTCAAAAGAGGCTGTCTCACACGCCGGTGAGACGGCCTCTTTTTCTATGCTTCCTATCTCCGTACAAAAGGCGATTTTTTTGAAAAAACCGCGGTTTTGACGATCTTTTGAAAAAAATGAAAAAAATATTTGTGTAAAATCTCATTATGTTATAATAGTTATGATATTTCATTCGGAGGAGTTTTTCATGGCCAAGATAACTCGTCTCGCGAGCACGCTTATCGCGAGATACTATCCTTCCAAGACATATACAGACGCGTTTTACATGGACGGCAGACTTTTCGGAAAGAGGGAAGTCAGGAATGCCGATATCACGATAGACAAAGAAGAAAAGGGATTCTTTTTCTCCGTATTTTCCCACCCTACGATCCCGGGATACGAACCGGGCATGATCCCGCCTTATGAGCCTCAGCTCCGCGGTATCTGTAATGACGTCAAGTTCGGCAAGAAGCCGATCGATGCCATGATCTCGGGTTTCCTTACTACCGCGGTCGATATCACGGGTAAGATGAAGCTTCAGGAGCAGGACAACAGGGCACCCTATTTTTCAGGCATCATCGTTCATGATGCCGAAGCCTTCGCCGTTACGATCGGAAGCGGTCTTGCTTTTATCTACAGGAATGACACTTTGTATCCTCTGACTGATGCCGGTATCCCGATGGAACCTATCGATACGTTCGGCAACAGGGTAGGGGATTTTTATAATTACATCTCTTCGAAGACGGCTAATGCCATGTGGTCCAATATCACGACGCTTTCCGTTGACGACTGTATCATCCTCTGCAACAAGGCCGTTTATGACTCCTTAGGCCAGAGAGAGCTCCTCAGGATCCTTGATGAGGCGGATGATCAGTGCGATGCGGCAGGTACGGTAATTACACAGGCTGCAGCCAATATGCCTAATGTTCCCATGCAGTTCTCCATCTCGTTCGTTGAGAGCATCACGGCAGATGAGAAGAAGGGACTTTTCGGATTCAGGAAGAAGAATAAGGAAGAGGATACTTCCAACATGAGCATCAAGTCCACTGTTGACGGCGGTATCATCGGTGCTGCGGCAGAGGCTATTGCAAGTGCCGGATTCGTGTCCGGTCTCGATGCCAAGGCAGCAGAGGCAAGTGCCGCAACGGCAGCCGTTTCAGAGGCTGTATCGTTCGGTGATGCCGATATGCCCAAGAGTGCTGCGATACCTGATCTTGATACGATATCTTTTTCCAATTTCGTTGTTCCGGAGGAACCGGGTTCCCCTGCGAAGGAAGATAAGGTCGAGTTCCTTGATAAGTCGGTAGACACGCCGGCTGTCGAGGAGGTATCGGCTGATGATCTGATGAAATCCCTTTTCGGACAGATGAATGAATCCAAGAAGGAAGGACTCGATATACAGAAGCAGGCTGAGGAAGATGCCAAGAAGGCTCTGGAAGAGAAGCCTGTTGAGGAAGGCCCTAAGCCTGAAGATTCAATGGGCAAGATCAAGGAAGGCACGACAATATCGCCTCAGGTTCCGGATATCCCGGAGGATTCTCCTTTTGTATCTTCGTTCAATCCTTTCGAGGCTAATGCGGAGATCAAGGAATCCGAGATGGAGACCGTTTCCGAGACGGATTTCAAGCCTGAGACTAACGACGATATGATGGATACGAAGACGGTCAGTTCCTTTGAATCACTGTTTGCAAACCAGGTCCAGAAGGATCAGGGTATCGCGAACGGCGGCATAATCGCGGCAGCGCTCAAGGAACTCAAGGAAGAGTCGGATGCCGAGAAGGCAGTAGAAGATGCTGCCGTTGAAAATAAAGAAGGACCTGCAGAAATGCCTGTCACGGTCAATGAAGACGAGATCGTTTTCTCTTCCGGTGAGAAGGTCGAGACCTTCGCCGAAGAGAAGAAGGAAGATAAACCTTTCGATCCGTACGGTGTAGGTAACGCGGATGATATTGCGAACAGCAAGTCACCTGTATTCCCGGCCGGGGATTTTGGAGGATTTGACCTAGATACCGATACTAATGAAAACGGAGGTAATCCTGCTATGAGTGACAATGAGAGACCTATCAATGAACCGTCGTTCGAATGGAAAGAAGAAGGCCTTCCTGATCAGCCGCTGGTGGAAGAGATCCCGCAGCCTGAGTACGATATCGGTTCCCAGAATGTCACGGTAAACCCGGTGGAGAATGTAAGTTTCCCTCAGCCTTCTGAGGAAGTTCCTTCTCAGGCTCCGGTTACCGAAGAGCCGGTATCGATGATGCCTGACGGCGGATTCGTTATCCCGTTTGAAAATGCAGTTTATGCCGAGCCGGAAGCAGCAGACAATATCGCGAGCGATGTGCCTGATATGCCTGTATACGGCAGCCAGTCATATGATTCTCCGTCATTTGCCGTAAATACGGAGCAGCCTGTCGGAGAAGATCCTATGGCAGCTTATGAAGTCGGTTCTTATGCAGAGAATGAAGAGATGAGTCCTGAACCGGAGCCTGCTCCTTATCAGTCTTTCGGCAGCGAGTCATTTGAGGCAGAATCCTATCAGGATCCTCAGCAGTTTGTTAATGAATATGCTGCTTCAGACTTTACGGCTACGCAGGATCCTTATGCTCAGCCGCAGGTACAGCCTGAGGCAGAGAGTTATGAGAACGGTGCTTATTCCGAGCCTGTAGGCTATGATTATTAAGC
>Ga0310786_10005166_pt1 | contig 17858 bp, 3 predicted proteins | sample AusTroGonzalo_MG_FD_203881 | JGI IMG/M metagenome (GOLD analysis project Ga0310786, IMG submission 203881) | Bovine rumen microbial communities from tropical cattle in Woodstock, Queensland, Australia - Gonzalo_03 (v2) (version 2) | ecosystem: Host-associated > Mammals > Digestive system >... | reverse complement strand
CGCGAAAAATACAAGTCCGTAAAAGAAAAAACGCCGCAACAGATTGCTCTGCCACGGCGAAAGAATCATATTGTGTTAATTAATCACAGGCTGGCAAGGATGCCCTTGCCGGATTCCTCGAAGATGCGCTCCGTGGTGGCATCGAAGAATGCGCCAGCGGCTGCAAGCGCGACATAGTCATCTGATCCGTCATCGCCGTACTTGACCACTATATCTGCAAGCGCGAAGCCCTTGACCGTAACCGAAGCTGTTCCGGCTGCGTTGGTGAAGACGCTGTTGCCATCAAGCTCGGAGGCGGTGATCTGCGATTTGCTTTCGGCAAACCAGAGCGTTACCGAACCTGTAGCGAGTTGTTCCACGTTGTCCACACCCCAGTTTTCGCAGAACGTGAACATGTCGTTCCCTCCGCCGCCGTGCATGCGGTCGTTTCCGATGCCGCCCGCGATCACGTCGTTGCCGGATGCGCCGACAAGCCTGTCGTTTCCAGCATCGCCGAAGAGCCCGTTGTTGCCTTTGTTTGCCCAGATGGTGTCGTTGCCGTCGCCGCCGCGGATGGTAAGACCGTCGCCCGTGTATTCGAAACGGTCGCTCGTCATGTCAACGATATCATTCCCCGCGCCTGCCCGGATTTCGTCGATCTGAGCGATACGCGACTGGCTCAGTCCGAGTTCGTCCGGCGATGCGGAGTAGATGTCGTCCACGAACAGCGTATCGCCGTTGGCGTCGTCCGTCATCAGCAGGATGTTGGCGTCGGTCGAGCCTTCGATGACATCCGTGAGCTTGTTCCTGCCGTAAAGCACGGCATGCTCCCCGGTGCCGCCCCAGACGTCATTCGTGGAGCCCGTATGCTGGGCCGCGTAGAGGGATCCCCAGGTGCCGGATGCATTCACGAAGAACACGTCCGCGTTTCCGTCCGCATCGGACTTGATAAGCTTTGGTCCATTGTCGACAGCAGGGACTTCCACGGGATCCCCGTCCGTCCATTCGCCGCCGTCGGCCGTCCTGACGCGCCACTGGTAGTTGCCGGCCGGCATCTGGAAGGAATCCAGCGAATTGGTATCGACGGCGAGCCGGATCACGTGTTTAAAGTCATCCGTGGAATACTCCACGATATACTGTGCGGCATCTTCCGTCTGTTCCCAGATATGCGTCCGCGGTTCGACATGCGAGGGCGAAACCGGCTGGATGTTGGCAAAAACATATTCTGCCGTTCCGGTATTGCCCGCGGCATCAGTCGCCTTGAAGTAGTACGTGACGTTTTCGGTAACAGATATTCGTCCTTCGTACTTCATCCAGGTCGCGTTGTCCGTGGAATAGAAGATGTCGAGGCCGTCTTCCGTGCTGGCGGTCAGCGTGCTTGTCTGCAGAGGCGTGGTATTGTCGCCCGCCAGAGAGATGACAGGGGGTTCCTTGTCAATGTTTTCGACCGTGTAGCTCGTGACCTCGGAGACATTGCCGGCGGCATCCGTGCCGCGGAACGAAACAGAACCATTCTCCGTGAACTTGACGGCTTCGGTGTAGGCTTTCCATGTTTCGCCGCCATCAAGGCTGTATTCCTTGACAGCACTGTCCTCGCTGAAAACCGCCGACACGGTAACATCCGTGTTGGTCGGAGTCGTAATGTCTGCGGAAATGCTCGGCTTGATCGGGGCGATTTTGTCAATATTGTCGACCGTGTAGCTCGTGATCTCGGAGACGTTGCCGGCCGCATCCGTACCACGGAACGAAACCGTGCCATTGTCGCTAAGATTTACGGCTTCAGTGTAGGCTTTCCATGTTTCGCCGCCATCAAGGCTGTATTCCTTGACAGCACTGTCCTCGCTGAAGACCGCAGAGACCAATACGTTGCCGTTCGTAGCAGTCATGACATCGGCGGAAGTAATCGGAGCGACCGGAGCGACCTTGTCGATGTTGTCGACCGTGTAGCTCGTGACCTCGGAGACATTGCCGGCGGCATCGGTCCCGCGGAAGAGGACGGTGCTGTTCATGATGATAATCACGCCGCCTTCGTTGTAGTTCTTCCATGTTTCTCCGCCGTCCGTGGAGTACTCCTTGACAACGGAATCTTCGCTGAACTCGGCGGTCACGGTCACGTCGCCATTCGTGAGCGCAGTCACATCTGCGGAGGCAGTCGGCTTGACCGGAGCGACCTTGTCGATGTTGTTGACGGAGAAGTCGGTAACATCGGACACGTTGCCTGCGGCATCGGTCCCGCGGAACGAAACCGTTCCGTTGACCGTGAACTGGATGGCATCGGTATATGTCTTCCAGACCTGTCCATCCAGCGAGTATTCCTTCACGACGCTGTCATCACTGAATGTCGCCGAAACGAACACATCGCCGTTCGTGACGGTCGTGACATCGGCGGAGGCTGTCGGCTTGAGCGGCGCGACCTTGTCGATATTAGTGACTTCATAGCTGACGATTTCAGATTCGTTCCCCGCCAGGTCGATGGCCATGAAGAAAACCGTCGTATTATCCTTGACGGTCACGCCGTCCACATAATCCATCCATTCGCCATCCTCGCCAATCCTGTACAGCGAGGATGCAAGCGCGACATCGTCCGCGAACTCGGCGGTCACAGTCACGCCGGTGTTCGTCGGCGTCGTAACGTCGGCGGCGACATTGCTGACGGTCGGCGCCACATGGTCAATGCCCACAACGCGGAGCGAGACGTATTTGCTTTCGAGTTCAGTGGCCGTGTCAACCGACTTGAAATAGTACCGTCCGTTTTCATCCGCCACAAGATTGCCCTCATATTTATCCCAGGACTGCAGATCTTTCGAGTAGAACGCTTCCAGTCCGTCTTCGACCACGACATCAATAGCGACTGTGTTATCGATGAGCTGACTGGTCACAACCGGTTTTTCAGGAAGCATGGCGCCCAGTTCTGCCGTAAGGTACGTCTGCGCCGCTTCGCTGATGGAGAGCGTGTACGGATTGCATTCGTTGGCCGAGATGTCGGCCATGCCCTCCACGCAGAGGTAGTTTTCATTTGCGACCGTGAGTTTGTACAGACCGTCTTCCTCGACTGCGGTCTGGAGCAGTTCGCCGGCCTCGTTGAATTCCTGTACGATTATGTTTGTCCCCTTCACTGTTACGTTAAGCGTATCTGCATAAACGGAAAGAACCTTGTAGAAATCCTTATCCCCGACACTGGTGACCAGTCCGCCGTAGTTCCCGTTCGCCAGCACGGTTGCCTTCTCAATGGAGTTGTTGCCTGCCGCCAGTGCCGAAATGGATTTCGTGCGGGAATAATCGAAATAGTCCACGCCTGTCGTCCAGTTTCCGACGAATTCAAGGTTGTAAGTCGTTTCTTCCGTGCTGGTGATGACAAGATGGTATTCGTTGAACGCGCGATTCTTGTCGTAATCGACTCCGGCCAGGGAAAGCACCCCGTCTTCGGCGATGCGGCGGACGGCGGGATACGGCTTGCTGCCATTGGCGATCTGTTTGTCGGCCGGGATCAGCGTCTGGACCAGATAGACCGTGATATCCGCGTTTGGATTGTCGGCGGTAATCACGATGGCGTCGCCTTCTTCTCCGGGTTTCATGAGCGTGACGTCAAAATAGGCGGATTCATCCATGTAAAGCCCGTCAAACGATACTCCGTTCCCGGAGAATGCACCGAGGTTGTAGGAGTTCCTGACCTCGCCGGCATAATAGTAGTACGAGTAGTCGGTGAAAGTCAGACTGCCATTTGCGTCGACGATGTAATCGGAGCAGTCCTCCGCCATCCGGGACAGGGTGTACATGAAACTGCCCCAGGCGCTCTTGCCGATATCCGTGGCATAATAGTCAAGTTTGTTGTCTCCTCCATAGGAGTAGGTCGCCATCATGGGATCGGAAAGAACCGGATTGAATACGGCCAAACCCGTCCCGTAGATCTCCGGCGTGATCTTTGTGCTGTCGATCACGGTGTTCATGACCGTGTCGTACAACGCATTCGTGGCGTCAAGCAGCGTCGAGGAAACCGTTTCTCTGTATCCTTTGATCTGGTTCAAGAGGCTTCCGAGGTCAGAGTATGCGCAGATCTCGTCGCCGTAGTTGTGGACTTTGCTGAAGCACTTGCACAAGGCGATCCAGTCGGAGTATGTAAACTCGCTTGCAAGCTCGCCGAACTGATTCAGGGCGTCGCTCAGGGTGTTGTCGGCAGTCTTGAACGAAGCCATGGTCAGGTCGAAATACCCGGAGCAGTTGCAGGAGTCCACGATCTTCTGCGAGAGTTCACGCGGGGTCATCTCTGTTTCGAGGCTGTTCAGCAGGACGTCGTACATGATCATCCAGTTCGGCACCCATCCGATCGCTTCGGAGGCGACGACATAATCCACCGTGCCTTCCATCGTGGTCACGACAACGTCGCTTCCCATCTCGCATTGTTCGAATGCCGCCACGGACAGGGCGTCGTATTTGTCCTGTTTGAGCAGGTCCGCGATATCCTGGATGTTCATGATGGAACCGCTGGTGCCGTCCACATTGTTGTATCCGAGGCTGCTTCCATGGTCCGTCAGGATCAGCGCGTAATTCTCCGCACGTCCTTCCTGCATGCCCCAGTCGAGGAACGCTTCCAGCGTCTTCACGTCGCCGGTATCCCATTCCTTCTTCTGATCCGTATTGTGGGTGTCCGCATAGGTGTTTGTATTCACTCCGTCGAAGTACATCCACTCGATCGCGACCGCTTTGCCTTTACTGTGACGAAGCTTGCCGACCCTCGTGTCGCTCCAGTCGCGTTCCGAAACAGAACCGCCTTTCGCACGATCCATCAGGACATAGACTTCGACATCTTCAGGGAGAACTGCCAACTGCATGAAGAGAAGTTCCTTCATGAGGCAGTTTTCCAGATTGTTGTCAGCGGCCATATAGATGAAGATGCTCCAGGAATTGTCCTTCGCATGGTCGGAATCCGGCAGGTTTTGCGCGATCAGGCTGTATTCGCTGTATTCATCCTCATTCGGCGTATCCAGCGTGAGATAGTATTCGCCTTTCTTCAGCCCGTACAGACTGATCTCGGAATCCTTCCCTTCCATCAGGACCGTGCCAGCCGCATCCTTGACGACATAGGACATACCATCTTCCCAGTCGCTGCGGTAATCCGTAAGGATGATCTTGCTGCGTTTCCAGGCGTCGTATTCCAGCACGATCTTGAACGTGTCGGCACGGGTCTCGTCGTCTTCCCGGGGCTTCGAGATGGAGAGTCCGGTGACGGTCTGGTTTTCGCGAATCAGGATTGCCCCATTGCCCTCGTACGGATCGGCCGGGATCAATGCCGAATTCGTGACGTTCCAGCTCAAGGAGTAATTGTTCGCGACGTTATTGTATCCGTAGACCCGGATGTAATACTCGCCGACAGCAAGTCCTTTCAGCTCGACCACATCGTCGATTTCCGCAGTCCTGGAGTATGCGACTACCTCGCCGTCGGCGTTCAGGATCTCGATGTCCAAATCGCCGAGAGACGGCTCGCAGGTCAGCGTGACGGAATCGTCCGCGGAACCTTTTTCCAAAATCGAGAACTTGTAATAGTCGACGTCCTCGTCGCTGTGAATGGAAAGCCCGTCAAGTGTCTTTTTCCCGTTCAGGGTATAGAGCTTGGTCGCTTTCTTCATCGTGTCGTTGCCCTCGTACTTGTCCGGATTCACTTCGTGGCTGTTGACATCGAATACGAGATCATACCTGCCGATGCTTCCGTCCTTCGATTTGACGGCGGCGTAATATACGCCGGATTGGAGTCCGGCCATTGTGATGCGTTCCTGCCCGCCGGCGGTGTTCGTCGAGGAGATCAGCAACGTCGTGCCGTCCTGGTCGTACAGGTACAGGTCCAGATCGCCGAATTCGTCGTCGTAACTCAGCGAGATCACGTCGCTGACCAGCCCCTTCTCCGGCAGGACGAACATGTAGTAATCCAGATCGTTGGAACGGGAGATGTTGGCATTGATCGTCATCTGTCCCTCGAGCCGGTTCAGGAAATACGGGACCTCATGGGTGTCGCCGGTTTCATAGTCGTCGTTCATTTCGATGGTTTCCGGCAGATCGTAGATCAGCTTGTACGAATTCGTATTGCCGTTGTAGCCTGAGACCATCAGGTAATATGTGCCAGCCGTATATCCGCTCAAGGACAACCGTTCGTTATCCGTCACGCTGCGAGCGTAATCGATCAGCTCGCCATTGGAATTGTAGAGATTGATGTCAAGGTCACCGGCCCATTGCTTGAACTCGATCCCGATATAACTGGACTTCCGTCCGAACGATTCCAGGTTGAACTTGAAGTAATCGACGTCGGAATCCGAATGGATCGTCAGGTTCCTGATGGCATCCTTCCCGCTTCCGGCGATCACCGTGGCGGTTTCCAGGGAGTCATTCTCTTCTTTCTCATCCACGGCATAAGTCAGGCCTTCGCGGTTGTTCCAGCCGACTTTCAGTTTGAGATTGCCGTTTTCGTCCACGAACACCGTATAGTTGTACCGTCCGTAATACTCGGTATCGCCATTGACTGTGCAGCTGGCCAGTTCGATCCCGTTGATGTCGTACACCGTGACGATGTTGTCGATATCGCCGACCGTCGCGCCCTGGAACAGCCACTGGTTGGTCTCCTGGTCGAGCACGCCCGTGAAGTCTTTCAGGCCGATTTGCGAGGCGTGGACAGCGAGCGTATAGGTCCCGATCGGCTGTTTCTGGTCGATCTTGACTTGAATTTCCGTGTTATAGACTCTGCTCAACGAAAGCAGGGCGGAATCGGCGACGGTACGATCCGTCAAATCGAAAATGATGGTGCGGCCGTTGCCGGAAATGCAGGAGTTTGACCACTGGGATACTTCATATCCCAAACTTCCGTTTGCATCGAGAGCGCGACGACCGGTTGTTTTGAACGTCATGTCGCCGTCAAGAGAGACAATCCCGTCGATGAACCATTCGCCGTTCACGATGACCTCGGAATAAGTCCCGCCGCAGAGAGAAACCGGACCATTGAACTCCGCATATTCGACAAACGATTGCGAGACGGAATAACTCTGGGAATCGTTTCCGGTAAAACCCGTCACGACGCCATTGCCGACCGTGATGGAGCCGCTTCCGTCAAACTGTCCGGAAACCGTTCCGCCATCAACGGTCAGAACCCCGCCGGCATTGTGATATTTGTTGACCAGGACATTCCCGGTCACCGTGATGTTCGCGCCGTAGATATTTTCCAGCAGATTGTTTTTCGCGAAGAAAGCTCCATTCGGATTTATGCCTGTGATGACCGTCGTATCATTCTCCGCATAATCGAATATGAGTCTGCTTCCTTCTTCCTGTTCCAGTGTAAAGACTTTTCCGCCAGCCTCGACCGTCATGGAACCGCCGCGGCCGAGTTCGGAATTCGAGACGAAACCCTGGTCCTTCACGCGGACATCAGGATAAAGCTCAGGAACGAAGACGAATCCGTCCAGGCTTTCCGCGTAATAGGTCGTTTCTCCCGTCGAATCCGTGTAGGAGACGTTCATTTCTTCGGCCGCCTCTCCCGTGGCGGAGATCGTCAGCGTGATCCGCTGGGTCACCGCGTTGTGCGCCAGCGTGTAATGGTAGTCGCCGTAGTCCATTTCCATATGCTGCGCGGACAGCACCTCGGTGTCCACGCCGCCGATGTTGATCAGGAAGTAATCGATCAGACTTCCCGTATCTTCGGCTATGGTGTAGGTTCCGGTCTTCTGGTCGTCGCGGAACATCAGGCGGAAGTTCGCATCTTCCGAGAAGAGGCGGATGGAGAGCAGGCCGGGGTCGTAAGTCGTGCGGTTTGTGTAGTCCGCATTGACGGTATGGCCGTTCACCTGGATGATCGAATTCCATACGTAACTGCCCTGGGCTCTCAGGGTGATGTCCCCGGCCAGTGAGATCTCTCCGTACAGACGGTATTCGCTGTTGAGTTCGACATTCGAATACGTTCCGTCAAACAGACCGACATAAGTGTTGAAAACGGTGTCGGAGACGGTCCCTTTGCCGCGGAGGTATACGGTCCCGCCGTCAAATACGGCATTGTGGATCGTGCCCGAGTAATGGTTGAACTCCTGGGCGCTTTCAAGCACGAAATCGTAGATGTCGGTGTCGTACAGAGTGTATTCGCCGCCGTCCGCGGCGCCGGTGAGCGTGATATGATTCATCCCGGACCCGGGTGCGTCGAGCCGCCGGGTCGTCAGCAGGCCGCAACCGTGGTAGTTGTGGATTTCGACGCCGCCTGTGACCGTGATATTCTCCCCGTACACATTATCCATTACGTTGTTTCTGACCGTAAATCTGCCGTATTGATTGGATCCCGTGATCGCGGTGCTGTCGCCTTCCGCATAATCGAACCGCAGGATGCCGTCTCCCTTCTGGACCAGATCGGCGACCTGCCCGCCGGCGTAGACTTTCAGGATGCCGCCGTCTCCTAGCTCCGCTCCGCCGAGAACGCCGCCATCCCTCACGATCGCCTGGAAACAACCGGCATCCGTCCCGATGGTCAGCAAGGATGCGCTAGCGGAATGGTGGAGGGTCTTATCAGTATCGTACCACAGGATATCGTATGTATCGTCTGCATTGTCCGAGATGCCAATGGTCAGGAAAAGCTCCGTTTCATCTTCGCAGGTCATCCTGTAGACATAGTTCCCGCTCACGAATTCCGGATGGTCGCCGTCGATCGTGCCGATGATGTTCCCGTCGATGCAGATATTGAATGTGTCGACCAGTCCGCGTCTGGCTCCGGGCGCGATTCTTCCCTCAATGGCGGGATCGCATTCCAGGGATCTGTCTTTTGAGATCACGTACTTCCCGATGATCTGGTCCCTGTTCATGTTCAGCTGGAACACGACGTCTTCGGAAAAGGCGTCCAGCATGATCATTGCCGCGTCGTCTTCGAAACGATCCGTATAATCAAAAATCGCGTTGTGTCCCTTCATGTCGAAATACGGTTCGCTCCCCTTGAAATCATAGAATGGCGCCTGCCTGAAGACCAGGTCGCCTTCCACATGCATGTATCCGTATACGTTGACGCCGGAATTGAATACGACATCGGACAGGGTGCCGCCGTGCAGGGAAACCGATGAACGGAACACGGCGTCGGATACCGTGCCGCCGTATACATCTCCATGCCAATGAAACACCGCATGATCGAAGAACACGTCATTGTAGATCCCGACATAGCTGTCCCATTCCGTATTCAGGACGACCGTGCCGTCGTAGAAACTGGCCGCGCTCCCATCTGTCAGTTTGAAGTCGTGGATATTGGTCCCATAGAAGTGGTAGTAGCCGCCTTCGGCGATTCCGGTCAGGGTCACGCCGTCGCGTGTCATCAGGGTGCCCTGTCCGTAATAATCGCGGATCGTGACGTTGCCTCTGACGTTCACGTTTTCGCCGCAGACGTTTTCCATCCGGTCATTTTCCACGAAGAAGTATTCGCCGTTTTTGTTGGTCCCCTTGATCACGGTGCTGTCACCGGCGGTATAATCGAACCGGAGAATGCCGTTTCGGTGCTGACCCGAAACCCGCAGGTGTCCTCCGGCTTCAACCTCTGCCACGCCGCCGTTCCCGATTGAGATCCATTCTGCCACGCCCTTGTCCAGCACGTTGATCTGATCGTATTTGCCTTCCCTGGAAACGGTCAGATTTGATACCGATTCTTTCGCCAGTATGATCTGGATATCTTTGTAAAGCAGGATATAATCCGTTTCGTCCTCGAAGGTCGATGACACGCTGAAGACAAGATCGTTGTTGTCATTCAGGTCCAGGGAATACCGGGTCATGCCGTAATCCAGAGTACCCTGATCCACAGTGAGCGAACCGCGATAACTCCCATCGGTGCCCTTCACCGTGATCGCCCCCCGGAAATCCTGCGCATTTCCGGCGAGGATGTATCCGCCCTTGTTCTGATCGGGATCGACCAGAACCGTATAGGAAGACGCCGCAAGCAATGTCAGGTCGCTCAGAAGCGTCCCGTATTCTTCCTTGCGCATGGAGATGTCGAGCTCCAGATTCGCGTTAGATGCGTTCACCTGGCCGTCGGCCAGCACATCCGCGCCGACCCTTACGGTTCCTTGCAGGATGGAGCCTTCTTCCAGCACCAGCGTGCCGCCCCACGGGATCTCCGTATTCTGAAGGATGCCGCCGCTCGTCACGCGCACCGTTTCGCCGGTCTTTTCCCAGACCAGCGTCTCCCCGGACATGTCGTCAGAACCTGAAGTCACTATGATCTCCGTATCATCTTCTTCCGACGGCTCCACGTAATCGCTGTTTTTTGCGATTGACAGGGACAATGCGCCGTTGACCAAATTCAGCGTATAAGTGTTCCATCCATAAACCAGAGATTCGTTCACGCTAAGGTCGCCGTAACGCTTCTCGTCGTCCCGGACCGTGATCGTGCCGGCAAAACCTGCGGCTCCGTCCGCCAGCCGGTACGTGCCGGTCCCGGTATCCGCGGAAACCGTGATCGTAAAGTCGGGCGAACCGGTGATGGCGGAGAGATTGTTGAGCATCGCGGCAGTTGCATTCGCCTTCGACAAATCGAACTCGACTCTGCCGCCTTTCTCTACGGATACGACAGCGCCTTCGGCCAGTTGCATGTGGCCGCCGAGGACGGCTCCGTTCATAAGATACATCTCGCCTTTGGACGATATGTTCACGTCCTCCGCCCGACCGCCGCTTGACACCATCATCATGTTGAACGATTCAAGCACTGCGGAACTTACCACGCCGTCGCTTTCGACCATAATGATCCCGTCGCGTACCGCGTGGACATCCTTCGCCACGCCGCCGCGGCTCACGATCAACCGACCGCCGTTCGACAGCACGGTTTCACTTGTCAGACCGCCGTTCATCACGACCGTCTGTCCGGTGGAGACGATATCCGTTCGGCTTGCGATGCCGCCGCGTTTGATCGTCAGGCAGCCGCCCGCAATCGTCGTATCCACACTGAGACCGCCTTCAGACACCAGGATATTTCCATTCGCATCCCATGTCGTTTCGTTTGCGTTTCCGTTCCAATTGTAACTAAATCTCCCGCTTAAAAGCGTATTTCGGATCGTGCCGCCGCCTGACACATGAATTGTCCCGGATTCTACTACCGTATCAACCGCGTGAGCTCCGGAAAGGGTCATCTCGACATTTATATGACTAAGCACTGTCCCGGAGGCCTGTCCACCTTCTTTCAAACTGATGCTTCCTCCGGTTACGGACGTATTGAGAGCCAAACCATATATGCAAATCTCTCCGCCTGTATTGGTCAGGTCCTTAACGGTTCCTCCAGCCAAGACTTGTACTTGTCCCATCCAGGAAGCCATGCAGGTTTTCTCCACCAGCCCTCCTGATTCGACGGTGAACATACCAACAGTTCCCAGATTCGCATTGCGAATGATGCCGTTTTCTCCTACATACACGGTCCCGACCGCATAACCATTATCAACTTTTCTGTATCCGTCAATGATCCCGTCGATTACGCAAATCGTTTCGATCCCGTTATCACGGACGGTTTCCCCATCGGTTGACACATATACATTGGTCACAGTCCCTCCGTTCAACACTCCAAGCGTCCCGCCAAAGACCTCTATGGAATCGGCGGTCCCGCCCTGTACCAACAAAGTACCGCTGACGCTCACGAGGGAATCTTCTATTCTCGCTCCAGACTGCACATTCAGGATCCCGGAACCGTTCACGATGGCTTCGCTGAACTTGTATCCGCTGAAGACAGAAAGGTTTTCTCCCTCCTGGACCGTCATCGCATAGATCGTTTTGTCCGAGGACGGTCTCTCCACGCCGCCGGACGGGGCTTCCGACGCATTTCGGGTGACGGTCAGGAACAGTGTGCCGGCGTTCAAGTTCAGCGTGTAGGTGTTCCATCCGTAGATCAGGGGAGCGTTCACGCTCAAATCGCCGTAGCGCATCGTATCGTCCTGAACCGTGATCGCGCCGGCAAAACCTGCGGCTCCGTCAGCCAGCAAATACGTGCCCGCCGCCGTATCCGCGGAGACCGTGATCGTGAAGCCAGGTGTTCCGCCGATTACGGAGAGATCATTGAGCAATGCCGTGGAGCTGTTCGCCTTCGACAGGTCGAAATCGATCGTGCCGCCTTCGAACGCATATACGATCGCACCTTTGGCCAGATGCATGTGTCCGCCGAGGACGGCTCCGTCCTGCAAATACACTTCGCCTCCGGATGCGACGTTCACGTCTTCCGCATGGCCGCCGCCGGACACCATCAACGTGTTGTAGGCATCGAGCACGACGGAACTTGCCGTGCCGTCTCTTCCGATTTCGATCCCTCCGTTGCGCACCGCGTGGACGTCCTTTGCCACGCCGCCGTGGAGCACGGTCAACTGTCCGCCGTCCGTCAGCTCGGTCTCGGAGGCCAGGCCGCCATTCACCAGCATACGCCCCGTTGCGCGGAGTTCCGTCTTGTTCGCGATAGCGCCTTGTTTGACAGTCTGGCTTCCTGCTGCGATCAGCGTATCCAGACTGAGGCCGCCTTCCGACACCACGACCGAGGCCTCCAGCGTCCAATCGTAATTGTATTCCATTTCGTTCCAGACGCTGCTGTATTCTCCGTATAACTTCGTGTCCTTGATCGTGCCGCCGCTTGACACATGAATCGCCCCGCGTCTCACCTCGGAGGCGGACGCGACAGCTCCGGAAAGAGTCATTTCGGCATTTATATAGTTAACCAACGTGCCGGATGCCTGTCCGCCTTCCTTCAAATACAGACCAGCCCTGTCCCCGCACAATTCCGTATTGTTCGCCACACCGTATACCATGACCTTGCTGGCGTCTTTCACACTCAAACGATTGACAGATCCTCCGGCATTCACGGTGACGACCAGTTCCCATCCATACGACCATCCCGGTCCCAATAATGTACTGTCTTCGAGCAGTCCGTTCGATTCTATGTCCAGCGTGGACAGATCATACAGCTCCGCATTGCGGACCGTACCGTCCACACCGATCGACAGCTCGCCGAACCAGTGCTCATACGGATTAAGGTCCGCCCGTTTGATCCCGTCGATCTCGCCGCCTTCCACGCGGACCGTGGCGCTGTCGCAGATGACATTCGACACTTTTCCGCCGCTCAGCACATTGAGCGTTCCGGACGTGATGAAGATGTTGTCGGCACCCCCCCCGTCCAGCACGGTCATCGTGCCGCCGATATTCACGGTGGGCTTTTCCAGTTTCGCCCCGGATTGCACATTCATGGTCCCGCCGCTGTTCACGCCGACTTCATAGTATGTGTATCCTTCCGGGAGAGTAAGAGTTTCCCCCTCCTCGACGTTCACGCCGTAAATCATCTCGGGCTCGAGCGGAATGCCCTCGACCGGAACTTCCGACGCATTCCGGGTGACAGTCACGGACAACGTGCCGTTGTTCAGATTCAGCGAGTAGGTGTTCCATCCGAAGGACAGAGGATCGCTTATGGTCAGATCACCGTAGTAGAACCTGTCGTCCTGAACCGAGATCGTGCCGGCGAATCCGGCGGCCCCGTCCGCCAGCAGGTAGACGCCTGCCGCAATATCCGCGGAAACCGTGATCGAAAAGCCCGGCGTTCCGCCGATCATGGAGAGATCGTTGAGCAGCGCCGTGGAGCTGTTCGCTTTCGATAAGTCGAAATCGATCACGCTGCTGTCAAACGCATAAACGACCGCGCCTTCGGCCAGCTGCATGCGCCCGCCGAGGACAGCTCCTTTCTGCAGATACACTTCGCCCCCGGATGCGACGTTCACGTCCACAGCGCGGCCTTTGCTCGTCACCACCATCAGGTTGCAGTCGTCGATCAGGACCGAACTCGCTTCGCCGTCGGCTCCGACTTTGATCGCCGCGTCACGCACTGCATGAACATCCCGCACCACGCCGCCGTATTTTACCTCCAAAAAACCGCCGTCCGTCAGCACGGTTTCGCTTGCCAAACCGCCGTTCACTATCATGTGTCCGGCTGAACAAAGCTCTGTCCTGCTCGCCATGCCGCCCATTTTGACCGTCTGAGTTCCCGCGGTGATCATCGTGTCCAGGCTGAGACCGCCTTCTGACACCACGATCTCTCCAAACAGTCCGGATACTTCATCGTCTCCTTTCCAGAAGGAGGTGTATTGTGCATTTAATCTCGTGTCCCGGACCGTTCCGCCGGAGGACACATGCATGGATCCGATTCTAACCTCGGTATTATACGCATCAGCCCCTGTAACGGTCATTTCGGCATAATGATGATTCAGCACGGTCCCGTATGCATGGCCGCCTTCTTTCAAATACAGACCTGCACTTCCCTTCAGTTCAGTTTCGTATGCCGTTCCGTAGACGCTGCATTGGTCGACGAGGATCACTCTGTATATGGTTCCTCCCGCCGCCACAATGTTTTCATGTAAGAGCGTGTACCCCAGCCCTGACAATATACCATTCTCCATGCGCCCTCCCGAGCCCACGATCAATGACATGCATGCGACTCCGTAATCCCCTGATCCAAAGTTGCGGATAATGCCGGACTCCCCGACATACAGATTCCCATATATCGCGAAATCCACGCGCAATCCGTCTATGATGCCGCCAACCACACGGATGTCCCCCCCATAAAGATATTCAACTACCACATCCGTTGCGATTCCTCCGCTTAACACTTCCAGCGTCCCGCCACTGTCGATGTGGATTGTCCCCGCGACGCCCCCGTCCAGGACCGTCAGCATCCCGCCTTCATTAACCAGGACTCCATTGGCCAGGCCGCCTGACAAGACGACCATCTGATCAAAACTCTCCGAGGGAAAGATTACGTCATAGGCGAACGGGAGGGAGTCGTCGACGAGCTGCTCATCCTTGAAGAGCAGTATCTTTACGCCTTCTGGAATGCTTGAGGATGCCGTCAGACAGAGTTCGTCGGCTTCGTTCAGATGCAGGGTATAGTGATTGATGCCGTAGTCGAATTCGGGATTGTCCAGCGAGACCGACCCCAGAAAAGCTTCGTTGGAAGAGAGAACCATGATCGTTTCGGAAAAAACGGCGGCATTGCCCAAAAGCCGGTAGGTACCCTCGCTTTGGAAGTGATTTACAGCGAGAGACAGAGACGCCATTTCCAGTTTCGAACAGTCGTTGATCATGATGGCCTCTTCCGGCATGCGTTCCGAGATATCCAGCGTAAGACTGAGACCATAAAACCCAAAGAGATAGTTATCATAGTCAAAAACAGTTCCCTGAACGTTCAGTTCCCTGCCCGTTTTGAGCCAGCCGCTCAGAAATGCCCCGTCTTCCAGCGTGACGGACAAGACCTTGCGGGGAATGTCCACGCAGCCCAGCGCCCCTCCGGATTGAACCAGGATCGTGTCGTTGTACTTGAAATCCCCGTACCAGAACAAATTCTCCCCGTTCGCGATGATGTAGTCGGCCATTTTGAAGCTGTCCTTTCCTGTCTGTTATCTCAAATTGATAATTGAATCGTGGAATGCGGAAGGCCCGGGAATGAGCCGGACACAATAGAAAACTCGGATCGAGCTCGTGGAAAACGAAGAATCAGAAACATGCCATGGTAATGCGCAGATGCCGGTCGGATGAACGGTGTTCCGGCTGAAAACAAATGAAAACTGTCGGGACAAACGGACCAGGGCATAAATGACTCACGTTGTTGTTTCGTGAAAACAGAGCAAGAATGAGCTCAAAAGCTGGATTCCACAGCGCGCAAACAATAATATCTAGAGACAATTTACCCCCATGCCACGAGAAAGTCAAGTCGGAATCCAGGAATCTTCCGACATTTTCTATATTTTTGCGCGGGCACTCGCGCGATAGCAGGACAGACGGCGGTTGTGGTGACGTATAACTCATGAGCAGGCTGATATGGTTGTCAAACAGTGGCACTCAACACGTCCTTTGACTACAAAACTGTGGTATAAGCTCGACAAATGTGCCAAGAATGCGATCAAGGCTTCTGGAGACATATTCCCCTATAGAGGGGGAGCCTTTTGGCGGGATGGGCATCTTCTGCAAATGCGGATTCCATCAGGACGAACTCTATGTTACCGATCTCCAGAAATCGTACCCGTGGTGATCAACGGACGCCAGAGGGAGGAAATCTGGTATCTCAACAACAAAGGTAATCCAGATAAACTGTACGGCGGGAAACTGACCCAGAACTTGACGCAGGCCGTCGCCCGCGATCTGCTCGCGAACGCAATCTTCAACGTCGAGGCGCATGGTTATCCGCGGAGGGCGGGACCGCGCGAGTCCGCCGCGCCGCCGCCCGGGTCTCGCTGGTTGTCCTGCATGTACACGATGAACTCGTAGCCGAAGTTCCAGAGGGATTCGGTTCCGTCCAGGAGCTGTGCGACCTGATGTGCCGTCTGCCGCCGTGGGCGGCTGGGCTTCCGTTGAAAGCTGAAGGGTGGCGAGGAAAGCGGTATCGCAAGTAAGCTGCCCGCGTAAATGACGGGCCGGTTGCATCGAAAGGTGTGATCGGCCCGGCATCCTTGTCTTTGTGAAGACGCTTGAGCTCAACGATGGTGGTCAAAATGCAGTTTTTAGCCTCAGATCGTGGAAAAATCGTGGAAAAACATCGAAAACAGACGGACGACGCGGTGTCTCTTACCTCAAAGGCCGTCGCTGGGCCCGGATATGGGAAGGTAAGGCGCGGCGGTATCCTGACGGGGACACTGTTTTCCACGGACACGCCTCTTGGCCTGAGCTGGAAGGGTGGTTTTATTGAGCTCAGGAACTTTCCACGATTTTTCCACGATTTTTCCACGATTCGTGTCACGAAACACAAAAAAACACCATGTTTCACAATGTGCGAAAAATGGTGATTTAAGCTCAAAAATGGTCGACCAGGTTGAGCCAAATTGGCGCATCTCTTTATGAGGGTAAAAATGACTCACCACTCATTTTTCTCCGTTTTTTTTTGCGATACGAAAGGTCGTCCACTCAAACTGTTTTTTCATAAACGGAGAAAAATACCCCATGTTTCGAGCATAAAAAACGAAAGGGCGAGCTTTGTATATCTATGATTATGAGTGCGACTGCCGATAAGGAATATTAAATAGAAAGATGTGCTGTATTATCATAGAAATACCACTATGATTGATTATTTTTTTATCCGAAATGAATTTTTGCACCAGTGACCTATAAGACCCCTATGAAAAAGTATCATCAAAACGACATCAAGATTCGGCAACTTGGCGCGATTTCATTCGGCAATTTGGCGGGATTTTATTCGGCAACTTGGCAGGATTTCATTCGGCAACTTGGCGATTATGAACATAAACTTTTTTCGAAAAAACATTTTTAGACTGACACTCTATGACAGCATAGCATGGTATATTAAGCTCAGAAGGACAAATACGGATAACACGGAATCGCGGAGTTTCCAATCCGAAGCAAGACATCAGGCAACAAAGGAGGTCCTATGAGCACAGGCCGCACATCTGAGGAAAGCAGCAAAAATGAAAAGGGGTGCGCTGCGATTATTGTACTTGTTGTGCTTTTCATCATTATCCAGATACTCGGGAACTACTGCGCGAAGCATCACGATGAATGGGAGAAGGAGAGATTCAAGAAGTTTCTGGAAAAGAGGGAAGCCGAACAATGCAGGATGCATGATATATTGGAGTTGCACTGAGTTTTCATGGCAAATGTTCAGTCATGTCTGCCGATTACTCTTCCCCTTAATAACCGCATGGAAATCAATCCCAAAATGAGCGAGATACTTGCTGAGTCGATCAGAGTCGTTGGAGCTCTTCTTCGCCTTGCGGGAGACAGCGAACAACTTTTTTCCGGCATCCGCCAGGCTGCGGCTCGACTGGCAGACCTTCACGACTTCCTGAAGCTGGGCCAGCTCGAAATAATCAAACCTCTCGGCATAGTCGGGGCCAAGCAAGTCTGCAAGACCCGGCTGTGTTTCGAGG
>Ga0310786_10005165_pt1 | contig 17859 bp, 11 predicted proteins | sample AusTroGonzalo_MG_FD_203881 | JGI IMG/M metagenome (GOLD analysis project Ga0310786, IMG submission 203881) | Bovine rumen microbial communities from tropical cattle in Woodstock, Queensland, Australia - Gonzalo_03 (v2) (version 2) | ecosystem: Host-associated > Mammals > Digestive system >... | reverse complement strand
CAGCATCTTAAATTGCTGTATTTCTGGATGAAGAAGATGGGGAATGCGACCTTCGTCTTCATCGATGAATTTGACGCTTTCTATCATTTCAAACTGTCTTATGCCGTGTGCAAGCGACTCTTTGTTCTTCCGTGCCAGGTATTCACATCTTCTCATAACACTTATTTAATGACGAACGATCTCCTTCGTCCCGACTGCAATTTTATTCTCAACGAGAATAAGATTAAGCCGCTTTGCGACTGCACCGACAAGGAACTTCGTTTTGGTCACAACATCGAAAAACTATTCAGAGGTAATACATTCCAAGTATGATTTTGTTCGTTTTTGAAGGCAAGAGGCGGGAGCCGGACATTTTCAGGACACTTGAGTATTTATTCTTTCCAAAGGAGCAAACTATCGTTTATTCCTATGGGAACAATCTTTATGAGCTCTATCGGCAAATACAAGAGCTGGATGGAGCGGGAGACATTGTATCCCTTCTCCGAGAAATCAACAAAGAGAATCCGGACAGCCCATTCGACGATGACGTCAAGACCTCGGATTTCTCGGAAATATTCTTGTTTTTCGACTATGATTTCCAGAACAAGAATCTGACGCTAAACCAGATGAACAAGCAAGTCTTGGAAATGCTCGAAGTCTTTAACGATGAGACCGAGAATGGGAAATTGTATATCAATTATCCCATGCTTGAAGCCATCAGGTATACCAAGACATTGCCCGACGATCAATTCGTCACATATACAATCTCGCGAACCGATTGTTGCAACAAAGGCTTCAAGAATTTAGCCCAGCATTTCTCGGACTATAGGAGTCTTGATTTCATCGTCCTTGATTTCCGGAACGAGCCTGCTTCAATCAAAGTTATGAAGGCGCGGAAGAACTGGGATCTCCTTGAAAAACAAAATGTTGCAAAGGCAAACCTGCTATGCAATCAAGAAGAAGGTATTCCTTCTGACAAGGAGTCTATTTCGCAGGAAAAGGTCTTCAAGGCCCAACTATCCGAACACATATTACCGAAAGACGAGGTCGCTATTCTTAGCGCTTTTCCCCTCTTCCTCTTCGATTATTTCAAGCAATAACCACCATGTCATGCCCGGCCCCGACCGGGCATCTGTCTCCTCTCCCCGCCCCCCTGCACCGTCCCCGTCTCCATGCGTCTTTCGGCAACACGCGTTGGCGGGAAGGCGCTTGACGTCGAACTCCTCCTTTTACGGTCCCGTTCCGGTCCCGTAACGTCGTCAAACAAACTCCGTCATCCCCTCCGGGGACCGCTGCCTTCCCGCCCGCTCTCCCGGTCGACGAAAGCCGAATTCCGCCAGTGACGATGCAGGGAGGCTGAAGAATAGCTGATTACAATTAAATATATAGAATTGTTTGAACAAAATATAGAATTCGGAACGATTTAGATCTTATATCGTGCCCTCTGTGATTGCTTATTATTCAGCAGCATTTTATCAATTCCATTTGTAATGACTAACAAGTTTTTTGTAAATTTGTAGCAATTACAGCCAATTATCTAGACAGCTATCGTGGCGAAAACACAGAAATATACATTTATTGATCTATTTGCGGGATGCGGTGGACTAAGTGAGGGTTTTTACCGTATGGGGTTCAAAGCTTTGGCTCACGTTGAGATTAATCATGAGGCTTGTGAAACATTGCGTACCCGTATGGAGTACTATGGGTATAAAAATGCCGGGAAAGCTGTAATCGAACATGACATTACGGCTGAAGACATTCTTGACAGAATAGACGAGGTTGTTAACGGAAGAACGGTTGATATTATAATCGGCGGTCCTCCCTGTCAAGCTTATTCCACCGCTGGCCGAGTTAGAGACGGGAAAGGAATGGAAAAAGATCCTAGAAACTTTCTTTTTGAGAGCTATGTAAGGATACTCGAGTATTTCCGTCCTAAGTTCTTCGTGTTCGAGAATGTTACCGGGATATTATCTGCCCGTGTCAATGGTTCTCTCATTTTCCCTCGTGTTCTTAAAGCATTAGGTAATGATTATAAGCTTGTTGAAGACCCCTTGCTTCTTATTCACAACTCTGCAAATTATGGCGTTCCTCAATTAAGGAAACGAGTCATTATTATGGGAGTTCGAAAAGATATTGATACGGTTCAGGCTATCGATTTATATCTTGGAGTTAAGAAAACGAACTACGATCCAGATATGCCCGAGACAGAAAGAGGTAATCTCCTTCGTTTTGTTGATGTCCACGACGCCCTATGTGACTTGCCCCCTGTAGAACCAGGTCAAGATGCATCTACGGAGGCATTCGATTATCCATGCAATAATCCTTTTCTTCGAAGAATTGGACAGCCGGGAATTCATCCATTAATGGATCATATTGCTAGGAATCATAACGATAGGGACAGAGAACGATTTCGCGTAATGATTGAGAATCACTGGTCTTTTGGAGAGATGCGGAGAAGAAGACCTGATTTGGAGCATGAGCATGCGAGGGTATTCGACAATAGCTATGTCGTCCAATGGTGGGATTTACCGAGCAAAACCATTCTTGCCCATATCCATAAAGATGGATTCCAATTCATCCATCCCGACTATAATCAGGCGCGAACTTTCACAGTTAGAGAAGCGGCTCGCATTCAGTCATTCCCTGATGATTTTGTATTCGCGGGATCAAGAGGAGAAAAGTATAAGCAGATAGGAAACGCTGTCCCCGTTCTTTTTGCCGAAGCTCTGGCTAGGTCTATTAAGGACAACCTAAAAAAAACGGAAGAATGATTTTCGAACCGTCAAGATTAAATGAAAAAAAGTATCGTGATCAGTTTTGTGAACTGGTCTCGATATACATACGACTGGTCGAGTGTTTCGCCGAAAAGAATGGATGGGAAATAGCCCACACAAAGATTTCATCTCCTATCGTTGATGAGCTTTTTTCTATCGGTGTTCTTGACAGTAACAATGACATTGGCACTCTTGAAGACACGATTGGAAAGAATGCTTTCATTCGGTTTATTGATTGCGTAGCCTTTTTCATTCATCATCGCAAGGAGATGAACGGCCTTCTCGATAAGCTCAGCAACCAGAAAAGGCGTGAATTACAAACACAAGAATTAGAATCAGGGAAACCAAACTTTGTGGATTTTTTCGCTGGAGCGGGAGGATTGAGTTACGGGTTCATCCGTGCTGGATACCGGGTCGTATTTGCAAATGATTTTGAGGGGGTCTGCATTCAATCATATAAATACAATCATCCGGAGCTTTCATCAGAGAAGGTCGTAGAAGCAGATATAAGGAGGATTGTCGATAGTATCGACGACTATGTTAAAGAACCTATTGATATCGTCGTCGGGGGTCCCCCTTGCCAAGGATTCAGTTCTGCAAATAAACAAAGAATAATAGATGATCCAAGGAATGAGCTTTACAAGTATTTCGTAACAGCGATCAAGAAACTGTTACCGAAATTTGTAATAATGGAAAACGTTCATGGAATGCTCCCCGTCGCAAATCAAGTCGTTGAGGATTTAGAAAGCATTGCGGAAACAAGAGGTGAGGAACACTATTCGTATTTAGCAGCATATCGCTTGCTCAATTCTGCAGATTTTTCCGTTGCTCAGTCTCGAGAACGTTTAATTTATATTGCCATTAGAAACGACATTTCAGATAGACAGCATATAACACCTATTGATATCTTTAACGAGATAACTCAATCCAACGAAGATAAACCAAGGTTTGTTCTCAAAGACGCACTCGACTATATCGTACCTCTTGATGCACCGAGAATAAAGAATCAAAATGAGATAGATTCTGAGACGACCGGGAAAAAGATAGGCGTGAACAAATATTTGGGAAACGAAAGCCCCTATTTAAGGCTTATAAACGAGGGGCGAACCATTCCATTTGTTTTCAATCACAAAGCTCGATTCGTTAATGATATAAACTACGATATTTATCGTCTCCTTAATCCGGGGGATGATGCCTCCGATGATAAAATCGCTAGTATTATGCCTTATAAGCATCGCCTGCATTGCTTCAAAGACAAATACTTTAAGCTTATTCCCGACAAGCCTTCAAGGACCATAACAGCCCATCTTCGGATGGATTGTCATTCTCATATCCATCCCTTCCAAATTCGAGCCATTACGCCACGTGAAGCGGCCCGATGTCAGTCATTCCCTGATGATTATCTGTTTTTGGGGGCATACCTTAAGACATATATGCAAATTGGGAATGCTGTTCCATGCCTAATGGCAGAAGGTATCGCTAAAGTGATTAAAAATCATCTCGTATGACTAAGATTTATCAATACACACATCGTCCTAATAACACAGAATTAGGAAAAGGAAACACCCATGAAACCTACCTTCTTATTAAAAATGAAGTAGATTTGTCAGACATGTTTCCTCCGGGTCAAGATGTATTTGTGAAAGATTTAGCGCGTGGCACAACATACACCTTGAAGTCATCATTAGGAAACGAATTCCGCGTCAACCAGATGGGGCAGATCTATCGAGATTATGCCGTAGACGAAGGGGATGAAATCTGTCTAACTAAGATTGAGAACGGCTCTCAATCGTATGTTACCGTTCGTGTATATAATTATAATCGAGTACTCATCAACGTATCCAACAATGGCGCAGTAATTGGAAATATCAATCGGCTTTCCGCGCTTGGATCCAAACAAAACGGTTTTTCGGCGATCATTAATCGTAATGGAGCCTCACATAACATGTCAATAGTCTTTGATGCCGCCAAGAAGAAAAGAGCCGACTCTCCTACTACGACAGATTTCTATTTGATTACGCTTGATGGTATCCCCCTAAATAATGGAACATATCTTTTGGATTTGGACTCAAAGGAGCTTCTTGATTATAAAAAGTATTCCTTTAATACCATTACACTTGAGGGTGAATCAGTCTCATCCCAAAAGCCATCAACAGCCAGTCCAAAACCTCGTTTACAATGCATCTATTTCGGGGCTCCAGGGAGTGGAAAGTCTCATACAATTGAAGGCATTGTCGGTGGGTTTAAGAACGAGAACACCTTCAGAGTCACATTCCATCCCGATTCAGATTATGCATCTTTTGTTGGCTGTTACAAACCAGTTACTAAGAGCTCATCCAATTTGCCCGACACGGGGATTGATGAGCAGGCTTTGTTGGATGTATTCAAGAATAGTAGCAACTATCCTAAGGAGACAAAAGCGCGATATCTTTACGAAGGTCTTATTCATAAGCGCGACATAGACCGACTTGGTCTAGATGCAGCAAACATTTCCAGCAAATTAACTGCGCAAGGGTTCCAGAATTGCGCGTATGTCGGCGAACTAAACGTAATGTTTGCCATTCATAACTGGCTAGAAAGCGAGGGGCTCCTTACAACGAATTCCATATCATATAAATTTGTCCCTCAAGCTTTTACGAATGCCTATGTAAAAGCCTGGCAATCCGAAGATCCGGTCTATTTAGTTATTGAGGAGATTAATCGTGGCAACTGCGCCCAAATCTTCGGCGACTTGTTTCAGCTCTTGGATAGGAAGTATGGGATATCCGAGTATGGTGTCAAAGCTGACACTGATCTAAAGGATTACCTTGAATCCGTACTCGGGGTCGGTCACGCTGGTATCAAGAACGGAGAGTTACATCTTCCCGCAAATCTTTACATCCTCGCCACGATGAATACTTCTGACCAATCCCTCTTCCCTATGGATAGCGCTTTTAAGCGTCGGTGGGACTGGGTTTATGTCCCCATTGAACCAGAGAACCCCGACTCTCAATTCATTATAACGATAGCCGGCAAAAAGTTTGAATGGAAGGACTTTCTTATCCAGGCTAACGAACATGTGAAAGACGTTAGCGAAAGCGAAGACAAACAAATGGGTAACTTCTTTATTAAAAACGATATCGGAGAAGAAGATTTTGTCAGCAAAGTGATGTTTTACCTCTGGAGCGAAGTCTGCAAAGATGAGTATCACGCTCGCAGTTTCTTCCATTATGGCGATGGGAACAATGACGAATTTTCATTTAATCAGTTGTATAAAACCGAAAACGGAAAGACCGTTATTGATACGAAGATTCTTCTAGGATTCATGAATTATTTAAGGGTTCCAGAAAAGCCGTAAAGAATCTATGAAACTGCTCTTCGAGGAATACTCCTATGACCTTCCGTATGTACAACAAGTCAGCTTGAGTGCATATTTCTTCTTATGCAAAGAGTTGAATAGTGCTCAGGTTCCGTATGTGGGTTATTTCTATTCAGAGCACGCAAAAGACTCCGTCTTCATTCTTCCAAAAGTGTTTCTCTTTAAAGGAGTGGGAAATGCTGACAATAAGGAGATTGCCTTTGGTAAGTATCGCCCGGAAGATATTATCAATGTGGAAGATCCTAGTAATCCAATGCGCAATGACGGTCTCGAGAAGGTGGCCTTTTCCTTGTCGGTCTGGTTATATCAGTCTATCCAGCGCTACCAAGCACGACACAAATTCAGTACGATCATAGAGAATGCCAAGATTGGCAACGTAATTTCTAACAAAGGCAACTCGGACCAGACTTACTTAGACGTGATGCTATCTATGCTCCGATTCCATAGAGAGCACAAGAATCTCTTCACATATATTTCAATCATCAATTCCAGCGGAAATAATAAGATTCATTGGGGGAAAACCATTAGTAAAGTTCAACCAATTATCCACGAAGGTATCCCTTATTATGCTGAGTTCCGTAACAAGGACAAGACAATCAATTTTGATGAAGACATTATTGTTTTGTTTTATTCCGCTCTGGAATATCTGAAACAGAAATACTTATTCTCTGTTGACGTAAACCTTAATTACGACATCATTAAACCACGCCGTGTGGAAGAGATGATTGAATCCGGCAAAGGCACGCGTTTGCTAAAGTCCATTCGTAAGAAGTATTTCACAGATGAACTAGTTGCTTTATGGAAACTTCTTTTTGTCTTTTTTCAGAAGGCCGAAACAATTCAAAAAGGACGATATCACGAAGAAGCCCTGCTGGCTCGCAATTACAACCTCGTATTCGAGGATATGATTGATGATCTGATCTGTGACGATTTACCCGAAATATCGCACCTGAAAGACACGAAAGACGGCAAACGAATTGATCACATCTATAGAGACGATTCTCTAATCCCAAAGGATAAAATTTTCTTCATCGGCGACAGTAAATACTATTCTGATAATAATGATATTATGGGAGAATCCATCCATAAACAATTCACCTATGCAAAAAACATTATTCAGTATAGCTTGAACATTTTACAAAAACACGAAAAAGGGCGGACGGAAAACGAAAAAAAGGTTATTAGCGGCATAAGGTATCGCGATGAACTGACGGAAGGATACAACATCACGCCAAACTTCTTCATACGCGGAGCCATAAAAGAAGAATATATTTTTAAGGGTAAGATTGACTTTGGCGATCCTGGACTTGAGCCAGATGGACAGATTCTTCCATTCAACAAACAATTTCCTAATCGTTTATTCGATCGCGACACATTGATTCTCCAAACATATCGGTTAAATTTCCTTTACGTATTGGCCACTTATGTGCGAGGTGACAGAAATAAGGGTTTTAAGGAAGAGACTCATCGTCGTTTTCGCGAAGACATTATCAAGACCTTTGACCGTCGTTATTTCTTTTACAAAGTCACTCCGTTTGATGAGACCACAAATGGAATTGAAGATTTCGTAAGGAAGCATTTCAAACTTCTTATTGGTAAGATTTACCGTGGAGATGACGATAGCCGATTCCTTTGGCTTGCTCTTGAGAAGAGGGTTAACCCTAATGAGGTTTTAAAAATCATTCGCAAGGAGGCAGCCGTGAAACAAGTTACCCTAAAAGAATGTCAGATAGTGTAACTTCCGCGCAGCGCCATGCCAACATGGCTGCGATTCACTCCGCCGACACGAAGCCGGAGATTATTCTCCGGCATGAGCTGTGGCGGAGGGGGTTTCGGTATCGGGTGAATGACCGGAGGTTGCCGGGGAGTCCGGATGTGGTGTTGCCGCGGTATAGGACGGTGGTGTTTGTCAATGGGTGCTTCTGGCATGGGCACAAGGGGTGCAGCAAGTATACAGTGCCGAAGTCGAATACGGAGTTCTGGACGGCGAAGGTGGCGCGCAATCAGGCGCGGGATCAGGAGGTCTGGCGGAAGTTGGAGGCCCATGGGTGGGCGGTCGTCATCGTGTGGGAATGCGAGCTGGACAAGGCCCATCTGGCCGATACCATCGACCGTGTCGCTTCCGAAATACGACATAATGGTGAGTTTCTCCTTGAATCCAAAGCTGCCCGACGCGCTTCCCGCACGGATTATCTTCTTTCCCGCCGCTCTCTCTCTATCCGCGAATCCGGTCATCTTGCCGAACTGAAAGACTCTGGCTCAGTGCCGAAATAATAGATCAATCATACCGGGAAAACGGTATCACAAATATAGCAATGGGCGGTGACGAACTTCTGAATAATTATTATATTTGTTTTATACGATCATTTCGTTCCTCGTGGTCATAGAATAGATTACTAACCTATATAATGGAGATGGCATCAGAACAGAACAATGCTAATGTGATGGAATTACGTGCAATTCCGGAACTGCTTGACAAGTGTTATTTCATTCCCGAATATCAGCGAGGATATCGGTGGGAGAGTAAACAGGTGAATAGACTTCTCGACGATTTGCTTGTCTATTTCAACGATGCAAACAGCCAAGCCGATTTCTACTGCCTTCAACCTATCGTCGTAAAAGAATGCGACAAAGAAACAGCTTTGGAGAATTCGCTGGACCAATCTAAAGGAGTATGGTATGAGATAATAGATGGCCAGCAACGCCTAACCACCATCAGGATTATTTGCTCCATCCTCGATGCTATGGATAATACACCAGACGCTCATTCGTTCCATATCCGATACTCAACCAGGCCAGACATGGATAATATTTACGAGAGTTTGAGCGCCAAGTTCGATTCTTCCAACAAAATCTGGGTGTTAATAAAAAACGGGCAGCAATATGATAATCTTGATTCTGTCTATATCTACAATGCGGCCGAAACAATTGTCAAATGGTTCAGCAAAGATCTTTCAAGAAGAAATGTCTTTGGATCACATTTTTTTAAAGAACAGAAGGCAAACAAGTCTGTTCAGGTCGTGTGGTACGAAGACTGCGGGGAAAAGGATGCCCGTGATCTTTTCAATGAGATAAATGATTTAACCGTTAAACTCTCTTGCTCGGAACTGATTCGTTCCCTTTTCCTGTCCGTCCAGGCTCAGTATGAATGCACCCTCAACTTTAGCGGTATTGAAGAAGACGTAAAAAAGAAACTGCAGTTGCAGGACAAAATCAATAAGCAACGGTATGTGGCCACAAAATGGGATGAAATGGAGCACCGTCTATCAGATCCTCGCATGCAAGCTTTCATCACGCATCAAAGGCCCAAGGGCCTCCGGAATAATATCGAGCTTCTTTTTGACTTGATTTCGCAGAAAAACACCGGGAAGCAACCAGAAAAAAGGGATCCACTCTATACATTCATCTATTTCAATGATGAATTGGAAAAAGCCGATGCCAACGCTTCGACAGTGTGGAAAAAAGTGGAGAAGTATTATTCCAGGCTCTGTGGATGGATGGAGGACAGGGACTATTACCATAAGATTGGTTACCTAAGTACCATATGCGATGACGACTCGGCAATAGTGGAGTTGCTGGAGTTTGCGGAGAATCACAAGAAAAAAGAGCTGAACTGTGAACTGGACAATAGGATTCGCAAGAGTCTTGAACGCAAGCCCGGAGTATTGATTTCATCTTTGAACTATAACAATCGCACCGATTATAACTATATCCGGAAGCTATTGCTCTTATACTCTGTTGAACTCAATAGGAAGATGCACTCACAGGAGTTTTTCCCGTTCGAATTGTTTGATAAGATAACAGATTGGACTCTGGAGCACATACATGCTCAAAATTCCGAATGCCTGCCACAAGATGATCGTACGCTATGGTCTGATTGGGCATGGGATAATGCTGAAACGCTGAAAAACCTAAGATTCCCACAACAGTTTGACGCGGAGAGAGAGCAATTAATTGAGAAGCTTGAAAGAGCATCGGAGAGATTTAAGGTTAAGGACAAGAGTTATACCCATAAAACCGTGACAGATCTATTCGATGACGTCACCATGCTTTACAGCAAAGTTGATAGTGACAATTACATCATGAATCCAAAACCCGTCCACCAACTTTCCAACATGGCCCTCCTTAAACTCGGGCCAAATGCAAGTGTCGGGAAGTCGGCATTTGCTGTTAAACGCAGGAAAATAATAGCCATGCGGAATACTGGGATGTTTTTCCCAATTGGAACGCTGAATGTCTTCCAAAAGGCATACAGTAAGAACCAGCAATTATATGAGTGGTCTAACAGGGATAGACGTTCATACATGGCTTCTTTGAAATGGACACTTAGGGATTTCGTTAACATTGACTAATTACATATGGGAAACAACAAGATAGGCTCGAAAACATCATTCTGGAAATTAATATCCGGAGACAAGATTAACAATATATTAATTCCCTCCATCCAGCGTGACTATACATATGGTGCCCAAACGGAAGACACTAACAAAGTGTTGGATAATCTGCTGAACAACATCAGAAAAACAATCTTTGAAAAGCAAGCTGATGACAAACCCTACCCCGAAATGATACTTAATTTCGTCTATGGGTATTCTCAGGAAAAAATCAATTTCGTCCCTCTAGACGGTCAGCAGCGCCTGACTACACTTTTCTTGTTGCATTACTATGCGGCCCTGAACGACGGGAACAGCGACTTTTCCAAATTGGAACGGTTTACCTATGCGACCAGAGAAACCACCAAAACTTATTGCCAGGAGATTATTCGCCATCGAAGCGACATTCTAGATAGTCTCAAGTCGGGGAATGGCATTAGGCAGGCAATAGAGGATATGCCATGGTTTATCCCTGGCTTCAACAACGATCCATCCATTCGTTCTATGCAAGTCGTCTTTGAAAGGATTGAACAAATCTTTGCATCGAATAAAGCCGAGCTATGGAAGAAACTCACAAATGAAGATTGCCCGATAAGCTTTTATCTTCTCAATTTCGGTCCCTTCCATCTTTCCGACGATTTGTATGTCAAAATGAATTCACGAGGTAAAAAACTAACTGAGTATGAGATATTCAAATCGATTCTCCTAAAGCATATTGAAAAGACACTTGGTGACCGTCCTTTAAAGCGAAAACTAGCCATTAAGTTCGACAACGAATGGACCGATATGGTCTGGGAATGTATCGGGAAACCGAAACAAGAAGAGAAGTTGACCAGTATTGACGAGGCCTATATCTTATTGATGAAACTTGTCTTGAGGTATCTTTCGTATCTTCATGGGCAGGCCGCAGATGAAGACAGTACAAAACTCAACCTTGAGAATATTTCCAGACTGCTTGACGATACGAAATACGTACTATTTCTAGAGGATTTCCTGGATGTGTTCTCACAGGCTCAAAGAACACTCAATGGCATTGATAAAGCGACAGACCTTATCACATCAGGGATAAGCCAGATAACGGATAGGAGGAAGTATTCCTTCCGAGGATGTCTTATGAATGATTCAATAAAGAATGGCGACATCCTATTTCTTTACGGCATCTACTATGGATTAAAAACCTACCTGCTTAATCCGGGACAACTAGATTTAATTATATTGAGGATCAGGCACCTGCGAAATATCATCGAGAACAGTGAGAACGAGATTCGCGATGATAGAATGCCCGCACTGATTAGTGACGTCGATCGCATAATGAATAAAAGTCTCGATCCCGCGAACCCAGGAACATTCAACAAGAATCAATGGCAGGAGGAGTGTGAAAAACAAAGTCATGTTGATGAATGGAAACAACTCTGGCCATTCGAGGAACACTCCCTCCTGAGTGGTTCACTTGCGAGTTTTGCCAAAAACCAAAATCTCGATTTAGGCAATGGTGACTCCATCAAGCTCATGACGGAAAGACTGAATAAGTTTAATTATATCTTCGACAGTAACTTCAAGGAAAACGATAGATTGATTCGAGCAGCCCTTCTGACTGTCGATGATTATTCCCAATTCCTTAGAACGTACGACCAGTATCGCATTTTGGGTAATATTTCTTTATGCTGGAGGCCAATGTTTGTGAAGAACGAATCTCGCCATAGACAAGAGGTCGTCATGGAAATATTGGACAAGCTGGTTGTCAATACGCAAATAGGTGTGAAACCCTATCTGGAAGGACTCATTGACAAATACCTATCCAATCCGACTACCCAAAAGGACGATTGGCGTTATTATGTTATCAAGTACCGCAATCATACTTATAAGGGATACACTCATAATGATAGCTACGGTTATTATTTCATTGAAGACCAATCCAAGCTTTTGGAAGTTGCTATTTTGCAGAGCTCTGGCTTCGGTTCCACTAATGTAGCGTGGTACTTACTTCCACTGATACTGACGGAAAGAAACAGTAACAAGTATCATCTTTCGTTAGGAACACACGCCGCCAGGGAAGAAGAAAAGAACATAGAAATCACTACCAAAGACTACCCTCTCCAATTGGGAATAACAGCACAATACGGATGGTGCTTATATGGACTTCCCGAAGAAGAAGCAAAACGCATCGGCCTAAACTATACGTACTTCGATTCTAACACGAACATGTTGGGATTCAAGCTTGCGCAAACAGATGATTATATAGAGTGGGCAGAGAATAATATTTTCCCTGCACTGACAGCCCTATCTGACTTCACTCGCACTCCGTAGTGATTATCTAACACTTTGAAAACAATATCGGCAATTTTATTGCCGATATTTGTTGTTTTACTTATTATTGTCCGTTCTTTCGAGTATTTAGGTGAAGGACCGGAATGACGTAGATTTTAATTGCAGGTATCATATTTCTTCTTACCTTTGTATTGTCATAGGATATGTCTTATGGACAATTGTGAGAACAATCAAGGCACCCCATCCCATGTGGGGTGTTTTTTTGTTGCCGCCGTACAAAAAAAGCCGTCTCCCTCCCCCTCTCGATTTCTTCAAAACGGAAGATTTTTCGTACCTTTGGGTCCATGCTCGAAAAGATTGTTTCCCAAGTTAACGGGATCGTCTGGAATCCCGCCCTCGTCGTGTTGCTTATCGCTGCCGGTTTGTATTTTTCTTTCCGGACGCGGTTTGTGCAGGTGCGTCGGTTTAAGCTGATGCTCAAGTCGTTGTTCTCCAAGAAGGAGGGGGCGCAGGGGATTTCGTCGTTCGAGGCGTTCTGCATCGCGCTGTCCGGGCGTGTGGGCACGGGCAATATCGTGGGCGTGGCTACCGCCATCGCTTTTGGCGGGCCCGGGGCGGTGTTTTGGATGTGGGTTGTGGCGTTCTTCGGGGCGTCGACGGCTTTTGTGGAATCGACATTGGCACAGATCTATAAGTTCCCGCACCATTCGGGGTTCAGGGGCGGTCCGTTCAGTTTTATCGAGCATGGGTTCGGGAAGAAGTGGCTGGGCGTCGTGTTTGCAGCGATTACGCTGCTGGCGTGCGGTTTCTTCTTGACGACGGTGCAGTCGAACGGGGTGTCATCGGCAGTGAAGAATGCTTTCCCGGTGCCTCCCCTCGCCTCCGGCATCGCGCTGGCGGTGATTCTGGGGTTGGTCGTGTTCGGCGGGGTTAAGCGCATTGCCAAGGTGGCGTCCATCGTGACGCCGTTCATGGCTTTGGGGTATATCATCATGTCGCTGGTGGTCATCGCCTTCCATATCCAGGAGGTTCCGGCGGTGTTCGCGTCCATCTTCACGAACGCGTTCGGCATCAATCCCGTGTGCGGCGGCATCATCGGATCGACCATCGCCATGGGCGTCAAGCGCGGCATCTTCTCCAACGAGGCCGGCCAGGGTACGGGCGCCATCGTATCGGCGGCAACCGACGTCCCCCATCCGGCCCAGCAGGGTCTCGCCCAGGCCTTCTCGGTGTATGTCGATACGCTGCTAGTGTGTACCGCCACCGCTCTCATGATTCTCTGCTCCGGCACCTATAACATCTTGAGTGCCAATGGAGAACTGCTTTACGCCGGCGCACCGGAACTCGCCAACAACTACGTGAATTACACCCAGAGCGCCGTGGATACGGTGTTCAAGGGATTCGGCAGCCAGTTCGTGTCGATAGCGATGGTCTTCTTCGCATTCAGCACCATCATGGCCTATTACTTCTATGCGGAAACCAGCATCATCTATCTGTTCCGCGGGCATGAAGGCAAGGGCGAAACCATCGCCATCCGCTGCTTCCAGGTGCTGATGCTCGCCGCCGTGGTCTTCGGCGCGGTGCGCGAGGCGGACGTCGTCTGGCAGCTCGGCGACATCGGCGTAGGCCTCATGGCCTGGGTCACCGTCGTTTCCATCCTGATTCTTTGCCCGAAGGCCATCAAGGCCCTCAAGGAGTTCGAGAAAGTCGCGTAGTATTCATTGCCCTTTATGCCTGCCCGGACCTTCATACAGGTCATACTCCCCCTCCGGCTGGAATGGGAGCCCTATTACGCCCTCCCCGAAGGCGTACAGGTCCATGTGGGCGACCGCGTCCGGGTGCTCTTCGCCCGGATAGAATACATCGCCACGGTCAGTGCCGTCGATGTCAAACCCGTCATCAACGAGAGCCAGATCAATCCTATCCTCGCCCTGGAGAGCAGCCTCCCCCGGATTCTGCCGGAAGAAATCCGCTTCTGGAGAGAAATCAGCGAGTATTATCTCTGCACCATCGGAGAGGTCTATAAGGCCATCTACCTATCGATGAAACTGGAAATCCGCGATGCGGAAATCAAGGAACAGATCGGCATTCGAATCCGGAAAAAGCTCGCCAGCCTGGAGGAGAAAGCGAAGAAAGCCCGGAAAGAAGAGAAGCGGGAACAATACCTCCAGGAGATTTTGGAACTGAAGGCTAAGCTCCTTTCCGATCCGGATAAAGCGCCTAGTTTTCAATCCGTTACGCTTTCGCCGGTTCAAACGGAAGCGGCCAAGAGAATCAGGGCCGCCTTCTCAAAGGGCAAGACGGTTCTCTTGCATGGAGTCACGGGTTCCGGAAAAACCGAGATCTATTTAGACCTTGCCCGGGAGACCATTGCCCAGGGAAAGAGCGTCCTCTTCCTGGTCCCCGAAATTGCGCTTTCCAGACAACTGGAGGACCGGATCAAAGCCGTCTGCCCGGATGTCCTGGTGTTCCATTCCAAAGAGACTTACCTGCAAAGAAGGCAGGTCGCCATCACCGTCCGGGACTCCGAATCCTATATGGTTCTCGGCACCCGCTCAGCGCTGTTCCTCCCCCATCACAACCTCGGATTGATCATCGTGGACGAGGAGCACGACACATCCTACAAGCAGGATGCGCCGGCCCCGCGGTACAACGCGCGGGAGAGCGCCATCATGCTCAGCGTCATCCAGAAAGCGAATGTCATTTTAGGGAGCGCAACGCCTTCTTTGGAATCCTTGTATAACGCTGAGACAGGGCGTTTTGTAAAGGTCGATTTAAAGGAACGGTTCCACTCCGGCGAAGAGGCGGAAATCCGCATCATCGACACTGTCGCGGAAAGGCGGAAACGCGGTATGACGGGGAGTTTTTCCCGGAAGCTTTTGCAGGAAATCCAGGAGACGCTTGAAGCCGGCGAGCAGGTGCTCGTTCTGCGCGCCCGGCGCTCCTACGCACCCTCCGTCCAATGCACGGAATGCGGCACCATCCCCAAATGCCCGCACTGCCATGTGCCGATGAGCCTGCACCGCGGGCCTGACCGTCTTGTGTGCCACTACTGCGGTCATACGGAACCCTATACGGGCGAATGCCCCTCTTGCCACGGCGCGCTGCAGCCTCTCGGGGCGGGCACACAGAAGGTGGAAGAAGAGCTCCAGGCCCTGTTCCCCGACCGCCGAATCGCCCGTTTGGACGGCGACACGCCGGACACGGAGGAGGCCGCCCTCATCCGCAGTTTTGCTGAAGGTAACATCGACATACTCGTTGGCACTCAGATTATTACCAAAGGCTTCGACTTTGACGGTCTCCGCCTCGTCGCCGTCCTCCAGGCTGACAGTCTCGTGGGCGTCCAGGACTTCCGCGCCGATGAACGCGCCTTCCAGCTGCTGGAACAGTTCCGGGGCCGTTCCGGGCGCCGCGGCACCCCCGGCCGGATCGTCATCCAGACCCGCGAACCAGAGCATCCCGTCTATGCCCGCCTCTCCGGCGGCTCAGGCGACACGGACCTCCTCGCCGAGCGGAAACTGTTCGGCTACCCGCCTTACACCCGCCTCGTGCACGTCACTCTGAGAGACAGCAACGAGAAGCGGCTGGAGTTCCTGTCGAAGGAGCTGTTTAGTGCGCTTATGGCCGCTTTCTCCGGCGTCTCCACGCCCCCTGCGGTCGTGGGCCCTTACGCCCCTGCCGTGGACAGAATCGCCGGCGAATCCATCCGCCAGATCCGCGTCAGTTTCCCCCGGAACAAGGCCCTCACGACGTTGAAAAAAGCCCTCTCCGACGCCGTCTCCGACTTCGGCCGCGAACGGAAATATCTCGCCCATATCACCTTGGACGTCGATCCGATTTAAACCCCGCCAAAAGTGTGGAACTTTGTGGAACATATCCTTGCTTGAGCGGGGATATTTTCATATATTTGTAGATTGAATGCCCAGGATGGGCATCCAACCAAGAATAGAGTATGGGAAAAATCATCGCCATAGCGAACCAGAAGGGCGGCGTGGGCAAGACCACGACGGCCATCAACCTGGCCGCCTCCCTCGCGGTCCTGGAGAAGAAGGTGCTTATCATCGACGCGGACCCGCAGGCCAATACGACCTCCGGCCTCAACTTCTCCCCGGACAACGACGAGAAGCGCACCATCTACGAGGTCATCCGGGGGGACATCCCCGCGGAGGACGCCCTCATCCAGACGGAGCTCCAGAACCTCCACATGATCCCCTCCCACATCAACCTCGTGGGCGCGGAGATCGAGATGCGGGACTGGCCGGACCGCGAGTCCTACCTCAAGAAGGCGCTCGCCCCCATCCGCGACCGCTATGACTACATCATCATGGACTGCTCCCCTTCCCTGGGCTTCATCACCATCAACTGCCTCACGGCGGCGGATTCCGTGATGATTCCGGTGCAGCCGGAGTTCTTCGCCCTGGAAGGCCTCGCGAAACTGCTCCAGACCATCCGCCTGGTGCAGAACAACGTGAACACCGGCCTCACCATCGAGGGCTTCGTGGTGACGATGTTCGACGGCCGCACGAAAGTGCACAGCCAGGTGGTGATGCAGCTGCGCGAGCACTTCAAGGACATGGTGTTCAACACCATCATCCAGCGCTCCATCCGCCTGAGCGAAGCCCCCTCGCACGGCAAGCCCATTGTCCTGTACGACGTGACCAACAACGGCACTTCCAACTACCTCCACCTGGCGGAGGAAGTGCTCTCCAAGAACGACGATCTCTGATGGCGAAAGTACAACACGGCCTGGGCAAGGGCCTGAGCGCCCTGCTCGGCGACGAGGCGAACGACCTCCGCGAATTCCGCAAGCCTGTCGGTTATATCAACAAGGAAGTGGTGGGAGCCACGGAGAAGCAGGACACGTCCGACGTGCTCCGCATCCCGGTGGACCTCATCGAACCGAACCCCTTCCAGCCCCGCATGAGCTTCGACCCCGAAGCCCTGCAGGAGCTGGCGGATTCCGTCCGCACCTTCGGGCTTATCCAGCCCCTGACCGTCCGCAAGAAAGGCTCCAAGTACCAGATCATCAGCGGTGAGCGCCGTTTCCGCGCCTGCACGATGGCGGGCATGGACATGATCCCTGCCTACATCCGCGACGCCAACGACC
>Ga0310786_10005164_pt1 | contig 17859 bp, 16 predicted proteins | sample AusTroGonzalo_MG_FD_203881 | JGI IMG/M metagenome (GOLD analysis project Ga0310786, IMG submission 203881) | Bovine rumen microbial communities from tropical cattle in Woodstock, Queensland, Australia - Gonzalo_03 (v2) (version 2) | ecosystem: Host-associated > Mammals > Digestive system >... | reverse complement strand
TTATGCTCTTAACGGTTCAAGGAGAACCATGCATTTATAGTCGTCGTGATCTTCAAAAATAGAAGTATGCCTGATCACGCGCCTGTTTCCGGCTGCAACAATAAGCTGCTCGAATTCTTCAATTGTGGCGATCTCTTTATAACCGAAAGTCTTTCCCCTGTAGTGCATCGGAATGACGACACGCGGATCGATGGCTTTCGTCATGTTAAATGCCTGTCTCGCGCCAATGGTGTAGAAACCTCCGACAGGGATCATCAGGATGTCGCAGTTTTTGATCTGATCCAGCTGCGATTCGGTAAGCTCGCATCCGATGTCACCCATATGCACGACTTTCTTACCATCGATCTTGATCACGTTGATATTATTTCTGCCTCTTGCGGCGCCCTGAACATCATCGTGAAAAGTGCGGATCGCCATGACATCAAATCTGCCCGGCCACGGTTTTTCGGGAGCTGCAACGCCCTCGAAATCGTCGTGGTCGTAATGGTTGTGAGAGCAGATGACCTCGTCGGCAGTAAGGCCGTGATCGGAAAGACCGGGGACTGAGCCGGGCTTATACGGATCGATAGCCAGCGTATGTCCGGCATTGTCTTCAATGAGAAAACATGCGTGTCCGATGTAGGTTATCTTCATTGGAAATATCCTCCGTCAGAATTTGGTCATGTCATCGCCGGAAGACTTATCCTCAGTCTTCTCTTCAGCTTTCTCGTCCGTTTCCTTGACGGGATCAAGACCTGCTGCCTTGAGAACTTTGCGTGCGGCTTTCTTTGCCTGTGCGGCAAGTATCGCATTAGCGATTCCGCCGATGGCACCGAGAACGAGAGTGATGCCGATAAGGATCATGATGACCTTTGTCGCAAGGTTGCAGAAGATGATGAGGAATCCGAGAACAAGTGCGATGAGGCCGAATATAAGTGAGAAGCCCCAATAATTTGCGCCGGCGGGTCTAAGGATGCCGAGTGTCGTGAATATGATAACGATCGCGTAAACGATGATTATCAGACCCATTATCCAGTTAATTATGTTGATGATCGGTTCAGGTCTGATCACGACAACGATTCCGAAGATTCCGATCGCCGCGCCGAAGATCATGATGACCCAGTCAAAGAGTTCCTTCTCTTTCTTGATGAGGAATGTGATGGCAGAGATGATGCCGACCGCAATGAGGATGCCTCCGATAGCTCGTACGAAGATCGTTGCCACCTGGTCGCCCTTGCCCATTATCGTGTTGATAAGGAAGATGAAACCGAGGAAGAGCATTACGATATCGACTATAACGGTACCCGCATTGTACGTATCGATGCTGCGCTTGTTCTTGTTCTTTGCCATGAAGATCCCCCCTGTCATTAAGAAATCTATTTAATTATCCCTCATGATCGGAGTGTGTTCAATGCAGCCAAAAGCCTATTTAATCAAAGCGCCTTTGGGTATTCGTTACATAAGAGCCTGTAAGGCGGTTCGTCCTCATCGATCGCGGGGAACCTTCCTACGGGCGGATTGAACCTGTTGTCGGTGTTGTCGTCATTGCACTGTGAGACTTCGCCGATCAGTATTGCGCCGGTTCCCTTTTCGACTTCGAAATCGTGATAAAGACCCTGCTGGATCGAGATGCTCTCGCCGGGCGTAAGACGGATCTGCGTTCCCGCGGGAACTGTGTATGTGCGTCCGTCGGAATGAATGGTAACGTCGCTTTCCCTGTCGATCGATTCATCGGGAAGAGAGTTATAAACGCGGATGAGAAGGTTGCCTCCGCCGCGGTTGATTATGTCCTCCATCTTGTACCAGTGAAAATGGTTGGGAGAGTACTGTCCCTCTTCGATGAATAGAAGTTTTTCCGCATAGGGCTTTTTATACTTGTCCTGCATCTTCTGGTTGCCGTTGCGCAGAGTGATGAGCGAAAAGCCTGTCTTCTTGAAATCACCGAGACCATAATCCGTGATATCCCAGCCGAGCATGTTGTCTCTTATCTCATCGTATTCGTGACCTTTTGACTTCCACTCTTCAGGAGTGAAATTGCAAAAAGGCGGAAGGTATATATTAAGGTCTTTCAGGAAGCTTTCCATGCGCCTTAATGCGGCATTTATCTCAGATCTTTTCATCCAAAGTCCCCCTTATGTCAGGCAGCACCTCGAGCGAACGCTTAAGTATCCCCTTCATGAACGCGATCGCAGTTCCGTAATTGGTCATGGGGATCCCTGCATCCTCTGCGCACTTGGTGCGGTATCTCATCTCGCGGTCATTTAACATGCATGCACCGCAGTGGATTATCATCTTGTATTTTGAAAGATCTTCAGCAAAAGAAAGGCCTGACGTCGTCTCGATGTTGATCTTCTTTCCGGTGTATTCGCCGAGCCACTTAGGGAGCTTGTATGTTCCGATGTCTTCACACTGGCGGTGATGAGTGCAGCCTTCTGATATGAGAACGGTATCGCCGTCTTCCAAAGTATCGATAGCTTTTACACCTGCAACTGCACTCTTAAGGAAACCCTTATGTCTTGCCATCAGGATCGAAAAAGATGTGAGCATGATATCCTTCGGAACGATCGGCGCTACCTTGCCGAAAGCCTGGCTGTCGGTAACTACGAGCTTGGGCTTTTCCTTAAGGTCAGCGATCGCTGATGCAAGCTCGGTGTCCTGAGTGATATATGCTTTTGCATTCTTATCGAGGACCTCTCTCAATACCTGCTGCTGAGGTAAGATGATCCTTCCCTTCGGTGCAGATGAATCGATCGGGATAACGAGGATAACGGTATCACCGGGCTCGATGAGATCGCTGATTAGAGGATCGCCTTCCTGCTTTGAAGAACCTAATTTTCCGATAAGTTCACGGAGTTCATTTACGTTCTTTCCTGTAGCCGCACTGACGCAGATCTCGTTTTCCTTAAGACCTGTAAGTTCGTCTTTCAAATCTGCTTTGTTGTATGCAACGACGAAAGGAATTCCCTTCTCGCCGAAAAGATTTATCAGCTGTTTTTCTGTCTCGCCAATGCCTTCTTCAAGGTCAACAACGAGTACTGCTACATCGACTTTGTTGAGGATGAGTCTTGTCTTGGAGATACGCTTTTCACCGAGCTCACCCTCATCGTCAAAACCTGGTGTGTCGATGATAACGACAGGTCCCAAAGGAAGCAGTTCCATCGCTTTGGTAACAGGGTCAGTCGTCGTTCCTTTTGTATCTGAAACAACCGCTAAGTCCTGGTTTGTGACCTTGTTTACGAGACTTGATTTACCAGCGTTTCTTCTTCCAAAAAAACCGATGTGGATCCTCTCGCCTGAGGGTGTGTCGTTAAGGCTCATTGTAGTAATCCTCCAATCTCATGAGGTCGGGTATCTCTTTGCGGTACAGTCTGCCTGACATCGCGAAATGAGGCAGTTTTATAAACTTCGCAGTCTTCGGTGATATAAGTTCAAACATCGGATCTCCGATGATGATCTCAGCGTCAGATAACGCTGATCTTATCTCATCTTCACCATGACATTTTATATCGCACACAGAAAGAAGTCCGTCAGTGATTTCCGTTGTTGCGATGACGTTGTAATCAGTGCCGTATCTCTTCTTGATCTGCGCTGCTATATAACCTGAAATTATTGGTTCTCCGACGATGTAATTGCGTGACTTTTCGCGCTTGCAATCCAAGTAAGAACCCATTAATTCATAAGGTATTCCAAACTCTGTTTTCATGTATTCAGCAACGGCAAGACCGGTCGAAGAAACGACGAGATTAAGTTCTGCCTGCGGAGCTTTCAGCACATCTTCAAGTGATGTTTTATATGCCCAGTTTGATACAACTGTTTTGCCTTCGGGAATGACGAATTCAGTATTAACGTGATCGAGCGGAGTGGAACCTAATATGTTTATTCCGCCTTCGATCTTTTTATCAGAGGGCTTAAGCATCTTTTTTGCGAATGCGAGAAAAGCCTCCGATGCACCTTTCGTGTAGTCGTGCATCGCGTTGGTCTGAACGTAGAAACAAGGCAGTCCCGTTCTGTCTTCGACGATCTTCGAAATGCCCTTGAAATCGGTTCCGTTGAGATACGGCAGAGGTGAATTCGCGAGCGCGATGAACTTCGGTTGCATGTCTTCGCATGCGCGGACGATGTCGTTAATGAACTTGTCGTCATTACCCGTTATCGCATCAATGTCGTTGAGGCCTGAAATATAGATGAGTGCTTCCTGCTTGTACCAGCGCACTTCATCATGTGTGTTGTATGTTGAATTGCATCCTGAAGGATCGTGTATAACGAGCATTCCGCCAAGCTCATAAAGAGCGGATGCAAAACCTGAAACGTCACCTGTATATACCGGAAGGATCTTATATGCTTTTTTCATAAGACGCACGCGCACCCTAAGCCCTTTCTCGGAATGATGTCTTCAGTGTCCTTGGGGACTATGAAAGCATCTTCCATGAGCTTTATGAAAGCCTTTATTCCGGCGTATCCGTAGAGGCCGCCGCCTTCGATGATGTTGACGAAATATTCCGTTCCTTCAAACCATGCAGCCTTCTGTCCGATGGCGAGGACTTTCTTATCGCTATCGCTCTTTCCCTGCCTTCTTCCCTTTACGTGCATGGTAGCGCAAAGCATAGTGTCAGGAGCGTTAGAGACAAGCCAATCGAAGTCTTCTTTTTCATCGGGATCGATCGCATCAAGATAGATCCTCTTAAGATTGAATCCGTTGCTTATAAGGAATCTCGCAAGAGAAAGGGGCCTTGGAACAGCAGTGTAATCAAGCGCTATCTCGTTATCTCCGAGAAGCGTCTTAAGACCTGCCACTGCCCTGTCGCATGAAACTCTGCCGTTGAAGACCGGGACAACTCCAATCTGTCCCAATGCTTCATCGATCGCATCGTAATCGAATGTGAAAGGCATGTACACCATGGGTCTTCCGATGCGTTTGCAGAATGCGGTAGTTCCGAGAAGACCCGCAGGATAAGAGCAGATCACGCTGCTGCAGTTTCCGAGTGCATAGTAATCTTCAAGAGTTTCGCATGATGCTTCATCCCTTACCGTCACGCCCTGGGCTTCAAGAAGTTTTCTGATATCGTTGTCTTTAGCAAGCGGCATGTCGCATCCGATAACGGTAACGGAACCGTCCTTCTCGCCTTCGGGAATGATGTCGAACATCGCTTTCCTCAATCGCTGGTCGGGAGTCGTTCCTCTCTTCTGCATTACGGGATCCATGAACCCCCTGACGAACTTAACGTCAGGGAAACGCTTGGAAAGTTCATCGTAAATGAAGTTAATGTCGCATCCCATGAACTTGTGGACGCAAACAGGAAAAACGATAACTACCGGAGGCAATTCCGGAAGTGAATTTAAAACGTCTGTAACGCCTTCGATCGTTGACTCTTCGAGGCGTCCTGCGAAGACCATGTCATCTTCTTCGAGAATGACGGATGAGAAGCGGTTTAATTCTCCCATTTCGGCCGCGGTCATGACGACGCCGCGCATGCAGTTGTCGGCACAGATGTAGATCTGATGTGCACGCGGTATCTTGAATCCGATGTGCACGATATTCCATGTGCCGTGCGCAGGCGCGTTGAACTCAAGGCCGCCGTTAAACGGCTTGGGGAATGCGGCATCCGCTATTCTTATCCTGTCTTCACTTGAGGTTTGCATAAGTGGTCTTTACCGTAACTCCGTCGAGTCTTCCGATCTTGCCGGACAGTTCGCTCGTAAGATCCTGGGGTGCATCGATAGCGATGCTGATTATGTTGATCCCTTTTTCGCGGTAAGGGATACCCATACGGCCGATGATGTACTGTGCGGCATCGTGGAGAAGCGCATTCATCTTTTCTACAGACTCAGCATTCTCGATGATGATCGTGATGCAGGCAACTCTTGTTTCCATATGTCGTCCCCCTTAGCAGATCCTGGGAAGGAGTTCATTTCCGGGCTGGGGCAGATATGTCTTACCGCCGATCCCGGTCGTCATTACGACTCTTCCCTTGTTCTCCGAAGTAACTTCGCCGATGATGGCAGCGCCCTTCGCGTGCTCTGTTTTCTGAAGCGCTTCAACTACTTTGTCAGCATACTCTGCAGGGCACATCATGACCATAGTTCCTTCGCATGCGAGATACAAAGGTTCAAGTCCCAGCATGCCTGTAACACCACGTACTTCAGGTGCAACGGGAACCGCTTCGGAATTGATGTCGATTCCTACGTCAGACTGGTCGCAGATCTCATAAAGAACCGTGCCTACGCCGCCTCTCGTAGCATCTCTTATAACGTGCATTTCTGGGCATACTTCAAGCACTGCATCGACAGCGTCCCAGAGAGGTGCGCAGTCGCTCTTAACGTCAGCTTCGATGCCGTATTCGTCACGTGCAAGAAGGATGCATGTACCGTGTCTTCCGACATCACCGGTTACGATGATCTTGTCGCCCGGTTTGGCATTAGCACCGGAAAGGTTTACGCCTTCCTTGATAACGCCGACACCTGCGGTCGTGATGAAGACCTTATCTACCTGGCCTTTTCCTGCTACCTTGGTATCGCCTGCGACGATCTTTACACCTGCCTTTTTGCATGTCTCGCCCATCGCCTCTGCAATCTTTTCGAGATCAGCTACGGGGAAACCTTCCTCGACGATGTAAGAGCATGTAAGGTACAAAGGTTTAGCGCCCATACATGCGAGATCGTTTACCGTTCCGCAGATGGAAAGCTTGCCGATATTACCGCCCGGGAATTCCCAGGGAGAAACGATGAATCCGTCAGTCGACATTGCGATCTTTCCTTCGGGCTTGGGCATTACCGCTGCGTCATCAGCAGTGAAATATTCATTGCCCAAGTTCTTTTTGAAAAGCTCTGCGATAAGCTCGGAAGTCTTCCTTCCGCCGCTTCCGTGAGCAAGTGTTATTACGTCACTCATAAGTCACCTCCGTACATAAAGAAAGCCGAACATGCGCCTTCGCTGGATACCATGCATGCGCCGACCGGATGATCGGGATTGCATGCCTTTCCGAAAAGCGGGCACTCCTTCGGTAATATCTTTCCCTGCAGAACGTCACCGCACCTGCAGGCTGTTTTGTATTCGCCTTTAAGATCAGGGATCTCGAATTTCTTGCGTGCATCGTATGCAGCATATTCATCCCTAAGTTCCATTCCGGACATCGGTATCGTTCCGATTCCGCGCCACTCCGCATCGCAGGGCTGCATGAACTTATCAACGATAGCAACTGCGGCAGGGCTTCCCTCATCGGTTACAACTCTGGGATAGCAGTTGACGAAGAAAGGCTTTCCTTCGGCGTGTTTTTTAGCGGCAATTGCAAGCGCGGTCAAAAGCTCGTCACCGGTAAATCCGGCGATTACTCCTGATATTCCCTTTTCGCACATATCCTTGCAGATCTGTGTTCCAGTGATGCAGTGAACGTGACCCGGATAAAGGAATGCGTCGCAGCTCTTTCCCATTGCTTCATAAGCACCGGGCATCGTCTTGTTCGCGGTAAGGAGAGAGAAATTAGTAAGTCCTTCCCTCATTGCGGTCTTAACAGCGATAACGTCAGAAGGCGTTGTCGTTTCAAATCCGACAGAGAGGAAAACGACCTGCTCGTCTTTATGAGCACCTGCGTATTTAACTGCATCAGAAGGCGAATAGACAACCTTGATGCTTGCGCCTTTCGCACGTGCTCCGGCAAGCGACATCTTCGTTCCGGGAACTCTTACGAGATCTCCGAAAGTAGTGATGGTGCAGCCCTTTTCGAGCGCTAAGTATACAGCCTCATCGATGAAGCTGACAGGCGTAACGCACACGGGGCATCCGGGGCCTGATATCAGTTTGATCTTCGGTGAGAGGATCCTTCTGATTCCCTGTCTGAAGATCTCATGTGTATGCGTGCCGCAGACTTCCATTATCCTGAAGTCGGGGCCGTCGTAATTCTCAAGGTAAGTCCTTGCGTCAAAAGCTTCGCTCATTTGAGATACTCCTCTTTAAGCTTGTCGGTCTCGTTCTTGTCGTCATCAGTGATCTTTGCGATCGCTGCGCCTGCGTGAACCATTACGTATTCACCGGGTTCAAGATCGTCTAAAAGCTCTGCCGATACTTCGCGCTTAGCTCCTGATGCGTCAACGATTGCAACGCCGTCCTTAACGCTGATAACCTTTGCTGATAAACCTACGCACATCTTTATATTCCTCCGTCCTTTAATTTATTCATACCGTAGAATGCCTGACCGATGCTGATGCCGCCGTCGTTTGGAGGTATCAGGCTGTGGATCAGGACGTTAAATCCTCTGTTTTCCAAAGCCTTCTTTGTTATGTCGAGAAGGAGCGTGTTCTGGTAGCATCCGCCGCTTAATGCAGCTGTCCTTACCGCGCCCGCATTTGCAGAAACGAACTCCGCGGCAGCCTCGCCTAAAAGCCTGTGGAACCTGTAAGCGAGCTCTCTGGGATCTTCTCCCGCAAGTCTTCTCTGGACAAGATCGCGGACGATCATGTCAGTCTCAATGTATTCACCGGTGAGTTCGTAATCACACGCTGCAACATGGCTCTTGCACCTCATCGCTTCATACATCAGAGAGGTCGAAGCCTCGCCCTCGAACGTGTTTTCGTACCTTATCCCGAGGATCGCGGAAACCGCGTCGAAAAGTCTTCCGCAGGATGTTGAAACGACCGAGTTGATCTTTCCGTCGTACATCGCTTTGTACATCTTGAAAGTGCCGTTCTTTATGAGATTCAATTTGTTCAGGACTTCTTCAGCCCTGCTTCCGTAGATGCCGATGATCATGGAAACCGCGATCCTCCAGCCTTCCTTTGAAGCGACGTCGCCGCCTGTCTGAAGGAAAGGCCTGATCGAACCGAGCCTCTTAAATTCCGTCGGACTGCACCTTAAGATCTCGCCGCCCCAGATAGTGCCGTCAGTACCGTATCCGGTTCCGTCGAAAGACACGCCTATGCATTCTCCGTGATAGTCGTTCTCGGCCATGCACGAAAGGATGTGTGCATAGTGGTGCTGCACTCTTACGAGAGGCAGGCCTGATTCTTCAGCTGCCATTGAAGAATTGTATGAAGGATGCAGATCGCATACCGCAAGCTGCGGCTTTGTTTCAAGCAAAGTCTCCATTCTCTCTACCGATTCGGTAAGCACTTCTTTACCGCGGAGATCAGTAAGATCTCCGATGTAAGAAGACGGATAGAACAGATTGTTCACGCCGATGCAGAACGTGTTCTTGAGCTCGCCGCCGTATGCGATGACAGAACCTTTTAAGTCTTCGCTCATCATGTAAGGAAGCGGTGCGTAGCCTCTCGAACGCCTTATCATGTAAGGCTTCCCGTTGTAGAAATCCATGACGGAATCGTCGGCTCTGATCCTTATCTTTCTGTTGTGCGATAATATCGCGTCGCAGAATCTCGCGATCTCTCTTCTCGCGTCATCATCGTCCCTGCAAATGGGAAGTCCTGAGATATTTCCGCTCGTCATTACGAGTGTATCGGGCATTTCAATTCCGTCATCGTAATCGAAAAGAAGGCTCTGCAAAGGCGCATAAGGAAGCATTACGCCGAGCGAAGGATTGCCGGGTGCTACACTTCTGGCAAGGTTCGATTCGTCTTTTCTCGCAAGCAGGATTATAGGCTTTTGATGTCCCTTAAGTATCTCTTCCTGCAAAGGCATGATCTCGCAGTGAGCCTTGACGCTGTCGATGGATCTCATCATGACAGCGAACGGTTTTGCGGGACGGTGCTTTAATTCACGGAGCCGTCTGACCGCACCTTCGTTATACGCATCGCATGCGATATGGAATCCGCCGATACCCTTGATAGCAACGATACCGCCTTCAGAAAGAAGCTTTCTAGCATATATGATCGCATCGCGTCCGCGCCTGTTTTCATCGTCATCAAGGATGAATACTTCAGGTCCGCATTCATTGCAGCAGACGGGCTGTGCATCATATCTTCTGGTATCCGGATCGTGGTATTCCGCAGCACACTTTTCGCACATCGGGAATTCCTTCATCGACGTTCTTTCGCGGTCATAAGGAAGACTGTCTAAGATAGTCAGTCTCGGACCGCAGCACGTGCAGTTGATGAACGGATGCAGATATCTTCTGTTCTTTTTGCTGTAGAGTTCTTCAAGGCATTCGTCGCAGATCGCGATATCGGGAGATACGAAGATCTCGCCCGAAGTCTTGCCGCTTTCGATTATCTCGAAGCTGTCAAAGATCTGCGCGTCATCAAGCGTTCTGTTGTCGATCTTGAGGATCGCCGCGCGCTTGGGAGGCTGCTCTTCAATGAGCCTTACGAACTCATCGACTTTTTCTTCATCGCCCTGCGCAAAGATCTCAACGTAAGGACCGAGGTTTGCGACGGTACCCGTGATACCGCAGGCGGTGGCATGGCGCGCAACAACCGGGCGCATTCCAACGCCCTGCACTATGCCGTAAACCTTAAGCCTTACAGTCTTCATTTACCTTCTCCCGCTCAGCGCGAAAAACGGCGCATCTATCCACTGTCCTTTGAAACCTTCAGCCAGAGGCTTGAGGCTCTCGTCAGCAACTACAACATCGTAACCGCCGTTCATTACGAGGTCTGTGAATTCGTCTTCTTCGGTGATCTTAACGTCACCCGATCCCTTTATCTCATCGTGGAGCGTAAAGAACGTTGCGATGTCGCAGTTTACGCCCTTGTCTCTCAAAGTCTTTCCGAAAACCTCATCGTGGCATACGAGCACTTTTCCTGCAGGAATGCTGTCTGCGATTTCAGCTGCCGCACTGCTAAAGATCTCATAAGAAATGCCGAGCTTTTTGGCAGCCTCGATGCCCGATGCGGAAGCAGCGGTTATCTTTGTTGACGTACCGATCCTGCGGTAATCATCTAAAGTGTTGTCGGCAAAACCCGCACCGTATGTAAGCGGAGTCTTTCCCAAAGTGATCTCTTCAAGAGAACCTTCTTTAGAGATGAATTCATCTGCCAGAGCCTTGTATGAAAGCGCTTCGCCCTCATCGTAAAGTCTCATTCCGTCGGTTGCTATCGTAAGTATCGGAAGGCTGATCTCATTTTCGAGCATGCGCTTCAATGCCTTGTAATCCGTTGCGATCGTCGCAGGGACCGGTGTTCCGATGAGCGCTACGAAAGAAGCATCTATCCTTCTGCATGCGTCAGCGATCTTGGAGACCAGGAGTTTGTCTCTTCCCAGGATCGCGTCCATGTCACGGAGTCCCGCGGAGAATACAGCAGACCTTACGTCCTGCCATCTGGGCTCGTCAAAACCGCAGATGTTTCCCGTGCATCCGCCTGCGTCAATGATGACTATAAGGCCGCCCAGACCATAAAGAACGGAAACTGCGCCGGACTGGTCAGGAGCAAATGGTGTCAAAACTTTACGGAGACCTTTCATGCTTTTGCCTCCTTCATTGTCTTCAAGATCGTTTCCATGAGCTTGGTAACGCCCTGGAATCCGAACGGCTGGACATCGCTGTTCCATGCGATGTTGGGAATGTCATGGCAATAGAAAGCCGCATCCTTGCCGAGGCTGATGTGTGCGCGTGAGGCGGACACGTCGTAGTAGAGCATGGTCGGCTCCATGTTGCAGAAGATCTTTGTGTCAGGTGAAAGCTCTGCGAGCTTGCTGACGTACTTGAACTTCTCGGGAGCCAGGGTCGCGTAGATCTCGTCGACCTTGAAGCCGTATCTTACGAGTGACAGCGCAAGTTCAAAAGGATCCGCATTCAGGCACTCACCTATGTTGAAGGTCAGATCAGGGAAAGCAGCCTTCAGATCATCGACTGCTTTCTGAGCCTTTGCCTGCTCCTCCGAAACGTCGATATCTATGCCGACAGCACCCGCAAAAGCCTGGTACTGTGCAGCTATTCTTGCCACGTCATGGACTCTCGTAAGTTCGATATAGGGTATTCCGAGGCGTGAGCTCATGTCATGCGCAGCGGCCCTGACTTCGGGGTTTGTAACAATGTTAAAGTTGGCTGAAGCCATCTTGAGGAACTCCTCATACGTGCCGCATGTGGAGATCTGGCGGATGTGTTTTACGCCTGCATCAGTCAGGATCTTCTGGAGTTCGCCGTCTTCAAACGGAGCGAAATAACCGATTATGTTGACGCTCTTCGGGTCCTTTTCCATGGGTTCGAGGAGCGAATAAAGTGTCTGCCGTACGTGGACCATCGGGGGTCTTCTGCCCTCTCTGGTAAGCGCATACATGTAGCTCGGCCTGACCCTTGTCCCGTCGCCCAATGCCCTTTCGCATGCAGAACAGACTCTTTCCATGTCTGTTCCGAGGAGCGCGTCAACGCAGGTGATGCAGATCATGACGACCTTGGGCTTGTTGCCCTTCTTATCGAGATGTGAAACGACCTCACAGACCGCATCGGGGATCCTCTTTAAGTGTCTTCCGGTTACGAGGTCAGTCTCATCCATCATGAGATAGAAGAAACGGTCCTTGTACTGGGGCATTGAGCTTACGATGGATGTGTTCCTGCCGCAGCAACCGGGGGCTACGATGAGCATTACAGACTCAGGAACAGAAAGTCCTGCCCTCTTAACACCAAATCCCTCGGCTCCGGGAGAGTTATATGCAAGCGTCGCGGGCGAGCTGTAAACGAGGCCGTGTCCGCCTGAGAGCTCCTTCGGAATATTTTCTTTTCCGAGGTCTCTTATCTGCGCAGCTGTATACTGTACCGCTTTTCGTGCCATTACTTTTCCTCACCGATCAGCTTCTTCGCAAGCTCGAGGAAGTGCTGTGAAGCCTCGCACTCCGGCCTGCTCTCGACTGCCGTATGTCCCATGTCTTCACACTCGTTGATGTCGTCGCTCCTGGGGATCTCGGCGATAACGTCGATGCCGTGTTCCTTTGCGAATGAATAAACTTTTTCAGTCTCACCGGGAACGTTCCTGTGATTGAGGATTATTCCTCCGACGTGAGCGTAGCCTCTGTCCTCAAAGTTCTTTACCGCCTGGCAGATGTTGTTGGCAGCGTAAAGTGCCATCTTTTCGCCTGAAGTAACGATGAGGACCTGCTCTGCGTAGCCTTCCCTGATCGGAGCGGCAAAGCCTCCGCAGACAACGTCTCCGAGGACGTCATAGAGAACGACGTCGGGCTTTCTCTTTTCGAAAAGTTCGAGTTCGTCTAAAAGATTGAATGTCGCGATGATGCCTCTTCCTGCGCATCCGAGGCCCGGAGTGGGGCCGCCTGTCTCAATGCAGAGTATTCCTCCGAAGCCTTCTGCTGATATCTCTTCCGCGGAAGTGGGTTCACCGCCTTCCCTGAGGATCTCGATAACGGGCTTTAAAGGCTTGCCACCAAGAAGATTGATGGTCGAATCGGCCTTCGGATCGCAGCCGATCTGGATAACGCTCTTACCGAGCCTTGCGAAGGCTGCGGCGAGGTTTGATGTGACGGTGGATTTTCCGATGCCGCCTTTGCCGTAAACTGCGATCTTAAGCATAAAAAAGCTCCTTTGCCCATGACGGACGAAGGAGTCTCAATAACTTCGCATAGAAAGATTATCTTGACTATTCCCGCTCGGAAAATACCTTGCCGTCAGAGTCTGTTTTATCTGATCTCATTTTATCGGGCGCGCGTTTTAAATGCAAATGATTTTCGGCATTTGTCGGAAAACAGCAAAAAGAGCACCTTTTTACTGACATTGACAGGCTTTATAACCGCAGATGCCGTATTTTCAACCTTTTCCATTGCAAAACTAAAAATGTTTGATAAAATCATAGCGATTGGGTTAATCCCATTCATCAATCTAAGGAGGATTTATATATGCCAGGCAAAACACAGGGTATCGTAAGCATGGTATGCGGTCTCGTTTCCATCTTCGGAAGCTATTCTTTCGGTGTTGGTATCATTATCGCTATCGTTGGTCTCGTTATGAATAAGAAGGCAGTTGCTGCCGGCTATCAGGGAACTCCCGTAAAGGTTGGTAAGATCACATCCATCATCGGACTGATCCTCTCAATCCTCGGTCTCATCCTTGGTATCGTTCTGGTTGCAGCTTCTGCAGCTCTTCAGAGCAACTAATTACTGAACAGTCAGAAAACAATCAACAAAGTACCCCGAAAGTCACGCACTTTCGGGGTATTTTTTTATTATATTTGTTATTTGAGTGTTAAACTATTTTCGGATTTTATTTATATAATTATTTTGTTTAGTGAATTATAAGGGGTTTATCTACTGATATGAGACGTTATGAGTTCATTCTTTATGTTTTCTATTACGAAGTAGTTTTTGGTTTCTCTGTTTACGGTTTCGGCTATTTCCAGGCTATGCCGTTCACGCTTCTCTGGTCTCTGATCCTCGGAGCTCCGGCTGTAGTTCTTCTCATGAACATCAAGAACAAGAAGCTTCTGCCGATCGTCGACGGACTGCTGCGTGTGCTCTATTCGATTCCGTTCCTGGTCGAGTACTTCATCTACATGCAGTTCAAGGAACTCTACGATCTCAACACCATCATGAATGGTGCAGGCGGCGCTCTCACAGGCTTCACATCGACCATCATGGGCCTCATATTCAGCCCTCTTGGTGTATTCCACCTCTTCCTTTATTCCGTTCCTCTCTCGATCCTCATCATGGACCTCAAGAGAAAAAGGTACGATTACTCCCAGCCCGAAAAGCAGATCAAGACAGCTACAGCAGTCATGATCCCCGTTGCTTTGGTATTCAACATAATCATCATCGCCTGCATCCCTTCCGCAAGGAACATCGTAGGAAACGAGTACAGCTACAGTAAGGCTGTTGAGGCTTTCGGATATATGGAAGGTACTGCACTCGACGTTAAGTCTCTCCTGTTCGGTTCAGGCGGAGATTTCCAGAACGTTAAGACCCCCGTACATCTCCAGACTTCAAAGCCCGGTGAGTCAGTTCCCGGTGAATCAAATCCTGACGCATCACTGGCACCCGGCGAATCCACACCGGTTCCCACACCCACTCCTACGCATGAGCCTCAGGTAATGGATATCAATTTTACTGCTCTTGCACAGAAGGGCGGCAAGATCGCGACGCTCGCAAATTACTGCGCAAATGTTGAACCTACTTACACCAATGCCATGACAGGCAAGTTCAAGGGCAAGAACCTCATCATGATCACAGCAGAGGCTTTCACGGCTGAGGCTATCGATCCCGAACTTACACCTACCCTCTACAGACTTGCAACAAAGGGTATCCAGTTCACTGACTCTTACGTTCCCGCAACAGCCGGTACCACAGGCGGCGAGTTTTCACACATTTTCGGACTCCTGCCTACATCAGGCGGTAAGTCATTCACCAACATGATCGACAACGGCTGCACCTATTTCACGATGGGCCAGCGTCTCAATGCAGAAGGCTACTACGGCCAGGCATTCCACAACAACGATTACAAGTACTACAGCCGTAACAAGACCCACACAAAGCTCGGTTACAGCGCAGGCTTTATGGGTATCTACAACGGCATGGAGCAATGGGTCAACTACCACCAGTGGCCTGAGAGTGACTACGACATGTTCCAGGGTACCTGCCCGCTCTACCTCAATCAGGAACACTTCAACATCTACTACATGTCCGTTTCCGGACACAGCGGATATACCAGAGCAGGCAATGCCATGGCGAAAAAACACTGGGATGAGACCGCTTCTCTTGAAGGAAAGAATTCCGAGGCCGTTCGTGCATACAAGGCATGCAACATGGACTTGGACCAGGGGCTTAAGTATCTCGTCGACCGTCTTGAAGAACTCGGCAAGGCAGATGACACGGTTATCTGCATCGTCGCCGACCACTTCCCTTACGGACTCGACCCGGATGCTTCACTCGGAAACATGCCTAAGCTTTCAGAGCTCTACGGATATGAGGTCAAAAACTATATCCAGCGTGACCACAACCGCATCATCATGTGGTGCGGCTGCCTTGAGAAGGAAGATCCGATCGTAGTAGATACTCCTACTACAAGCCTTGATATCCTGCCTACGCTGATGAACCTTTTCGGCATCAAGTACGACTCAAGACTCCTTCCCGGACGTGACGTCTTCTCAGATTCAATGCCTCTCGCATTCAACATGAACTACGATTGGAAGACGGACCTCGGTACATATTTAAGTTCCAAGGGTGAATTCACTCCCAAGGATGCAAATACCCAGATCCCTGACGGCTACGTTCAGCAGGTAAAGAGCATCGTCAGCAACAAGATCAAATACTGTAAGAACATGGTCGGATCCGACTTCTTCAAACAAGCAGTCGGCGATCCGAATAAGTAACCGGTACAAACAATTCACAATAAAAGAGCCACCCGAAGGTGGCTCTTATTTTGTCTGCTAATTAAACTTACTTGACCTTGATCTTGACGGTTATTGTCTTGTAGTCGGATGCCTTGTACTGGGCATTTCCCGTAGACATTACCTTGACCTTGATCTTGTAAGTTCCTTTCTTGGTCTTCTTCTTAACGGTAATGCTGCCGTTAGCCGGATTGACAGTAAACTTCTTGTTGCCGGATACCTTGACGGCACTCAATCCTGTTGAAGGAGTAACCTTGTAAAGCTTTGAAGCAGCTATTGTCTGCGCCTTCTTCTTAACTTTCTTGGCTTTAACCTTAGCTGTCTTGCCGCTTATCGTGCAAGGATTGGTCTCCAGCCAGGTCTTATTTTTTACAGGTGAGTCTTTAAAAGCATCTGTAGACTTATCAAACAGATCATTATCAATGCTGATGTCATTAAGGGAACTTATGCTTCCAAAAGCATTTGCCCCTAAGGTTGTCACGCTGCTGGGAATGATAACGCTGCCAATATTGTTACAGTCAAAAAATGCGCATTGTTTAATTGTTTCAACGCCATAGCCGATCGTAACGCTTCTGGCCCTATAACAGTATGCAAATGCATATTCGCCGATCGTTTTTACACTGCCCGGGATTGTTAAGGCAGTAATATATTGGCAATTTCTAAAAGCGTAATTTCCAATCTCTTGTACACCGTATCCGATGGACAGTTTAGAAAGGTATGTGCAAGATCTAAAGGCATCTGTACCTATTGTCTTTACACTTCCGGGGATTGAAACGCTGTCAAGGTAAGAACAATAGTAAAATGCATTTTTACCAATTGAAGTACAGCCGCTTGGAATCGAAACACTATTAAGACAGTAGCAGTTTTGGAAAGCATATGCTCCAATTTCTTTTACACCTTTGAGTTTAACAGTTCTGAGTAATGTGCACTCTTCAAAAGCTCTTTCACCGATTACCGCTGAATTGCCGGTAATAGATACACTTTTAAGGGCTTGGCAATAGTTAAACGCATAGTTTGCGATTTCTTTAGTACCTTTGATCGTTACGCTTTCAAGTCTGGAACAGCTGGCAAACGCATTATTGCCTATTATTTTTGCGTTATTGAGCGATACGCTTTTAAGATTATTGCAGTCGTCAAATGCATTCGCTCCGATTACATCTGCACCTTTGATCGTTACACTGTTAAGATTGGTGCAGTTTTTAAATGCATATTCACCGATCGTCTTAACTTTTTGGGGAGTAACGATCTTGGTTAACCCTGAACAATCTTGAAATGCGTAATTGCCGATCGTTTGTAATTTAGCCGGGAATGAGACGGTCTTGAGTCCGGAACAGCCGGCAAAAGCATAATTTCCGATATTCTTTAATTTGGAAGGGAAGCTGATGCTTTTGAGCTTTGTACAACCGTAAAAAGCAGAATAACCGATATCGGTTACTTTCTTAGGGAGAACAACACTTGTTAAACTTGTGCAGTAATAAAATGCACCAGGTTCGATTCTTGTTACGTCAGGTCCGATCGAGACTGACGTGAGATTAGAACAATATGCAAAAGCACCTTCAGCGATAGTGGTTACACCTTTGGTAATGACTACTTTCTTAATAAGAGAAGTATTGGAATACCAAGGGGAATAGAAATAATATAAGTTGGGCATAGGTGCTTTTGTGT
>Ga0310786_10005163_pt1 | contig 17860 bp, 24 predicted proteins | sample AusTroGonzalo_MG_FD_203881 | JGI IMG/M metagenome (GOLD analysis project Ga0310786, IMG submission 203881) | Bovine rumen microbial communities from tropical cattle in Woodstock, Queensland, Australia - Gonzalo_03 (v2) (version 2) | ecosystem: Host-associated > Mammals > Digestive system >... | reverse complement strand
TATCACCGACATGGGCAGTTATCTGAAACTCGACCACACCGTGGCAAGTGGGAACACTTCTGTATCTGTTTCCAAGCAGGGACTCCTTCAGGCGAAAAACGCTGTAATTTCAGGTACTGTTTGGGCTACCGACGGTGTATTCAACGGTACTGTATATGCAGGAAACGGTTCGTTCACGGGTGATGTCACTGCCAACTCGCTCAAACTTGCCAACGACGCAAGCGTATCGGGTGCTGTATATGCTACGAGTGGTAAGTTCGAAAACATGACGGGAAATAGCATAACCGCCACAAACTTCAGTGCAACGAACAGTTACTTCAAGGGTAAGGTGGTTGCTACAAGCGGTGAGTTTACGGGTGATATAACTGCGAACAGCATTACGCTCGGTTCTAACGCCATTGTCTCAGGTACGGTTCGTGCAACAAGCGGTAAGTTCTACAATGTGACAGCCACCAACTTTAGTGCAAGCAACAGTTATTTCAAGGGAGATATAGTTGCTGATAACTTGAAACTCGGAAATAGTGCTGTTGTCTCAGGTACTGTCCGTGCTACGAGCGGTAAGTTCGAGAACATGACAGGAAAGAACATAACCGCAACAAACTTCAGCGCAACGAACAGCTACTTCAAGGGTAAGATTGAAGCGACGAGCGGAGAGTTCAAGGGTGATGTTACAGCAAACAGCATTACTCTTGGAACCAACGCAATTGTCTCAGGTACGGTTCACGCAACAAGCGGTAAGTTCCACAATGTTACTGCCACCAACTTTAGTGCGACGAACAGTTACTTCAAGGGTGATATTGTGGCGGATAACTTGAAACTTGGAAACAGTGCGATTGTCTCAGGTACTGTACACGCCACGAGCGGTAAGTTCGAGAACATGACTGGAACCAACATAACGGCAACCAACTTCAGTGCAACCAACAGTTATTTCAATGGTAAGGTTTACGCTACTGGCGGTGAATTTAGTGGTGCTGTCAAGGCAACCTCTCTCATACTTGGAGGTGATTCATTCGGAACGATTGAGAGTGCATTGATAGAGGATGGCTTGTATCAGATAGGAGATGTCGTTTCAGCGGGAACAGGAAACAATAAGAAACTGTTCCATGTTTCAAGCGACGGACTCCTAATAGCAAAGAACGCCATCATATCGGGTACTGTTTTCGCCAACGACGGTGTGTTCAACGGAAAAGTTTACGCAAGTGGCGGTGAGTTCAGTGGTGATGTTAAGGCAACATCGTTGAGGCTTGGTAATCAGGTGGTTACGGAAATCCCTGAGGCTGTTGATGTAACTCAGTTCGTACAACTCGGAAAGACAATCAGCGGAGGAAACGGTGCTTCTTCGGTTACTATCACGAGCAACGGTCTCTTGACTGCCAAGAACGCAGTTATCTCTGGTAATGTTTATGCAACCGACGGTTATTTCAAGGGTGAGGTACACGCCGACAGCGGTGATTTCAGAGGTTCGGTAAGTGCGAACAGCGGTTATTTCAAGGGCTCTGTTTCTGCGGAGAACGGTTACTTCTCAGGAAAGATATTGGCCTCTGATATCGAACTTCAGAACAAGCCAATCGTCTTCACCACTGGAAGTGACAATACCTTCTTGATTTCGAACAGTGCGATTGAGATTAACTACATACCTAAGACGGTTATTATCCCAGCATACTCTTCTAACGCAACATCGGGATTCAATTCGAGTACGACTGCGATTACGGTTAATATGACAACCACGCCAATACAGTTCTCTTCGGACGGAGATGGAACTGTTGATATGAATTTCCCTTCTTGGACTGCGTATGCTGATGTCAATCTATCGCCTACCGTCGGGCAAACTGGACAATATGTTAAATGCAGGACAGTAACAAAAATATATACAACTGACGGCGGGCAAACTGTTCGTTACCTATATTCGGGTGCAACTACAACCGTTAATACAAGTAATAACGGCAACACAAGTGGGATGTATTCGATTAGAGCATCGAGCCCTTATACGGCAATTACCGTGACAGCGGGCACAAGATATTTTGCACAACTCTTCTTCATCATTGAAAGTAATTGTGCTGTACCTAACAATACGGCAAATACTTTAACTACTGATGAAATCAGCATATTGGTTCCCGCAGGTTCACCACCTGAGAGCAAATTCGTCAGGATAGGTAGCAACGGTATCCAAGTTTCACTCGGAAACGGCTTCTACTTCACGGCGGCAGACAGGGGCGGAACAGAAGGGCCGATAATCGCACTCGCAGGTAGGGTAAGCGGCAATATGAAGACAATTAAGATTGACCAAACGGGTTTGGTCATTGATAGATAACGAAAAACGCACTCCTTCGGGGGTGCGTTTATTCTTCATCATCGGGTAGCGAGGAGTCTGTGTATCTTTCAATGAAACTATTGAACTCCTTGAGGGCCTTCATATATTCCAACTTAGCCCTTGCCGCCCTCAGGTACATCACATTGCTCGGATTCTTCTGAAGCACTGCCTTCGTGTTCTTCCTCTCGTCCATAGAGTGTTTCAATCTCGTGACGATATCGTACAGTTTATCAACATCAAATTCTTTATTCATAACTTTACTTTTTACATTCATATATTGTCAGGAGGGTATCTTCGGGAAGGTTCTTTATGAACATATCATAGAAATTGGACATCCAAACGAATTGGTTATCCTCCTCTGAAGCATCCATCCACCCCGTCTTCTCAGAAAGGAAGGCATATCCCCAAAACGCCGTGTTGCTCGTCACATAGTTGCTCTTGGTTTCGAACTTCTCGAAGTAGGAACGCTTGTCCTTCATATTCTTGTAGATTGTTTCCTCGTAGTCGTTCTTCGGCTTCGAGCCGTCCATTACCATTTCCCACGCACGCTCGTATATCTCTCCTCCGTTAAGGTGTATGTGTGGCCAATCTATCTCACCCTTCCTCGCTTGGAAAACCTCCCTTCCGTCCTTCGTCAGGAACGGTATGCTGAATATCTTCCCTATGTTGTAGAACGACCACTTGCCGTTCTCGTTCTTTGTGGAATAGGCATCGCCCGTCTCCTCGTCAACTTCAAGTTCTCCGTTGGAAACGATGTCCTCGTAAAATTCCTCGTCATCCATTTCCGCAAGGTCCTGAAGCGTCAGTTGTATATACTCCCTCTGACTCGGATTCAGTTCTCCTGCCAACGCATTCTCATATACCTGAATGAACGAGTCCTTTATCTTCTTCACATCCTTAAACCGATACACCAACCTTGGCTCCGACGGTTTATTCTTATCATACTCAGCCATTAACGCCGATGGCTCTTCTCCCGCTACTATACATACAAAATGCTGGTAGTCTTCACTGTTCATCATCTTTCTCTCCTTCCGCCGTTTCAGGCAGACTCCCATTATGATGGTACTTGTATAGTTCAAGTGCCCTTATTATTGCTTTGTCCTCGGATTCCTTATCTCCTAATTTCTTTCTGTTAAGCCCATATAATAACATCATATATTCCTTGTAGGTGAGTTTCTTCTTCCTCCTTCCCATAAGGAAACAAATCAAGTCATACATCCAATTGCCCCTTTCGAGATTGGGTAGGGTTTCGTTCATCCAATCGAAGTTCATTACAGGACGGTCATTAACGCCCAGAAGACTGAGGTTATTAAGCCAAACCAAAGCCTTGCGTTGGTTCCCTTCTCCACAACGCCTTTCTCGGTTGACACCAACTCAGGGTTCGTCAGCCCCTTTATGGTTGACATTATGAGCAATAGAAGGCTTGCTATCGCAACGAATGCGACAACAAACTTAAGCAGTCCATACAAGAACGCCATCATTGCAACTCCTCTATCGTCTTGTACAGCGTGTCAGCGTCTATGCCACCATTGATACGCTTGACTTCCTCGCCGTTCTTATAGAAAATAAGCACTGGAACGCCACGGACATGGCACTCAGCACCGACTTCCTCAGTCTCGTCGGTATCAATGTCAATGTCGGCGAACAGCGTGTTACCAATCTTCTCCTTGTTGAGATTCCTGATTGTCTCCCCAAGGGCCCTGCACGGGCCGCACCAAGGGGCGCTCAACTTGACGCAGTGGAGTTCGTCACCCTGCAAGTCACGGAATGTATGAAAGTCCTCAACAGACTTTAGTTCCCTAATGTTAATCATAGTCTTAATCTTTTAGTCTAATATACATTTTATTCACATAAAAAACAAGGGAAGCCCTGCGGCTCCCCAAGCAAAAAAATGTTTAACACTAAAATGAGTTCATAGAGTGTGCGTATTTATTTCGAAATCTCCTTTTCAATCTGCCTCAACGCTTCAACAGCACCTTCAAGGAAAAAGTGTTTGGCAATTGCCTGTGGAGAACCCTTGTAGTCGCCATAGGTTTCGGTGAACCCGTTCCATATCTTGTCAAATGCTTTGAGTAGGTTTTCTCTTGCTTCTGTCTTCATCTCTTAGAAAGGTAAATCGTCATTACTCTCGAAATTTCCCGCATAGGCTAAGTTTGCCACTGTCTCAGGTGTCTTTGGAGGTGCTTGCTGATGGGCGGTTGCCTGCGTCTGTGTGTTGGCAGTGTAAACCGACATAGTTGGCTCGTTTGCCTCCGCATCGTCCTTACGCTGATAGTCAGAAGAAGGGCCGACATTCGGTCTGTCAATGGTGGTTGCGTTGACATTGTGGTTTATGTACATATTACCATTACTTCCCGTGTTTACCACACTGTTGATAGTTCCGACGATAATAACATACGCACCCTTCTTGAGAAGCCTTATCTCTCCGTTCTCGTCGGTGAATCTGTCAATGATATACGGGTCGAAGCAAACGACATCGAACCAGTCAACCCTCTGTTGCCCTTCGTAAAATGAATTATTGGCTACGGTGAAACTCAGAAATTTCTTTCCGCTTTTACCAACCTTAACCTCAGCATTTCTACCAAGGCGACCATCAAATGTAATAATCTTCATAAATTAATCTGTAAAACCTAATGCAAATATACAAAATCAAAACCTAAATTCCAAGTATGCGTTTCCGTGACATTGCATAGTAGTCCTCGTTCTTCTCAATGCCGATGAATTTCCTGTCAAGGTTCTCAGCAGCTATGCCCGTCGTTCCGCTTCCCATAAACGGGTCCATAACCAAGTCACCCTCGTTGGACCAAGACTGTATGTGCCTCTCAGCCAATTCAAGCGGGAACACGGCAGGATGCCCCGTCTTGTTCTGCGCTATCGCAATCTCCCAAATGTTGGAATCAACCTTCTCCTTGTTTATCTTGAACGACTTCTTAGTCCTTCCGCTCTCTCCGCCCATATTCTTGCAGGTGGAATCATAGTCCTGCCCAGCACACTTGCACGGAACCATAATAGGGTTGAATGTCTTGGGCTTGCCCTTGGAGAACACGAACATATATTCGAACACCTGACTGTACCTCGGCTGTCTCACCTGTGGCATAGGGTTCTTCTTCTCCCAAATCATAGTGTCGTTGAGAAGGAATCCCGCCTCCATAAACATAAGAGCCTGCCTGAACGAAGTGCCCGTCTCAGAGCCACCAGAGGTTTTGTCACCGACAACCCACACGACTACACCACCAGGCTTCACCACCCTGTACAGTTCAGCAATGATGGCACGGCACTTCTCCTCGTTCCAATCGTCAAGGGTGTTGGAGTAGTTCCTTAGGTCATCGTAGGGCGGTGAGGTGACAACGAGGTCAACGTAGTCTTCCCTGAGCCGTTTCAACACCTTTTCGCAATCGTCGCAAAGGATGTTCACATCAGGGACTTCCTCGTATATGTCAATTGTGTATTCCTCGGTAGTAGTCTCCATACTGCGAATATACAAAATAGGGTATAAAAAAACAAACCCGCATTTCTGCGGGCTTGCGTCAGACTTTGGTGTTCAACTTCGAGAAGTCGGGCTCACCCGCTTCCCTGTGTCCGTTAGCCAAATAGATTTTGAGGTTGTTCAAATCCTTGACAAGCACTGTTTCCTGATGGAATGTCCTTGCAAGCATCTCCGCAAGCCTCAACAGTCCCTTGCTTGACAGTCCTCCAATCTCAATGGTAGTCGAACGCTCGTCGTACTGTTCGCCGTCCTCGCCCATATACCTTCCCTTGAAGGCATTGCCGATTGAATAAGCGCCGATATACTCGTCGGTGTCGTTGTACTTATTGAATTTATTGACTACCTTATGGGAAATCTTACCCGTGTTGAGCCTCTGTCCGAGGGTTGCGAGTATCTGTTTAATCTTGTTCTTGAGCCTGTTCTTGTCAAGGTTTACGGCATTGACATCGGTGGAGAAGACAATGATGCCTCCCCTGTAGCCGCTCAATCCATACTGTTCTCCGTGGATTGCCTCGCTGATAGTGAACGCATTCCTATTCAACCTGCATTCGAGCAGGAAACCGCCCCTCTGTATCCCCGCACCGTTAGGCATGGAAGAACCGTCCCTCGAAAAGTACTTGATTTCCTTGAAATACTTCCTGGGGTTGGTTGATTCAAACAGTTTGACTATCTTTTCCTCGGCAGTCAACTTCCTCTTAGGTAGAAGGCGTGAAATTATTTCCATCACGACGGCTTTCATTTCGCCTTCTGTCAATCTCATTTTAGTTCCCATATAATACTAAATAGTTTCTTTACTGTTTCCGAACGCTCTCTTCTTGACGATTGGGCAGATATAATTCCACCCTTCGTACTCTTCCTTCTCAATCAATGAGTCGAAGTCCTCTTGGAAATCCTGAGGGAGAAGTCCGCCGTTCATATAATACACCCCGTGCGTGCGTGTAATCATAGTGCCCTTGGCAATCTCCTTTCCGTTTCCAAGCGGAATAGCCTTAAGGATTGTGTACTCTTTATCAGGTTTCATACTATAAAATGTTTTTCTCAATTATTTCCTTCGCTGTCGGTATATCCAACGCATCCCTAACCCTGTCAGACACATCAGGCAACCTAATCTTGGCATACGAGCCGTCGGGTTTCAACCAAATGAGCCTTCTTGCGATAACCTTGTACCCAAGGTTCTCAAGGGGTATCTGATAGCACCCAAGTTGCAGGATGTAATAACTCTCGTTCTGGTCAAGCAAGTCGTTGAACGGCCAAAGCAAAACCTCATTCTTGTAATTCTTATATAAGTCCTTGTTAGTCTTATAATCAAATATAACTAGTCCATTATTGGGGGAATTAGGCTCCTCCACATAATAGAACAATATGTCAAACGTTCCCGCATACGGGGTTCCGTTCCTGTTGAACACCTTCGTCTCCGCAAGGACGGGAACCATATTCGGTGGGATATCGTCCCAAAATTTCACGACAGCCTCTTCGTGCAGGTTTGTCGGATGCGGCCTTCCGTCGGCAAACTGTGCCTTGCACTCGTCCAATATCTTGTCGGGTTGGTCCGTCATATAGTAGAACATACTCTCGCCAAAGGCATGGACATTCGTTCCGAACTCGCACGCTTCATCCGATATAACTCCCCACAGAGCCAATATCTCCTCCTTGGACATACCGTAATACTTATACGACTGGTCACGCTCTCTCTGCCACCTTTCCACACATCCTTCAGCCATCTGTTCTGAAGTCTTCGGCTTGTACCTGTGCGTAATATCCGATACGCACACATACTGAACCCCGTCAAGGTAATATTCGTGCGGCTCCTCAAGGAAAACCAACTTATTAGTATAGGTGTCAAGTATCTTTTTCCTTACTTCCTCTATCTCTGGAAGGTGGTAATACTCGTCCCATTTCATTTCGTTTCTTCTTTACTTCACTTATTTTCTCCCTAAGCAAACGCTTTTGGAGTTTTGCCGCTATCACATCCCCGTGACACGGCTGAGGCTTGCAGTAGCACTCAAGGTAAACATCCTCCCCGTTCTTGTACTTCTCGTAGATTTCGTCAACGAGCCTCTTGAACGGGGGGTTGTTGTCGTACATCATATCGAAATAACTATCGTACCGTTCGATAGCCTCCTCCCTACTCCTTACCTGATACACTGCCATCGTCTTGGACAGCGGCTTGTCCGTGTAAGGGTTCCCAAGGATTGACTTGCCTCGGTATATCGGATAGTTATTCGGGTTAGATGAATAGTCTTCGTCCGCCCTGTTATAGACGATTATTGCCATAGGTCGGGCCTGTAGATAGGCTGTGGCATCAGTTTGAAGAGGTTCTTCTTGTGCATAGAGTCAATCTTAGCCTTAACCTCCTCGTTCTCACACACACCAAACCTGATATAATTGTCAAGCGTCTCATAGGAGAAGCCGAACTTCTCTTCGTCGGGGCAACTCTTAGGCAGTCCGTCATCGGGAACCTTGTCAACCCACTCTGCGGGCAGTCCAAGTTCGTGCCCGATAGCCCTAACCTCGGTTACGGTGAACGCACCGAGAGGTTCGAAGTCGGACGCTTGGTCACCCCAACGGGTCATGTAACCGATATAGTTCTCGGACAGGTTGCAAGTGCCGACAACACGCCCGTTGAACGACTGTGAGAGTGCGTAGAGCATAACCATCCTCATTCTCGCAGGAATGTTCTGTTCAGTCTGCGTCGACCACTCGAACGACTCGCCAACCGAATCCTTAGCCTTCTTCAAATGCCAACAGGCGTTGCCGATAGGGAGAGTCATAAACTTAATCCCAAGGTATTCAGCAATCTTGTCAGCGTCATTGATACCTTGAAGCATATCAGGCAGTGCTACGCCTATAACTCTGTCATTACCAAGTGCTTCCACACACAGTGCGGCTGCAATTGTGCTGTCCTTACCTCCAGAAAGTCCGATAACCGCATTGCACCCAGGACCGTTCTCGGCAAACCAATCACGAATCCACTTGACAACCTTGTCCTTTTGTTCCCTTGCATCGAAGGTATATTCCAAATTCTCGTTGATACCATCCTCGTCGAACGGGTACATAATGATTGGAGACTTCGGCATATAAGGGAGTGCCCTGATTGTATTGTAGTCAATCCATTCAACGGCTTCCTCGTAAGACATCTTTTCCTCGCTCATAAGACACTCAACCATCTTGTCATAATCATAGACAACCCTCTCATTGGAATCAACACCAATGATTGCTTCGTCATAATCATAGTCCCTGAGAATGGTAGAGTTCTCATATCCAAGTTCATTCAGGATAGCCCTGTTTTTTTTCATTTCATTATCCATACCTCAAATATACAAAAAAATAACGCAGGAAACAAATCCTGCGTCATTCGATTAAAACTTACCCCAATTCAATCTGTTCCTGATTTCGGCAAGAGACTCCTCCTTGACGAGTTTGCCGTCCTTGAAAACAGTTTCCATAAGAGTATCTTCCATTGACTCGTCCCAAGTGAGTCCGTCAACATAGGTAATATTCTTCGTCCACTTATCCCTCCAAATAACCGAGCAACAGCCTTTCTGAGACTTCTTGAAGTGTCCGCCGCCGTTTTCACGGTCAGTCTTCGGGTCCTTGTAAACAGGCATCTTGGTGATTGTCCCGTCCTCGTTCTTGTATTCGGCATAGACAGCCTTGATAGCCACGCCGAAGGTGTCACGGGTGAACGGAAGCAAGTCAGTACCGCCTTCGTCATTGTCCTCCTCAATGCAGTGCATAGAGAACGAACCGACACCGAGAGCCACATTGCTTGCGGCGAAACCGTTCTCCTTGAGGATTTCGTAAATCTTCTCGGCACGCTGGATGGTGATAGAGTCGCCGTAGAGTGCCTTGATGTGAGGGTCAAGAACCTTGTAGCCCTTGCTGTTCACGGTTCCGCCGAAGATATTCCAAAGGTGGAATACCGTATCGGTGACAACCTTAACGCAGTCTCCGCTATCGCCACGGACGAGGAAGCAACCCTTATGGTTAAGGATTTCGTCCTTCAGCGTAGGGAGAATGTTGTCAACCACATTCCAGTAGTCGTAACTGTCGCAGACGCAACTCAGCGAAGTCTCAGGGTAGAGTTCGGTGAGAAGTCTCTTGAGGAAGATACGCTCACGGTGAGGGTCGATGTCGGCATACTCGTAGTCGGGGTTGTCGGCGGTGTCCTTCGCACTGTTGGAACACATAACGAAGTGTTCGGTGGAAACAGCACCAAAGCCAACCTCTTCCTTGGAACAGTCGCAGTTGTACATCTTCTCAAGGTAAGGGATAACGGGAACCGTAGCGGTGTTGACGAACGACAGACACCAAGCGGAACCAGCCTTAAGTGCCGCATCAAGTCCTTGGTCACCACGGAAGTCAAAGTCTCCGAGTGCCCTGCGACGAGGAACATTGTCATCACAAGTCTCGTCGTAATACTTGTTAACGACTTCCCTGTAAGAATGCCCGACGGTGGCACAAATCATCGGATACCACAGTTCTGCGGAAATCAGCGACTCAAGTGCCTGTCCGAGCCAAGCGAAGTCTGGGTGGGTGTTGGTAACACCGAAGATGGGGCAGTGGATAGGAACCTCCATACCCTCAGGGAGAGAGACAATCTCAATGGGAAGGTAGCCGAGTTTGTGGAGAGCCCTCACGGGTTCAGCGTCAACCACGCCCGCACCCATCGTGTGCGTAGCGTAGTACACATATTCGTTAACCACCTCTTCCTCGTCCCTGTTGAAGAAATTGTCGTTGAAGTAGTCAATAAGGTACTCCTTGCAGAACGCTTGAAGACCGAAGTTGACAACACTGTTCCACCTTTTGACACGGCTCATACGAGGCGTGTAATAACTCACGGACTTAACCATACCCTTGTCGAGCATGGAAAGGTGACACAGCTTGTAGAAGTCCTTGAGTAGTAATGCGTTAGTACTAAACATAATTTGCTATTTCAAAAGTTTACACTTATCAAGGAAGTTCTTGATACCGATAAGTTTCGCACCGATGAACACATCGTCACCCTCAAAGATAGCGACAAGCGGACGGCCATCAATCTTATCAATGTCGTTCACTTCCAAGATGTCCATAACGGCACTCAGTTTGTAGGCAAAGTCGTTCTTTGTCGTAGTGTCCGCCTCAAGCGTAAACCCAACCCAACCGTTATCGGGCAGGTCTAAATCCATACGGAAAACAATGGTATTGCCGTCATTAGACAGATTAATACCGTGACTTTTAACAATTGCATTTATTTCACTCATACGGCTATATTATACAAAATTCGTGCCAGTAATCAAAATCAGTCAAAAACAGCGTCAAGGGATTCGTTGATGTCATCAATCTCCCTCTCTAACACCCTTACCTTATAAGACAGGGCGTTAAGCCTGTTTCGTAGAGAGTCTATGCGGTTACCGTTAAGGTCGCACATATTATTAATAGTAGTGTCGGGTTCTGCGACGATAGTCATACACGAGTCAAGTTTCCCGTCAAGATTACCAACCCTCGTTTCCAACTTCTTAAAATCGGAACGCATAATCACGAGGCCAGCGACACAGAAACCAGCCGCTCCTACCAGGGCTCCCTTAAAAAAGCCTGTCAAAAAATCTTTCAAAAAACCGTTCATAGCATTTTCAATCTGCACAAATATACATCGGTTTTTCGTTAAAAACAACTTTTATTATTCCAAACTTTACTATTATTCATTTTTACTATTGAGCTATAGCTATAAGCTTAATATTACCGATGTCTAAAGGCGAAAATCGGGCGATTTTGCATTCCAAAAATAATTTTGTACATTTGCACAAACGAAATACTTTTTAAAAAATATGAAGAAGATTCTTGTAGCCATTGATGTACAGAACGATTTCATTGATGGGTCTCTGAGGAACCCAGAGGCAATAAAGAAGGTTCCGAACATTGTCAAGAAGATTCGTGAGTTCGACGGTGATGCCATTATCTACACTATGGACACCCACGGTACTGACTACCTTGACACCAAGGAGGGTAAGGCTCTTCCTTTCGTACACTGCGTCAAGGGTACTGAGGGTTGGCAAATCAACGGGGAGGTGAATTCCGAATTGATTGCCGCAAAGCTCCGTAATATCAGGATTTTCGAGATTCAGAAACCAACCTTCGGTGCGCTCAACCTGCCTGACGATATCAGGAATGTCGTTGGCGATGAAGAGTTCGAGATTGAATTCGTCGGATTCTGCACCGATATCTGCGTTATTTCCAATGTGCTTATCACCAAGGCAGCTTTCTACGAGAAGGCGACTGTCATCGTTGACTCATCTTGCTGCGCTGGTGTTTCAGTTGAAAAGCACGAGGCCGCACTTGAAGCAATGAAGTCATGCCAAATCGAAGTAAGATGAGTGCGATAGAGACATACATAGAACTTGACACCAAGAGGCGGGCACTGAGGGAAGAGATTCGCCCTACGGAAAAGAGGATTTCCGACCTGACAGCCCTTATAAACAACGCTTGGGACAAGATATCCTATAAGGAGAAGGATTTCATCTGTGATAAGTTGTGGGATACCTTCGACGAAAAGCACAAGGACGAGGTTATAAAGGTTAGGAAGGACAGGGAAGATATGCTAAGCGGAGACGGAAGCTATGTTTCCTATGCCCTTACCAACGGAAACGCCCCTTTCGACCCATATTATGATAAGTGGGAAGTGTTCGACTTTGAGAAAAACGACGAAGGTAAAATCCGCATTGAGGTGTCCTGCCTAAGGAGGGAGGGAAACATCAGCGGGTTTATGAGAATGATTGACATTTATTGGACTGATTGGTTTGACTTAAGCGAAATACCTGCTTGACAATTTCACCCGTCCTTTCTATATTGTTTAAGAATAATTTCATAAACGATATTAAGGATGAAAGGAATTGTACTTGCGGGTGGAGCGGGAACAAGGCTCTATCCAGCAACCAACGGAGTTTCTAAGCAACTCCTGCCGATTTACGACAAGCCTATGATTTATTTCCCTCTTTCAACGCTTATGTTGGCGGAGATTAGGGATATACTGATTATAACCACACCTCAGGACCACGACGCATTCGTCCGACTACTTGGAGACGGAAGCCGATTCGGTGTCACCCTTTACTACGCCGTTCAGGAGAAGCCAGAAGGACTTGCACAGGCGTTCCTGATTGCCGAGGAATGTGGATTCCTTGACGGTACTGAGCCTTGTGCCCTTGTCCTCGGTGACAATATCTTCCACGGCGCTGGTTTCAAGGAATTACTCGTTGAGGCCAAGGAAAGGGCTGAGGAGGAGTTTACCGTACAGGGAGAGGCTACTGTGTTCGGCTACTATGTGAACGACCCTGAGAGGTATGGCATCGCTGAGTTCGACGAATGGGGAGACTGCATATCAATCGAAGAGAAGCCTAAGGAACCGAAGTCTAACTATGCTGTCGTAGGACTGTATTTCTACCCAGCGGATGTTATCGCCCGTGCTAAGTTGGTTACCCCTTCAAAGCGTGGGGAACTTGAAATAACTTCCATCAACCAAATGTACCTCTGTGAAAGGAGATTGAAGGTTGAGGTTCTTCCCCGTGGGTTCGCTTGGTTGGATACGGGTACATTCGACAGTCTCTATCAGGCATCGTCCTATGTTGAGGCTATTGAGAAGAGGCAGGGATTGCAGATTGCTTGCCTTGAGGAGATTGCGTTCAATAACGAGTGGATTGACGAAGAGGAAGTGGTGAGAGCCGCCGAGGAGATGGGAAAGAGCGAATACGGAGCATATTTGAAATCGTTAATTAGTAAATAATGGTATCGGTAAAGAAAAAGAATAAATTAAGGAACGCTTTTTGTGTTCCTTCGGTGTTAAAAAACAAGAATAAGGGACCGAAAAGAATTGTGTTCTACACTTCTTCATTGAGGAAGATGCTAAAAAAAATTAAAAACGATGAATTGGAGGGGTAAAAATTGTTTTTCTCCTCCTTTTTTTGTATGTTAGCACAAAAAGATTGATTATGAAGGTAATAAAGAGATATGAAGACGGGCCGATTCTGATTGAGCCCGATGTGTTCAGGGACGATAGAGGCTACTTTTTCGAGTCCTTCAACGAGGAGGAGTTCAAGGAGAAGGTTGCCGACGTGACATTCGTTCAGGACAATCAGAGCAAGTCAAGTTTCGGCACTATCCGTGGCATGCACTATCAGAAGGGAGAACACGCACAGGCTAAGTTGGTGAGGGTTATCAACGGGGCTGTCATTGATGTCGTGGTTGACATAAGACCTGATTCGAAGACATACCTTAAGACATTTAGTGCCTACCTGTCCGAGCGTAACCACAGGCAGTTCTTCGTTCCCCGTGGGTTCGCCCACGGATTCATTGCGATTGAGCCTAACACTATCTTCCAATACAAGTGCGACAACTACTACGACAAGGAGAGCGAGGGTTCGTTCATCTTCAGCGACACCCCCGATTTCGATTGGGAATACTATGTCGCCAAGGAACTTTGGCTCATTTCGGAGAAGGACAACACCGCACCGAGGCTGAAAGACGTTGATTTCTCTTCTTTCCTTGGATTGGCAAACGAGAAATCTGTTTTGGAACTTGACCTGGACGAAGTTAAGGAGGCTATGGGCGGAATGTTCGTTAACAAGGTGTTGGATAGGGAATCATACCTCAATTGGCTTAACGGAAGTTATGTGGAATACCTTGATGGGACAGTAGGATTGATTTTCGGCAGCACAAAATACACCGTGATTGAATCGCCCGTTCCACAGGTAATACTAAATGTGAGGAACAACGAGACGGGTGAGATTGAATATATCAACTTAGGAGACTTAAAGAAAATAAGAAGAATATATCGTAAGGTAAATGATGGACACTGACAAATTTGAAAAAAGGATATTGGTTACTGGCGGGGCGGGCTTCATCGGTTCGTGCCTCGTAAAACATTTCGTAAAGAAATACCCTAACTACCTGATAGTCAACTTCGATGCGTTGACATATGCGGGTAATCTTGAGAACCTTAAGGAAATTGAAGGGGCGGATAACTATGTCTTCTTCAAGGGTACTATCACAAATTCGTTCGCCATTGACTTCGTGTTTATGGAGTACGACATTACTGACATAATCCACCTTGCGGCTGAGTCGCATGTTGACAGGAGCATTGAAGGACCGCAGCAGTTCGTTGAAACCAATGTAATCGGCACTTTCAACCTTTTGGAGGCGGCGAGGAAGTGGTGGTGTGATGATTTCTCCGCACACCGTTTTCACCATGTCTCAACTGACGAGGTGTACGGTTCGTTGAACCTTGGCGACAAGACATATTTCCACGAGAACACGAAGTACGACCCTCACAGTCCGTATTCCGCAAGCAAGGCTGCGAGTGACCACTTCGTCAAGGCGTACCATGACACTTATGGGCTGAATGTCACCATATCCAACTGTAGCAACAACTACGGTCCTTATCAGTTCCCTGAGAAACTTATCCCTCTCGCTATCAATAACTTAAAGAACGGTAGGAAGATTCCTGTGTACGGCACGGGCGACAATGTTAGGGATTGGCTGTATGTTGAAGACCATGTTAAGGCTATTGACACCATTTTCCATAAAGGAGAAGCGGGCGAAACATACAATGTCGGCGGACTATGCGAGATGTCAAACCTTGAAATCGTCAAGGAGATTATCTATGAATACTTCATCCTCACCAAAGGACCAATAGCAAGCCACGATATAAATGTTGAGGACTACTATGAGTTCGTTGCTGACAGGAAGGGGCACGATAAGAGGTATGCTATTGACCCAAGTAAACTGTCCGAAAAACTCGGTTGGGCTCCTGAAGAGGTGTTCAGCACGGGCATATACAAGACGGTGAAGTGGTATCTCGAAAACGAAGAGTGGCTAAAGAATGTCACGAGCGGAGAATATAAGGAATACTATAACAATCATTATGGAAACAAGAGTTAAAAAACTGACGAAGAGCAGAACAGACAAGACTATCTGCGGAGTATGCGGCGGAATCGCCAAATACCTTGACTGCGACCCAACTATTGTACGGCTTATCACCGTCGGATTGACGGTACTTTACGGTATCGGAATCCCAATTTACATCGCCTGTGCGTTGGTGATGCCGTTTGAAGATGTTGAGCCTGAGAATGAGAATGCCGAGGAGTAATCCACGGCATTTTTGTTTTTCTGAAAATAATTTTGTATTATTACACAAACTATCAGTTTAGCACTATTTATATATAGTAAAAGATAGTTTGATAGTATGAAAGGTAAGAAAAAAGTAAGTTTGGTTTATCCTGAATTGGTAGTATATTTCAAAAACAAAGAAGATGCTGACAAATACTCTATACGAAGTGATGCCAGAGTAGTTGTAAAATGCCCGACATGTGGGCACGAACATGTTATGATTGTTAAAAACTTAACAAGAAGACATTATAACTGTCCTGTTTGTGGCTCAAAAAAATCGTTTCCAGAACGATTAATTATGGCGATACTTGATTCAATTGGCGAGAGATATACATACCAATTAAGTAACAAAGATTTTTCGTGGTGCGAAAATTATTTATACGATTTTTATTTGTTGGACAAAAACATTATAATAGAAACAGATGGACCGCAGCATAAATTATCAGAATTTAAATTTAAAGGAGCCAAAACGATAGGTGAAACAAAAAAAATAGATACAATTAAAGAAAAACTAGCCTCAAACAATGGCATTAAAATAATTAGGATAGATTTTTCAGACGGAGATATCCTAAAAATAAAAGAAGAAATAAAAAGGAAATTAAAAGATATTATTGATGTTGATAAAATAGATTGGATAAAATGTGTTTCAACAGCCAGTGGTTCAACATTCTTAAAAGTATGTGATGCGTGGAACAAAGAAAAAGAACTTAAAACAACAAATGACTTAGCCAAAGATTTCAAACTTTCGAGAGACACAATATTAAGGATGATACACAAAGGAGTTAAACTTGGAATTTGTGAATATGATACTGTGGAAGAGAAAAAAAGAGCAAGTAAAATTGGCGGTGAAGTCATTAAAAAAAACAGAACAAAACCGATTTTGGTTTATGATAAAAATGATAATTTTGTTGGGGAATACTCTGGTGCGAAACAATTATCCAAAATTTCGGAAAATATTTTCGGCATCAAATTTGACTATGAAGGTATAATATACACATGTAACGGCACTCAAAAAACGCATAAAGGATATAAATTTAAATACAAAAATGATTACAATAAATAACGAAAAAATAAACAATAGCAAATTTCCAGACGGAACGCTAATGATGCTTGATTTTCCGTCTGAAATAATAGATACAAACTCAACTACCAATATAGTGTGGAGATATGAAAACGATAGCGAACTGTTTGTTCTATATTGTTGCGTCAGGCATATTAGAAATGTTATAAACAGTAGACAAAAAATAAATCTAGTCGTTTCATATTTACCGAATTCGAGAATGGACAGAACTAAGAAAAATTGCGAAGTTTTTACACTAAAGTATTTCTGCGAAATCATCAATTCACTTAACTTTGACACCGTTAGGGTGCTTGACCCCCACTCGAATGTATCAACGGCACTATTAAACAATGTTGTTGTTGAGGATGTTGAGCCTTATATCAAGGCCGCAATTGACGATGTTGAGGGCGTTGGTATTGACGGTGGCGAGAAATACGGCGGCAGTACCGTAATCTTCTTCCCCGACGAGGGGGCTATGAAGCGTTACAGGGACCTTAAGGTGTTCGGTGACAGACCAATGGTTTACGGAAAGAAAGAGCGTGATTGGGCTACGGGACAGATTAAGGGGCTTAAGATTTGCGACAGGGACGGAGTTGAACTCACAACACTTAGGAACTATGACCGCAACGGGTTCGTTATCGTCCTTATGATTGACGATATCATTGCCTACGGCGGTACGCTTGCCTACTCTGCCGACAAACTCAGGGAACTCGGAGCCAACGAGGTTTACGCTTACGCAACGCACACCGAGAACAGCGTCCTCAACGAAGAGAAGGGGACATTGCTCAAGAGACTTAACAACGGAACGGTTAGCGAACTATTCACTACCGACAGTATTTTCAAGGGAGGACACAAAAATATTGGA
>Ga0310786_10005161_pt1 | contig 17866 bp, 22 predicted proteins | sample AusTroGonzalo_MG_FD_203881 | JGI IMG/M metagenome (GOLD analysis project Ga0310786, IMG submission 203881) | Bovine rumen microbial communities from tropical cattle in Woodstock, Queensland, Australia - Gonzalo_03 (v2) (version 2) | ecosystem: Host-associated > Mammals > Digestive system >... | reverse complement strand
CTCTTAAGCTTTCTTAAACTTCCCATACTATTCCTCCACTCTGTATTTATCACTGATTATCTTAGGTACAGCATATTTCCAATCCACATTATGATGTATTCTTGCATGATTATTGCCAATAATGCCGATTTTAGTAAACGATGGACAGCACATAACTGTATAAAAGCTCTTTCTATATGTACCATCTCCCGTGTAAGCGCCTGTAAGCCCGCTATCTCGGTCTTTCTGTTGTGTATCAGTCTGATTTATGCTAACGTCCATAATAGTAGCAAATAAGTCACCTCGTGCACCATAGACACAATATGTATTTACATCCTCATTCAAGTAACCTATAAACGTAAAAGGTCGGTCTACTGAGCATAAAAATGTGTTCATTGCCTTTCTCATAAACCTAGCTTTGAAGTGTGAGCCATCTATGCCACCTAAAAAATCGCCATTCTGAGCAATGCACAGCGTCTTCATACTAGGTATGCTAATATAATACTCCAAAAGAGCTTCAAACACAACATCTAGATTTGTTGGAAACAATGCTCTTAAATGTCCATCTTCCTCAAATCTGAACTGAAATTCATAGTAATCTTCGTCATACTCCATGAAATATTTATATCCAAGCTCTTTCGCCTTAGCAAAACAGGCATTTCTCGCAAATACAACTGTATTCATTGCTGAATCGTTATCCATTCGGTCAAAAATTCTAGCTACTTCACTCTTATTGAATGTTATCACCCTTTTCTCACCAAACTTTGCTACGTATGCCTGATAAGATTTATCCTCATCATCCAACAGGATATACCAATCTCCTGTGTACCCGTATTTGTGTAGTGAATTGGCTGTCAGCACTCCATCGGGATTTCCGTGACTAAGGATAAAAATGCAAAGGTCATTTAATATCTTTGGCTTTCTTTGCAAGGTTTCCGTCATTCCGTATCTCCTTTAATCTTCTTGACAGCTTCACATACCCATTGGAGATGGCATCATCTATATCGATAATAACTAATGCTGAATCTTCCATGAGTTGCTGTGTTTCTCTGTCAGCGTGTGCATAATAATCAGCTATAAGCTCATAATTAAACACAATGTGTCTACTCGCTGATAATCGTAAAAAGTTCTTTATATTTTCAGGCACAGAAGACGCATTTATTCTGTTTAACAAACCAACATATTTGTGAGTGTCACAAAGGCTCATCAGGTCAGGTTTAACATCCCTTGGAGCGTATTGTGGTATGTTAACGTTTCGAGAATATTTCAAACTTCCCTTCATTGCGTCTGTTTCTCGTTCAACTTCAAATAATCCCAACTATAATACACCCCCTATTCTTCATCCTCATCTTCGTCTTCTTCAAACTCAAGCTCAACACCATACCAACATTTAGATACGGTGACATCGCATTTGATTGGCATACCCAATATCTTTTCCGCAGCCTTGCTCATGGTCTGAGCTAATAAATTTGAACATTCCTTAGCATTAACCTCAGGGCATTCGGCTATTATTTCATCGTGAACAGGAAGTAGCATCTTAAACCCAAGCTCTTTCAAGCGCTCATTTGCAAAAAGGTCTATCATAGCTAATTTGGTCAAATCTGCAGCACTACCCTGAATCCTAGCATTTACGCACTGTCTTGTGGCTCTTGCTATCTTAGTTCTATTACTGATTATGTCAATGCCCTCAGCTTCAGCATCTCTAAATATCTTATTTTTCTCTTTCTTATATCTTGCATTCTGAAGTCTGTTCCAATAATAATCACAGATATTATCAGGCACTTGATTATCATCGATAGTATCAAAGTCTAAAGGGTCATCATATGGATTAGACTTTCCCTTCATCCATTTAAAATCGTACTCAGGTAACTGTAAGTCAGGCAATCTTCTTTTTCTTCCGCACACTGTAGTCACATACCCAAGCTCTCTTGCCATCTCCAAGCTATCATTCTCAAATTTCTTTATAGCTGGGAATCCTTGAAAAACTGAATCTTTGATTGCCTGTGCTTCCTCTTCAGAACACTGTAATTGCTCAGCAACACTCGCTGTACTTCTTCCATATAAAACGCCTAATAAAATCTTATATACCCCTACTTTCGTAGTATTTAAAAGGGAATAGACTATCTCATTTTCCGTCGCCACGGAAACAGCACTTCCATTTAAGGGAATCTCACCCACCCGTACAAATAGGGTCGTACTTCTATTGCGAAATTTCATCGCCATTGGAATAGTCGTTACACTTGCTACTTGACTTTAATATCTTCTTCCAACTATAACCATAGGCACTCTTAGCTTTACCATAGCAAACCTCTCTAATCCTGTACTGAATTGAAGAAAGCTTACTTTTAATGCCTAAAAGATGTCTGACATGCTCAGCACACTCGTCAAAATCTGTAAATCTTGCAATTTCAGTGTTATCAAGATTGCACATCACATAAATATACTTTCGACTAGCTTCTCTCATTTTTTCAATAGAATCGCTTGTGTGCAACTTACCGAAAAATGGATTTTTATCAGCTACTCTCAGTTTAGCCTTTTCAGATAGCTTATGTCTGTGCTCTTCTGAAAAAACAGCACCTGTTAACTTTTGACTTATCTTCTGTGCTCTCGCATCCTTTTGTTCTTGTGTAGCATTTTTCCACCAAAGCTTAGATGCTAAGCTAAGTTTATGAATGCTTAACTCTGAATGACTTTTACCACTAAATCCCTCGCTACTATGTCTCCAAACATTATACCCATTTGGCTGTAAAGTAGCTAGCTTATCGATATAATAGGTTTCGACGTCCAACCTGATATCATCATTAACTTCATCAAGAATCTGATAATCAAAATTCTCAATTCCATATAATTGCATATCACGGTGTAATGGAATTGTGTGATTTGAATCAGTGAAATGCGCCATAAATCGCTCTTTTACAGCACACAAGCACTGTCCAACATATTGCATGTTATTCAGTTTATTTGTTATAAGATAGATATATGCCATATTGCACCTCCAATGTTAATTTAACATAGAACATACAATATGTCAAGTAGAATAGCACGGTATTATCTTGGGACTATTGTATCCTTTAGACTTTCACCGTTAGCAACCATTTACACGGTCACACCACTTTGTTTGTGTTCACTTTGTTATTCAATATAGATTACTCTATAAGGGAGCAAAAATATTAGTTTACTCTTAGCATTGCCTCTATATAACTTGCCCTCAGGATTGGTCTTATCAGTCTTATTGCCATTTTCATCAAGATAAAACTCAAGGCAATCCTCATAACTTCTATGAAAAGATACGCTTGCTATCTCTGAATACAAATCCTTGCCTTGCATAAAGGTATTATACATTTGAGGGTCACCTTGCTGTCGGCATAACGCCGCAAGACATTTCGGTTCTTGCTGACTAAAGTCACTTGACAACAATACATTACCATCGCTCGCTATGAACGATTTACGAATATCATGGTTCTTTGACGGGATGTTCTGCAGATTAGGGTCACTACTTGAAAATCGCCCCGTGTCAGCACCATACTGATTGAATGAACAGTGAATCCTGTTATCTTTTTGCTCAACACAGTTTGGTAGCTTGTCTATATAGGTGTTTACTAGCTTTTCGGACTTTCTAAATTCAAGAATAGCTTTGCATATCGGATGGTCTAGGCTTTTCAGTATATCCTTGCCTGTACCTCTTATTGGCTGTTTGGTTATCTTATCTACGCCAGCATCTAACTTCAGGATATCAAAAAGCAAAATCTCTAGCTGTGATGGACTCGCTATATTAATAGGATTGTCAAGCTTAACCTTAGGATGTGCTTTCTTATATGCAAGTAATTCAGCTTCATACGGCTTCAACAGTCGGTGTAGTTCTTGCATCTGTTCGTCAAGAAGTGTGTGATATTTAACAGCAAGCTCCTTGTTATAATCAAAATCAAAAGCTACGCCTGTATCTTCCATATCAACCACGACATTGACTATCGGCATTTCAATATTCTGAAATACCCAAGCTACTCCATTCATACCATTTCGGTCTTTAGGAGAGCACGCTGGGTCATATGTAAGGTAAGGTCGCTGAAAGTCACAGAACTCTGTGGTAATTACAGGGTCGTGTCCTGCATATAATAAAGCTGTGTCCAAAGGTATATTTGTAAAAGACACCTTCTTGAACAGCTCATCAAATGCAAAAGCATCCCCTTTTCCACCTAAGCAATATTTATTATGTAATGCTTTCAAGCCCATCTGTGATTTAAGCTCATTCTCGTTCATAAGACGTGCCCCTATCGAGGCATCCCATGTACAATAAGTATCCACAACGCCAAACGCTCTCATAAACCGAATATCAAATGACGCATTGAACATATCTATTGACGGCTTAAAATCATGGTTAAACAACCATTCAAACTCCCTTATGATTATCTCAGGTGGGAGCTGTCCCTTTATAGGCTCGCCTGTTATATAATTTACATGATTGATTGGGATATATGCACCCTTTTCTCCACGTCCATTAATACATATCCCAGCTATTCTATGCTGAAATGGATTTAAACCCTCTGTCTCAGTATCGATTGAAATATACCTGTTGTCCTGACAGGATTTTAAGTAGGAATGTAGCTCTTCCTCACCCATTATAAGCCTGTGTTTATCTCGGTAATCACCAAGTGCTATATCGACCTTATGAACTATATCTCTTATCTGACTAGCAAGACCCCCACTCCGTTGAGAAGTGGGAGTCTTTTTAGGCTTATGTTTTGCTTTCTGAAGTATTTCCTTATCCGTACTTGAATCCCGTCGTATTGGAACTTCAAATAATGGCATTAGAATACCTCTCTTCTTCCTCCACTAGTAGGAGTACGTCTAGGCGCTTCCTGAGCGCTCTGTGCGCTTCCTCTACGGATTATAGACTGATTATTAGCCTGACCACCCTCGTCAGGGAATGTGCCTCTCTTTACCCAATAATCAAGCTCCTCAAACGTCTTGTCTAAGACGATTGTTCCCATTGCATCAGGAACTTCATCAAAAGCTTCAAGTGTGGTGTCATCCTGACCTGTCTCATAAATCTCGTAAGATGTTTTGGTGTCCCCAGGCTTGCCGTTTCTCTCAATCTCAAAAGTATGTGATACAAGATTAGGAAATCTTGCACAGATACTAGAAATCTTAGCGCCGAACTGTTTTCCTCTTTCCCATGTTTGCATCTTATCCTCTTTGATATTGTACAAAGGAATAAAATACTTAACTGTTACAGGCATCTTCGCTGCACAGCACGGACAAACGTCCATAGGCTGTCCATACTCCCTAAGACAGTTTACATAGCGCTTCTTGCCATCAACGTCAATCTCATGAACGGCAAATCCTTCAACATCTTCAATTCCGTTAATCAGAAATCTGACAGGTGCTACTTCTCGGTCATTCTTAAGACTAAAGAATCCTCCACCACCCTGTCCACCATAGTTTTCAGCTTCAGCAACTCCAAATCGTGCCATCGTTTTTCCTCCTTTAAGGTTTGTGTAGTTTTATAGTTTTTCTTTCTCTTCTCAGGTGTGCTATTATGCCAAAGAAATATCTAACTGTCCCCATGCTCACCCTTGCTTTTCCTAGACAATCTCAGTATCAAACAAGTGGTCTGTTATAATAACAGTATGAGAATGGTAGTATCTCACTCCTTAGATGATGGTTACTTCTAAGCCCACATCCCTGAGTAAAAGAAACAGCCCTTGGTGGATTCGAACCACCGTATGAAGGTGTCAAAGACCCATGCCTTAACCACTTGGCTAAAGAGCTGTAAGTGGCAACAGTGCCTTGTTGCCACCTCATGAAGTACTATGAAATTGGGTATATTGCCGAACATTCTATTTGCAAAAGGTCATTCTCGGCTTCGCCTTGCTAGCGTGGGTGAGGATTTGAACCTCACATGATTAATATTGTGCCCGTAGGAATTAATCTTTACATATAAGCGACTACCCATTTCGCCACCACGCCAAAGCAACAAAGAAAGCAAACAAAAACAAAACAGATGATATAATGACGTGGGTGAGGAATTGAACCTCACCTACTCTGACCTTTAATCCGTCAGACACGCCGTAAAGTTGGAAGTAAAAATGTATATGTATGGGGTCTCAAGCATTGGTAACTGAAGTAATCTTGAACATCAGATTGGTCTGAGTCTTGCTGTACTTATCATAAAGTCCGTCAGCCTTAAGAGCCTTGGTATCAACTACCTTCTTCTCATATGCCTCATAAAATATTCTGTGAATACCTGTATCAATGCTATCCACATTCTGTGCATCAAGTTCAGCCTTGATTTCAGCCTTTGCTGAATCAGCGATTGCCTTAAGCTCCTTAATCTGTGCCTCAAGTAACTCGATTTCGGTAATCTTTGCGTTAATCTGTGCGTTTGTCATAACTTTGTTCTCCTTTTTAAGTTTTTATAGTTTTGTAAGTTTTGCTCTGTTCCCTTGGAACAATTATAATATATCATAATGTTTGTTAGTTGTCAAGTATTTTTTTGAAAAATTTTCAAATTTTTATTCCTGTATTTTGTCCCTGATATAAAGGGTCATCTTGTTCTTGCCTGTAACCTCAAAGTGAACTACTTCCTTGCGTCCGTAATGAACCCTTACAGCATTCTTATCACCTGTAAGTAACTCAAACGGGTCTGAAAAGTATCCTTGCTTGTTAGCATCGATAAGCTTGAACATCGTAGCTCCTAAATCATATCTTGTTAATTCTTCAACTGTCGTATAGTTTTCCTCCGTTTTCTAAGCTGTCCTTTGTTTCTTGACACCATTATAATAACATAGTATATAATGTTTGTCAATACCTTTTTTATTAACAAATTATAAATTTTTAAAAATATTCTACTAAGCTGTCAAACATCTGTTTGTCCATGTCATTTATATCTTTTGCCTGAGCTAAAGCCCACTTATATTCTGTAATGATTTTATTTTTAACATTTTCTCTAATGCGTTCTCTTGCTTTCATTCCAGCCGAATCAGCATCCGTAGCTAGAATATACTTCCGACAGGGTAAAGCCCTTAATTGACTAAATTGAAGCGCTGTACCTAATCCGTTTAGCGCCACACTCGGTTTTCCATAAACATAACAGGTCAACGAATCAATCATTGACTCGCAGATTATTATCTCACTTGGAAATTTAGGCAACTGATATAGCTCATATAGTCCATATAAAGGCTTTTCAGCCTTGGACGGATAATTAAAGTATTTTGTATTGACTGAACGTCTTGCTATAAATAGCGTGCCACCCGTCTTATCCCGAATCGGAAAAGTCAAGCACTGAGTATCCTTATCATAGCCAATATCAAAAAGCTCAATCACTTCGTCTGTCAGCTTACGCTTACGCATGTACGGGTGTAGATAACGATAGCTGTCTAGCTCATCTTCTGAAACATATTCTACCTTTGTCTTTTTTCGCCCTCGGCTAACATCAAGCTCAATCTCTTTACGCTCCTCTATGGCAACTGTAAGAAAGTTTTTCAGAAGCCAATTCCATCCAAATAAATCTGTTTTGTCATCTCCACCAAGCGTGTATGATATAAGCTCAGGAAGACTTACTACCTTATCACAAGCAAAACAATGGCAAACTCCTGTATCTTTTCGGATTCCCATTGAGGGTCGTCTTTCCTGTCCCCCTTTATGATAAGGACAAGCTACCATCAGATTGTCAGGAGTGTCCTGAACAACCTGAAGTAGATTTATTCCGTTGAGTTGTAGCTGATTCCTCAATTCCTCGATTATCTCATTACAGCCTGCATTAAATATCGTATTATTTATTGTCATTAAAACACATCTTTCTTGTTTTTAAATTTATCTCTCTGATTATCAGCCCTCTCCCTTGAACGTTCTCTAGGTTCAGGGTCGTCCATTGACGGGATATAAGTGTATTTTCCTGTGTTAATATCCCAAGTATACTTAAGCTTTCCACCTCTAAATCCGTTCCTATTCTTCTTAACCCCAATCTCAAGTACATTATCCTTCTTTTGCTGAATAGAAAGTATCTTACTTGCATTGTGCGATATACCATCGCTGTCCCTTATGCTCTCCAACTCAGGTGTTCCGTCTGATTCTTCCCCAACTACCCCTGACCTGTTTGCCTGTACAACAGCCAACACAGGTATCTCTAGTTCATTTGATAACGCCATGAGGTCTTCACTTATGTTAGTAAGCGACTTGGTAGTACTGTCACCTTTCTTATATCTCTCATCAGTAAGATAAGTCATGCCGTCAATTGCTATCACGTCAAGCTTAAACTTCCTTACCCAATTTTTCAGTTTGGTAATTGTGGTCTCGCCATCAAAATCCTTAGGTGTAGACACTATAAACTTATTTGACTTCTTCGCAAGCTCGTCAATATAATCCTTGTATTCAGTATCGTCGACATCTTTGCTTCCCGACATAAGTGACCTGTTGGAGTAATGGTTTCTTAAGGTATCAAATCTGAACCCTAGTTTAGTATCTGACATCTCGGCTGAATAATAACCAACATTAAATCCACAGCCCCATATATGCGAACAGATAAGCTCCAACAACCAACTCTTGCCATTACTTGTCCTTGCAACTATTAACAAAAATTCTTCTTTTCGCTCTATGCCATCTATCAGGTCATCAAGTTCCTGAAGCCCACTCTCAAATCGCCACTTATCAGGATTGTCCCTACGCTCTTTAAAGGCGTCATATCGGCGTTTTGCTTGTGAGACTATGTCTATTCCACCTATAGCATAATTAGGCTGTAAAATGGCAAGCTGTGACGCCATATACTCGGCTGCAGCATTGCTGTCGGTCTTAAGCAACTCAGCATACCTTTTCATGACAGGAATAGATTGCCTATACAAGTATTCTTCTCGAATGGTATCAACTAAATATTTATCGCTTTCAGCCACATCAACTAGCTCAATCTCAGGAAATTTATCTAAAAATGTTTCCTTATCAGGAACATTGCCATACTGTTGTACGTGATTCTGTATGAAATCATATTCTTCCTCATATCCTTGAAAGTAATCCCTTGTCAGGAAGTTTTCTTCCACCATAGCATTACTCTTGGACTCCAATATCTTTGACAAAATCTGTAATGCCGTCACCTCATATCACCACCTTTAAATGTTATAACCTCTGTGTCATTGCCGAATACACGGCTTGTCAACTTTCGTCCAAACTTCTGTTCTAGCGCATCAGAGGTCTCTATGTTGCCTGTAAAAATATTAGACTTCAACCCTAAAAACCGATTATCCATATACACAAGTAACTGTGAATAATCATAGCCACTCATGTTTGTACTTGCTATATCATCCCATATAACAAGGTCGGCTGAAATCAGGTGCTTCTTTATATGTTCAAACTCAGGGTCGGTGGTCTTAAAGTCTTTGGCTTTCATAAGAAATGTCGGCACATGAACAAACAACCCTCTGACGTTAAACCCATTGCCACTCCATACTTGGTCAAAATACTTCAGTAGTAACTTTATTGCCCAACTAGTCTTGCCATTACCTGTGGTAGCACTTGCAATGTACAGATTCTTGCCCTGTTCAACAAAATCCACTATATTGTTCTTTATCTCAGCGAGACGTCGGTATGCTTCTATATCATCTTCAGGTGCTTTTAGTGGCTGTGGGCATTGACGTGCTTTAGGCAAGCCACTACTCTCCATTAGATGTTGCATCTCTAAAAACTTTATACAGTTAAGGCACTCTGACACATCGGCAAGGCATACGTCCTTATACCAACAGTCTTCGTTCCTAGAATAATTCTCCATGTTCTAGTATCTCCCTTCTCTCTTCAGCGCTTACTTTTCGACAGCTCATGTTCTCTGTTTCGGAGCTGATTATGTCCACACGGCGTGGACGGGTGTAGGTCTTTAAATCATAGAAGCTTGCATATCCGAGTTCAGTGCTCTGTTTTACTACCTGAACAGGGTCTCCTGAACAGGTGTCTATCTTCTTTAGTAACGCTTTCCACTGTGCTATGTATATCGGCTTATCTCTCATAGACAGCCTGAGCTTTAGATAATCTGTGAGCGCTTCCTGAAGTTGCTCATTGTCTGTATATTCCTCTATAGCCTGTACACATTTATCCCATAAAGACAGCTTCTTTGCTTTTGGCGTGGTCGCCCCTTCTATTTTGCGTTTCTTCCTGACATCATCACTATACATATGTTGTTCAAACTCTGACAATCCTTCTGTATCATTTTCTATATAAGGTTGTCTAGGATTATCCTGAGTATTTTCCTGAGATATTTCAGGAGAAGCTTTTGCTACTATATCTTTAGATATAGTACTATTTTCTAATTTACTATCTAAAAGTAACTGATTATCTGAGGGGCAATTTTTTGCCCCTAATAGGGGGTCATTAGGGGCAATTTTTTGCCCCTGTTCTGTATCAGTGTTATCGTACCTTAAACTCTCACATATTTCAGTGATGCCATAATAGGCTCTTGACCCTTTGATTCCTGTAACAGATGTCTGTTTAGCTGTTATAAGATTATACGATGTTAGGTGATTCAAATAGTACTTTAGCTGTCTTTCATTGACATTAAGTATAGGTAAGTCAGATTGGATTTTTGAATGGTTCAGCCACGTGTATGTTTTTTCATCCTCAATTATATGAGACATCGTAGGGCTTGCCTGCGCATCATAGATATAAGATAAAAGTAGAACTTCGCTTAGATTAAGATTGAACTGTAATAGTTTTGCCTGATTAAAACCTAAAATAGAATATCTCATGCGTAAACCTCCAATGTTTTTAGAAAAATAAAAGACTCTTTCTCAGGTAGGTGCGAGCTACCCTTGAAAAAGCCTCAAGTGTTGACTGATTATTTGCTTGACATCAACTGATGTCTCGCACTCATCAGTCAACGATACGTCTTGGTTACTAATCTAATCTCCGACACAAGCTTCAGTTGAAGGTGTCATGTGGAGTTCTTCTTAGCAACTATTATATTACCACAAGCTGTAAAGAATGTCAACTATTAATTTCGACTATTTTTAACAGCTTCGACAATATCATGGATTTGGTTATCTACCTCGGCATTGACAGTATCCCAAAGTATCCTACGCTCAACTTCAATGTCAAGGTCTTCGGTGTCAGGAAGCACTCTCTCTTCACAGTATTCAACTGTGTAATAGCTCTCACCAACCTTGACACTTGCCCGACTTGTAGCCTTTATGCTTGAAATTATTGCCTGACTCACGTATCCTTCTTCGCCCATCATGACTTATCCCTCCTTTTTTGCCTTTGTACATTTTAAGGAAACAACTGTCTTTGATTCACGACAGCTATCTAATCCTGAGATAATCTCTGTCGGGATAATTCCTTGATAGATTGCTGATTCAAGTGCCTCAAAATCCACATATTCCCTAGTTTTAACAAGTCCGAGGTCGGTAGCAAGCTCCTTATGCTCCTCTAACACGCTGAGCACCTTAGCTTCATTTAAGGTCTCAGTAGTGGATTCTACCCTCTGTACTGTAAATCCACCTGAAGTCCATTTAGCTGTGTTAAGATTAAGTAGCTCGTCCTTAATGACTTCTTTATCAACATCATTGACCTTTTTGAGTGATTTAATCTGTTCATCCCTAGCGCCATACTGAGCTACTAAGTCATCTAATTTATTTAGTTCCATACTTTTGCTCTCCATTTCTTTGTTATGCTGTTACTTTCTTAACGTACTTCTGAGTAACATCACCCATCATACCATTACGCCCCTGAATGATGTTCTCCTTGAATTTCTTAAGTTGCCAAACATCAGTCTCTTTCCAATAACGAGTGCGTCTGTTCCCGATTCTTGTGTAGTCGGGAATGAGTTTGGCAAGTTCGTGGTCGGGATGAAGTTCTTTCCACTTATACCAACTCGATATCGTTTGGATAGAAGACTCAACTAGTACAGCAACCTGTGTCACATTGAGTAACTTATCCTCTCCCATTGTTGTTATTCCTCCTTTAATTGTATTCCCTCTACTTCAGCTCTAACTTCAAGAGTATAAAGATAGCGTCTCATCTGACGTGCCTGAGTCTTGAGCAAGTCTAAAGTGCACTTAGGCTCAAAATCAAGTGTTCCAGCCTCATACTTAACCACCATCGCCCTAAGCTTATCATAGCGTATCTTAGTCTGAAGATATTCAGCCTTAAAACGCTCTGTGTAATCCTCCGAGGTCATCAGTTCAATTGTGTCTTTAAGTTCCATGTTAGTAGTTCCCCTTTCTGTGATATATTAGCTTAAAAGGTAATCAACAAGTTCACCTTTATTACCAACAACTTTACCATCCACAAGCATATCAGCCATAGCTCCTTTTTTCTCAATAAGCTCATGGATTCGTTCATCAATAGTGCCCTTTGTAAGCAAGGTATAGATTGTCAGGTTCTTTGTCTGACCGATTCTGTGACAACGGTCTTCAGCCTGTTCCTTATTAGCTCTGTTCCAAGGCTCGTCCATAAATATCTCAACTGTGCCAGCTGTAAGGGTTATACCTGTGCCCATTGCACCGATAGTTCCTATAAGTACGTTACAGTTCTTACTCTCTTGGAAAAGATTTACTATAGTCTGTCTATCTTCATCCTTGGTCTCACCTGTGATACAGGAAACTCCGTATCCCTTGGAATAAAGTCTGTCATATATAGCGTCTGTCATCTGTTTCCAATTAGAGAAGATAACCACTTTCTTGCCATTCGCTCTTGCATCGTCAACAAGTTCTTCCATTCTGTCAAGCTTTGCACTTTCTTGGATTGTGCTTGAAAGAATACCTGTATATCCTGTTGCTTGTCTAAGCCTAATCATCTCAGCTAACGGATTATTAGCCATCTTAACCATGTCGATATTTGCCATGATTGAATTATAGACTTCTTTATAAATCTGTGCCTGCTTAGCTGTCATTTCAACATATTCATTTATACGTGTCTTTTCAGGTAAATCAAGCACTTCATCCTTAAATCTTCTAAGCATGAACCCATTTAACTGACTCTGTAAGCTTTCCAAATTCTTATAGCCTACGATTTGATGATTACCAAATCCACCCATAGAACAATAGTGATTCTTGAAAGTATAGAAGCTATGATTTTCATAGCCTAACCACTTGAGGATTATATAAAGGTCAAGTGGTGAGTTCATAAGAGGTGTACCTGTCATAGCTATCATTGTATCAGCCTGTATCTTCAGAAAACCCTTGCCTTGCTGACTTTGAGGGTTTTTCATGCGATGTACCTCATCTGCAGCAATCATACCGATTTTGCCTGAATTACAAAGACTTACGACAGCATCAACTATCTGTTCATCTCGTAAGGATTCAATATTTGTTATTATGAAATAAGGTTGAATATCATTATCATCCTCGGCGATTACCAACAAGTCCTTAAGTTTGTCCTGTGTAGAACCAATCTTGATTGAACCATCACGGGTTGCTCGCTGACCTATAATATAAGCAAGCTCATTGGAATGTGTCTTGATTTCCTCTACCCAATTCCATTTAAGTCCATTTACACCACAGACTATAAGACAGTGTTTGTATCCTCTTTGCTGTTTCCTTGCGACAGCTATATCAATGACCTGTTTGGTTTTACCAAGTCCCTGTTCATCGCCTAACAGCCATCTGTTATGGGAAAGTCCATATTCAAATCCGTCAATCTGATGCTGATAAGGAGTGGTCTTGAAGTTGAATGATATTTTATGCTCGTTTGCCTTGTCAGCTAACAGACTTGCATCAGCAACTTTTATGGCAACTTCATGATTACTAAAGTCGGGAAGTAACTTCTCAATTGTGTTTAAAGGTACTTCCCATTCTTTAGTATCAGGATGCCATTTGTTCTGTGCCTGTGACTTGATTGCAAATATCAAATCTGTATTAAAGGGGAAAGATATAAAAGCACCAAGGTCTTTGCCCCAAGTATTCGTTTCTCTAATGTCAATCGTTATCATAGTGTTATCCTTTCTAGAGGTTGTACAAACATTATATACTAATGTTTAAAGATTGTCAACTATGTTTTTTAGCAACATCCTGTCTTATAGCCCAAATCATATTCAGCCAACTGATAATAGCTGTTCTACTACGGTCTTTTAAGCCCTGTACGTTCAGCCTGAAGCCATCAGGAAAGATACAGTGTAAGCCTTTGTTCAGGTCAATCTTAATCTTGCAATTACAATGCTCTGTTGCTTCCTTAATCTTGCCAATCTCTCTAAATTCTGTTATACCCATAGTGTTTTCTCCTTTTGTGAGTGTTATCTTTTGTTTACAAAAACATTATATACCATGTTTAATTAATTGTCAAGCACTTTTTTAAAATCTTTTGGAAGGTCATCAAATTCAGGTTTGTTAATAAGTGTCCACATAAGCCCACACAGATTCCAAAGAATAGCTCTGTTGTGTGGTTCGTCTGTCCATCCGTCATACCATTTAAGAAGATGCCTGATAGTACTGTCCACATAACAATGTGTCGGAATGCCTTTCTCCCAATTCCTTTCAGCATATTTAATTGCTCCGTTCTCATAATGCTTTGAAAGCTCCATAAAAGCTTCTCCGACATTATCAGCATATTCACGAGAAATAAAAGCATTGATACATCTGTTGATTCGCTGAACATAGTTAGCATCATGGTCATGCACTATGTGATGAAGCTCATTACAAATCACATCAGCCACTACAGCCTTGGCTTTATTGGCATTGGTATCCACAATCTGTTGATTAAAATACATTGCAAGCACGTCAAGAGGAAGCAAATCACATCTTCCTCTTCCATCAGCACAATCCCTGACAGCGCCACTCTCAAATTCTTTTCTGTGTCCTGTGTCCAAAATCTCCATAATCTTTCTCCTTTACATATTTGATTTAGTATGTTATAATAACAATGCTAGAGTTCGTGTTACAGCACGGAAAACCTGAAATCACCTATCAACATGATTAGAGCTGACCTTGCCCGTCAGCTCCTTTCCTTTTTAATCACTCATAATAGAATAATTCATCTTTATCACCCTTTACATGAAATCTCGCAAATTCTTCTGACCCGTTCTTTCCTTGCCCTTGATATACCACGTTTTCAGGGATAATTGAACCATATATCAACAGATATTTGGCGAGCATTATTGTACGTTCAGTGGCTTTCTTGGTCTTAAAGTTATCTCTAGTAACGGATGCATATTGCCCTTTAGCTAACACAACTTCTTCTATGTTGTTTCCACTCCATCTAGGCGAATTTACCCGATTCAGAACAACCGAGCCTGTATATAACAGACGCTGTATATCTTCAAGGTCGCTATATCCACCTTTGTTGCCGTTTTCTATTTCCATTGTGCCTGACAGATGCTGAAGACTTGTTGAGTTGACTTCGCCCTTGAGTTGGTCAGGTGTAGTGATAATTCCCATGTAAATCAATCCGAGTATAATTGCCCCTGTAATCTTCTGTGGTATCTGAAACATTACAACCGACCTCCGTAGAATGTATTTGTGGACACACAATAAACGGGTTTGTGTGAGATTACCTCAATCAGCTCAGCCTGAAATGATTCACTTTCAATAAACAAGTCTGTGCCTGACTTTTTGTAAATATCGGCTTTATATTCTCCATATCCACCGATTTTTCGTCTCATTTCAGCATCCTTGTAATTCATTAAATACAGATGATTATACTTAACATCATGCTCTTTTAGCCACAGCTCTGTTTTTTGTCTGTATTTTTCAAGTCTGCAAGATACAATAGAGTGAATTGTGTGGTGAGGAATAAAAAGTGGCTGAGCTAATCCTATAAACTCAGAATATCTCATCCCATCGTCGTTTTCCTCAGGCGTAGGATTAGCGCACAACACTCCGTCTAAATCTACGCAAGCCCTTTCCAAAATATTATGGTCTAATATATTCCATTCAAACAATCTCGGTTGTTCTAGCTGTTCCATGTAAAAATCAACAGCGCCTAATTCTATGGCTCGTTGAGTTACAAATACAGCACAATACAGGAATCTCATCTTGTCTGTAAATGGCTTCAGATATTCTTTTGCTTTTCGCATAGCATTTCCACTGTCACAACTGTCGTCTACCACAAGTGCGTATTTTATCGCTGTGGCTAAAGGTATTCGTTCTGAATATCTAGTAGTAGCAACCTGACCTACCTGTTCTATGGACACCAGAGGCTTACCTAAATATAATGCCATTAAAGTAGCTGGTAGCATTCCACTTCTAGGAATGCCAATGATACAATCAACATTTGGTATCGCTACTAGGTTATCTCTTATCAGCGTATCCATATCGGATACGCTACGAAAATTTATCATATAGTCCTCCTAGAATAATGAATGTTTAACTGTGCCTTTAGTAATAGGTTTAGTAGGAACGGCAACAGGTGCTACGTCTTTCGCTGCGTATCCAATCCTAGCGTTGGAGATGGCTAGGTACTCCTCTGACAGTTCAATGCCTATATATTTATAATCAGCACATCTATCACAGTTCTCATACATAGTTGCTTTGCCCGTGCTTCCACTTCCATTAAACGGGTCAAGAACAGTACCACCTTTCGGTGTTACAAGACGGACAAGATACTCCATAAGTAATGTGGGCTTAACAGTCGGATGAATATTTCGCTTAAGTGTCTGACGCTCTTTGAACATTCCCTCGCCAGCATTCATATAACCCTTATCATATCCGTAACCTGATTTACGTTGTTCCATAAATTCATGTAGACCCTCATCTCTGTCACGATTACTTGCCTTGGCACAATAGAAATATCTTGCGGCACTTCCTTCATCTGATAGCATTCCACCACAGACTTCTTTTTCGTCTGTTTCATCATAGGTAAGAATAACATTGGACGGAAATCTACCATCTTCACTTGGTTTTGTTGCTATATTTAAATTGTAATCACCATACTTTTTGGCGGGATTGTTATTATAATTATTTGTTGGATTTTTTGACGACTTTGCCTGTAATTTATCAAAATCATCACTATTCATTGGTATACGGCACTCATCAATGTTTATGCCACCAACGCCATACTTTAGCACGTTATCCGTGGCACTACCCTCACAAGGTTTTCTTGCCACTATAATAGGCTCATATGCTGGCTTTAAAGCTGTTCCCCAACCATCCCATTCATTCTGTGCTCTATAAATAAGCTGTTTGATTCTATCGGCACTCTCACCATCATTAATACCTATCTTATTAACGCTATTCTTTTTTCCTGCATCTATAAAATCAGGCATTGTGCTATCTAAATAACCGACAACTTCACTCTCAACACCATTTTTCTTGTCAATAGCAAGACCAATATTCATAGATTTAGGGAATCCTGAACCATACAGCCACATGATAGTATCTCTTATCTCAAACCCAGCATCTTCTATAGCACATGCTATCCTATGATAAGTTCTTGAGCCACCAAACGCTAGCAGATATCCACCAGGCTTAAGCGCATCAAAACATCTCTTCCACGTAGTTGCCTTAAAAGCAATCCCACTATTATCCCATCCCTTGTTCATAAAGTTCAGTTCATAGGGTGGGTCTGTCACTATGCTATCAATAGAACAGGGCTGAATGACTTCAAGCATGTCTAGCATACTTCCCTTATACAAAGTATAATTTGTGCCCTGACTAAATAATTCAATACTCATGCTTCTTTATCCTCATCTCTATTTATCTTTTCTGAAAAAATGCCTGTAGACACATAGAATGTGCCCTCTTTCGGCTTTTCTATCCGACACTCGTGCATGTCACCATTTACAATTATTGTGCCCTCTATCGCCTTTCCCTGAATTGGCACAACAGATGTCTCAGGAATATAATCAGCTAGCTCTATCTCGTCACTCCAATAATCTTCAAGGTCTTGCTGAAGTTTTTCAGCCGTCACATAACAGAACATATCGTCATCATACACAAACAACAATGGACACTTCTTGCCATTATTCTGACACAGCTTGTGA
>Ga0310786_10005160_pt1 | contig 17867 bp, 16 predicted proteins | sample AusTroGonzalo_MG_FD_203881 | JGI IMG/M metagenome (GOLD analysis project Ga0310786, IMG submission 203881) | Bovine rumen microbial communities from tropical cattle in Woodstock, Queensland, Australia - Gonzalo_03 (v2) (version 2) | ecosystem: Host-associated > Mammals > Digestive system >... | reverse complement strand
TGCCGCCCGTGCAGAGCAGGTTCAGTTTTTTCGCCACGGCGAGCACGTTGTCCGTGTTGGCGGCAGTATGCTGGGGATGATAGGCCTCCAGGCCGTCCAGACCCATTTCCTGCAACTGCAAGGCCAGACTCTGGAATTTGGCGCAGGTGAGAGTGCGGGAGAAAGGATGCGCCCAGACGGCAACCCCTCCGGCCTGATGGATTTTCTCTATGCAAACATCGACGGGAAAAACCTGTCGTCTAACATAGGCCGGGCTTCCTTCTTTCAGAAAACGGCGGAAGGCTTCCTGCTGATCCTGGCAGATGCCCAAGGCCACCAGGGCTTCGGCCAGATGTGGACGCCCCAGGACGCCGTCATGGCAGAAGGTCCGGGCAAATTCCTCGTTGATGCCGTAGCCCATTTCCTGCAATTTGGCAATCATGGCGAGGTTACGCTCATGCCTCCAGATCTGGTTCTGGCTGGTCAGGTCCTGGAGGCTGGGGGCATGGCAGTCGATGCCCAGTCCCAGGACGTGCATTCGGACGCCGTCGAGGTTGTTGGTGGAGAGTTCGAGGCCAGGGATGGCGGCAAGCCCTGGGAGGTGGCCGGCCATTTCCAGGAACTCCGGGATTCCCGCTACCGTGTCATGGTCGGTCAGGGCGATGCCCCGCAGGTGCTTTTCGTAGGCGGCTACGGCGACCTGAGAGGGGGTATAGGTGCCGTCGGAGGCAGTTGAATGGCTGTGCAAATCAATCATGGTAATCAGACCAGAGCCATGATGGTGACACCCGCCAGAATCAAGGCGAGAGCCAGGCTCTTGAAGCCAACGTTGCGGTCGTGGAAGAGATAGGCGCCGAGGAAGAAGGTCAGCAGGCAACTGCTGCGGCGTATCAGGGAAATTTGGGAAATCTGGATGTCGGGCAGGCTGACGGCGTGAAAATAGGTGAAATCGGAGACAATCAGCATCATGCCCGTGGCGGGAATCGTCCAGCGCCATTGCAGCGGCTCCAGCGGGCCGTGGCAAAGCCTTCTGACTGCCCAGGCCACGGCAAAGCAGATGAACACGTCGAGCGAGAAATACAGTTGCACGGTCAGGGGGTTTATGCTGGTGGTGTTCAGCAGGAATTTGTCGTAGAGAGCGGAGGCCGCACCCAAAAGGGTGCCGGCCAGGCAGTACTGGATGCCGGGATGGCGAATGGAGAATCCTTCCAAGCTACCCAGGGCATTCAGGGCAAAATATCCGCTGAAGATAAGGAGCATGCCCAGGGCCTCAAGCCCATTGGGAAATTCATGGTATAGGCAGACACCGCCGAAAAACACCCAGAGCGGTGCGGTCGCTCGAATGGGTGAAGCCAAGGAAATCGGCAGTACACGCAAGGCCGCATAGCCGCAATACCAACTGCCTGCGACCAGAAGCCCTTTCACCCAGATTAGCCAATATTGTGTCCAGTCGCAACGCCAGGCAACGGCAAACTGTCCCTGCACCGCTATCAGGAGCAAAAAACTGACGGAGCCACACAAGGTTGACCAGAACAGTACCGGCAGGAGGGAATTTTCCTTGACGGCGTGCTTCTTGCCCAGGTCATAAAGCCCGAGAGCGATGGCAGAAACTAATGTCAGGAGGAACCAGGATGACATGAGATTTGCAGGGAGGGCCGAGCGGATGCCCGGCCAATGTGCCCATGGGAAAGGAGGGCGTGGGAAGGTATGGCTTTGTTAGAACACGGCCAACAAAAAAGGCCACGGCGGCGTCATAGCCGTCGCAGCCTGCGTGTGGCGGGAAGCAATTACATCTCGAAGATGCCGTTGATGTCCTTGCCGTACTTGGCGCCGTCCTTGGTGCTGACGCTGACCATGACACCTTCCTCGGTAATCTCGAATTTTTCCAGGAAGGCCAGAGCCTGTGTCGTATCTTCGGCGGAGTACTTGAAGCAGCGGCTGATTTCGCCGGTTTCCAGAGTGATATCCTCGACGCCCTCGGAGACGATCTTGGCACCGCTTTCGCTGGTGAACTCTTCCATGTTCGGGACTTCAATCTGGACTTTTGGCTCATCGCTGACCTTGAAGTACGCAGCGCCTGGCAGTTCTGGCCAGATGCCCGAGGCTTCGCGCCAGAGGGCATAGTGCAGGTTCGTGCCGCCAACGAAAGCAACGGCCTGGCCCATGTGCGGGTAGGCACCGAAGTCGATGTCTTTCTTGCTGCGGAGATCGCCGTTCTGGTCCACGGTAATGTAGGTCAGCCGGGCCAGCGCGTTCTTCGCATCGCTCATCGAGGGGAACATGTAGGCGACGTACTTGAAGGCCTCGTTGGCATCGACTTTAGCCCAGAACTCCTTCTGGAGTTTGCCTTTGCCTTGGAAGAAACGGCTGACGTCGTTCTTGTCCTCCATGCTGCGGCGCCAGAAGACATAACCCGCTATCAAAGCCGCCACAATCAGGACAATGATGACAGCGCGCATGGGCGTCATTATCGGCTTGTCCTCCTCGAGGGGCTTGAATTTCTCTTCCAGTTCCTTGCGGCGTTTTTCCTTCTCGGCGGCCAACTTGGCCTCTTCGCGCTTCTTGGCCAGGCGTTCCTTGGCCAGTTCAGCCTCGCGGGCATTTTCCTCGGCGATGCGCTTGGCCTCTTCCTCAGCAGCCTTGCGGGCCAGTTCCGCTTCCTCGGCGGCCTTTTTGGCGGCAGCGCGACGCTCGAGTTCGACCTGGGGGCTTACGCGCATGCCGGCAGGATCGAGCATTTCCCCGGCCGCCTTGGCCTCAAGATTGTGAGCCAAGGTCATCCTGATGGCATCAAGCCTGGCCTTTTCCTCCCGCTGCTGACGGCGCTGGATGTCGTTGATGATGACGGGCACCACAGAAGGCAACAGGGACTGATGGTCATACCAGGCTCCGTTGTAGGCAGTAAAGCCGTTTTTCTCGTTCTCGACGCCGGCCAGGCGCTGATGCTTGGCCTGGAAATCGTCGTTGTTCTCTTCCATCCAGGCTTTGCGTTTATCATTCAGGTCGCTCAGAAATTCCGCGAGATACGCCTGGCGGTACTGCTGGGTTGTGCGATAGTCGAGCTTGAGGATTTCCGGCTCGTTGCCGACGATTCCCTGCATGTCGTTGATGCGAATCTGGCGGCTGTTAATCTTGACATAGCCGTTGACGATGTCTTGGATGACTCCTTCCACGGATTCAAGTTTGGTCGGCGTGCGCTTGTAGACAATCTTGATGTGGTCGCCTCGTTTGTAGAGAGGATATTTGGCCTCTGCCAACTGTTGCTGTTCCTGTGGGTTCGGCAGGTGGAGCACCTTGTCCAGCTGGCGCTCCATATCGGCGGCAACCAGGGGTCCCAGGTCGTCGTCGCCCAGCAGTGTGGCCTCATTGGCCTTGGCGAACTCAGGATGCTTGGCCAAATAAGCCTGCCTGACGGTGGTCAGGATTTTTGCCGGCTCCGCCTCGGCCCCCAGGCTGTTCATGGCCTGTTCCGTGAGGGCGGTTATTTCGGCGATGCGCCCCTCGGAGATTTGGCTGCCTGGTATTTCGGCCCGAGCCGTGGACAGCATCAGCAGTCCCAGCGTCAGCGCCAAGAGCAGGTGCAAGCGAAATTTCGGAAAATTCAGCATTATTTGGCTCCAGTCGGATGGGGTTTTCTCTGCTTTATTTCGTTTCTTCGGCTTTGGCGACGGCCTCGGCGGATTTGATGACAATGCCCTTGTCAGCAAGCATGGCGGCGACGGCGCGCTTGCTCAAGCCGCGCAAGGCGGCGATTTTCTGCTTCTGGATTTTCTGCGGGATGACTTTGCCGGCTTCCCAGTGGTTGACGGAGCCGGTGCTGGCATCCACCAAGGCGGCGAACTGAGCCTGGGTCAGGCGCAGTTTGCGGCGGATTTTCTTGATTGCATTGCCATTGAGGCGAATGGGTTTTTCAGATGTCGCCTGGGCGTTTTCCACATCGGCCTTGGCAGGGGCGGGTGCCTCGGGCACCAGGGTCTTGACCTGCTTTTCCAAAACAGCCAGACGTTTCTTCAGAGAAGACAATTGCTCCGCGATGGGCGCGAACAGGGCCTTGGCTTCCTTGCGGCTCAGGCGACGGATCTCATCGGCGATGGCTTGCTGAAAATTTGACATTTTCCGTTTCCTTGCTTAACGAAGTATGGATTAATTAGGGAAAAAACTACAGAAAACAAGTACATCCCAGTTTTAATATAAATGCACTTTTTAAAAATGCAAAAATGTATTTTTTGTCAAGGCGATTTGAACGCTTGTTTTCGGTAATCAGCAAGCCTGTTGTCTTTCTTCAATTCCCGTTCAGGATGACGTATGCCCAGTTGCCGACCACCGCCAGGATGGCCAGCACCCAGGTCAGGGGATATTGCCATGCCGCCGCCAGCAGACGTTTCACGCGGGGCGACAGCCTGGCGGCCAGCGCCAGGGGACCGACGGCGCAGATGAGCGTCATCACCAGCGGCTGCATCGCCCAGGCTCCGGCAAAATCACCCCGCAAGGCGCGAAGCACCGCGCGCGTGGAACCGCAGGCTGGACAAGGAACGCCCGTGAAGCGCTTGAGCGGGCAGATGGTTATCTGGAAAGCATACGCCAGCAGCAGAAGGGCGGCCACGACTGCCAGGGAGGCCACCAGCCAGACCGCCTCCTGCCAGCGGGTGCGGCGGTAGGCGCGGCTTTCAGTCAGACCCTGGGAAGCGGTCACAGTTGGGGCAGTTCGACGGGCTCCTGCGCGGGGGCGTCGTCAGCCTGGTCAGAGTCATCGTCGTATGCCTCTAGGTAGGCGGCGGCAGTCATGCACATGGCGAAGGGCATCGTGAAGAACACGCCGATAACGCAGGCAATCAAGCCGACTGCACCCAGCAGGCCGGCGAGGAAGATGATGAGCATAATCATCCAGAATCTGCCGTCACCCATCATTTTGAATGGCGTGGTGATGGCTTCGCCGATGGTTGCGTTCTGGTCTTGAACCAGGAACATCGCCCAGCCGCTCACTGCCGGCGAAATGAAATAGCCGATGACAAGCGCGGCCAGCCAGCCGACGATGGGAATCAGTCCCAGGATGAGATTGATCACCAAGAAGCCCAAGCCGAGCACGAGCATGGTGACGAAGGCGGGGACAAATTTCTGGAAGCCGTTGAACAAGTCGCCAACCTGCGGCTTCGGTTCCTGTCCGCGCAAGAGGGTCAGGCAGATGCCGATGAGACCGCATTGCATCGGTCCCAGGCAGATACCACAGGAAAAGGCACCGATGAGCCCGGCTACCAGGCTAGCCAGAAAGATGAGCAGGAAATTCTCTTTGTAAAGTTGAAGACCCTTGTTGAAGGCGTTGCCAATGGAGACAGAGCGAGCCAATGGTTTGATCATGGGTGGTTCCTTTCTGGTTTGGTGTTTGCTATTGTCAAACTTGCACTATGGCAAGCAAAGGAAGCCTAAAAGACGATGGGCTGCTCGACGAAGGTGTAGGCGGGACGCGTCTGCTTTTTGACGGCGGGAGAAGGTACATTGTCCAAGACAATCTGCGGCGGCGCCCAGGCGATGCTCTGGAGACGGCGCGTTTCAGCGAGAACCTCCTCGGGGACCTTTCCGAACAGTCGGTCCGCGCGGTCGCAGGCGATGAGCCAGAAGATGAACAGGGCGTCCACATTGTCGGCGAACTGCTGGTTGGCGCGACGGAAGATGTCCTCCCATTTCTCCATGGTTTGTGAGCCGCTGTTCAGAATCAGCCAGTGCTCCCAGGCTCCGCTGTCCTCGGGATGGCGCTCGGCGGCGACGGCGCAAAGGTGGTCGGCGAGCGGATAATCGCGCTGGTTGAAGTAGGTGGCGATGCCGGTCAGACCCTGCACGATGCGGAAGTTCTCCGGCGTGCATTCAGGGATGTCTCCGCGCTGAATCTGCTGGTACAATTCGGGATACTGGTTGATGATGTATTGGCACATGACGGGGAAATCGCGACTGTTCAGTTCAGCATACTTGAGCGAGTTTTGCCCGGCATGGACGCGGTACAGCGCGCGCGGGACTTCGGCGTCATAATGCAGGTCGGTGTCGGCTCCCAGGCGTATCATCAGAAACACGTCATCGTTGATGGGGCTGTTCGGACAGGGCATGAAACTGCCGTGCGCCAGCAGGTCTTCGCGCCGGATGAGCATGGCGTTGATGTTGACCTTGGGCGTGAACAGCATATTGAAGCGGGACATGATGTTCCCGTGGACTTCGCCGGTCAGCCCGTTTTCGTCAAATAGCCATTTGCGGGCATAACTGCTGGAATAGTTGCGGTTGGTGTCGAGCAGGCCGATAACGCGGTCCAGGCCGAAAGGCAGCATGATGTCGTCCTGGTCGAAGGAGGCGAGATAGCGCCCCCTGCTCGCCTCGACCATGGCGCAGCGGGAGGGGCCGATGCCGCGATTTTGCGGCGACCGCCAGGCCCTGACCATATCAGGGGCCAACTGGCGAGCCTGTTCCAGGAGGGCGGAGCAGTCTTCCGGGGAGCCGTCGTCGCAGAGCAGGAGTTCCGAGGTGCAACTGGCCTCGCGCATGACCCGGAGCACGGATTTTACTGTGGTCAGGAAATGCTCCGGGTGCGGGCGGTAGACGGAAATCAGAAAACTGGCATCAACTGTCTGGGGCATCTTAACCCTTGATTTCCTTGAGGATGGCCTTAATGGCTCCCGCCACTTCGTGGAATGACTGCGGGCGGTCCTTGGGAGACTGGCGAATCATGCTGTCCAGCAGGGCGGACAGCGACGGGCGCACTCCTTCCATCTTGGTAGTGCTGTTGATGCGCAGGGCGGAGAGGTGGCGCTGGGCCAGTTCCTCGACTTCGGAGGCGTCATAATAGGTCTTGCCGGTCAGCGCGTAGTAGATGAGCATGCCAAGGCTGTAGATTTCGCTGGCGGCGGTTTCGCCCGTTCCCTGCAGCCGTTCCGGTGGCAGATAGTACGGCGAGCCGGAGACGAACTCCTCGGTGCTGGGGCCGGCGGCCTTCGCGCGCGGCATGCACAGACCGAAGTCCAGCAGGACGGCATAGCCGTTGGGGTTGACGATGATGTTTTCCGGCTTGATGTCGCGGTAGAGGTATCCGCAACGGTAGATGTGCTGTTCGGCGGCGAGGATGTGCAGGGCGAGTTTGAGGAGTTCGCCCTCGGGAATCTGCTTGCGGCGGTCAATCATCTTGTCCAGTCGCTCGCCTTCGATGAACTCCATGACCGCGAAATACTCGCCATTGGCACAGCCACTGTCCAGGCTGGCGGCCACGAAATCGCAACCCTGGAAGGTGGCGCTGATTCGCGCCTCGTTGAGCAAGGCGTGGATTTCCGCCGGCTTGTCCTTGCACTGGCGCGAAAGAACCTTCATAGCCAGCACGCGCCCGGGGAACTTGGTCGATACGGCCTTGTAGACGCTGCCCATGCCGCCTCCCCCGCACGGCTCGTACAGGAAATAGCCGCCGATTTGCTCGGGCACGAAAATCATCTTCTGGCACCTCGGGCACGGGTGCATCTGCAACCGAGGCAGACTTTCCAAGGGAAGTGGCTTTTCGCACAGCGGGCATTTGTATACCCCGGCAGTCCAGTCTACTTGCAGTTGCGCGGCATCCAAGACTTTGCCGGCGACGATGCCCTCGGTCTTTTTTTTGCTCATGGCTAGGCTCTCCGATAATCAGGGGAGTTCAGGTTTCAGAGTTTGCTTTGCACCAGGGCGGTCAGGGCGGCCAGGGTGCGCAGATTGTCGGCCGAGATGTCGGCGGGATTTAGGCTCAGGGAAAATTCCTGTTCGAGGGCAGACAGCAGTTCCAGCAGCAGGAAGGAATCGACGCCGTAGTCGGCTAGCGGCGTTTCGGGGTCGATGTCCTCCGGCTGGAGTTCGAGGAACAGGGATTCGACCATGATTTTGGCTATCTTGTCGCTCAAGGCTTCTGTCATTTTTTGCTCTCCTTGGGAAAGGGAACGACGATGACGGGACATTCGGCGCGGCCGGCGACCCGTTCCGCCACGCTGCCGAAAAACAGGTTGCGGAAGGAGTCGCGTCCCTGCCGGCCGATGATGATTAAATCAACGTGGTTTTCGCTGGCGAATTTCAGAATTTCCTGGTCGGCGCGACCAATGCGGAACTCTGGCCGGAAGGCAATGCCTGCGGGAACACGGTGGCGGTAGGTGTTATCGATTTTGGCGTCCAAGTCGTTTTTGGCTTTTTCATCGATGTTGATGTCGGCCTCGTAGATGTATGTGCGCCAGAACTGAGAATCGAGTTCTGGAATGACGTGCAACAGGATTATCTGCGGGTCCTCCAGATGCCGCGCCACCTCCAGCGTGTAGTCGAAGGCCAGGTCGGCGTTCTGGGAAAAGTCGGTGCAATACAGGATTGTCTTGGTCTGGTTGGGATTGGGCATCTTGGGCCTCCCTGGTTGAAATCAGGACAAAAGACTGTCGGCGGCAATCTTGAAGACAACTTTGCGCAGCGTCTGGACCTCCTGCCCCGGCAAGCACAGGCAGCAGAGATGTCCCTCGCCCGGGAAGAAGACTGCGCAACGCCCAGGACGGAGCGTGACCCGGGCGGCGCGGTCGAGGTCGGCGCCCCGCGTCAGAAACAACTGGTAGTCGTTCTGGACATTGAACGGCGCCCGAGGCTCCAGCCCGTCCACGGGCAGGCAATAGCAGATTTCCTCGCCCGAGAGGACGGTTTGCACATCCACGTAGGCCCGGTGGATTTCCACGGATGATGCCTCGTCCACGGTTGCCTTGGTCGTGGAGTCAAAGACATTCACCGTCACCCGGTCGCCGAGCAGTTGGCGCTTGCCGAGCGGAGTCTGCAAAGTCAACTGGCTCAAGAAAGCGGAGATGGCCTGCCGCGCCTCCTGCGTGAATTGCGTGAACAAGGGAATATTGTGGCAATCGTCGTAAATCATGGCTGTGTGTAACTTTTCAGAAGGTTCACAAAAAGTGGTTAGAGATTAGTGATTAGTGGTCAGAAGATTCAAGTCCCATGTCCCATGTCTCGCCCATGCGCACGTCCCAGGTCCCTTGTCCCACGTCTCACTCATGCGCGTGTCCCCGCGTCCCATGTCCTGCGTCCCCCGTCTCGCCCATGCGCGCCGTCTGTAATTAGGCTTCGTTCTGGTCGAGATTGAGGTCCTGGAGGATGTGCATGACCCTATCAGCCTGGGCGGCGGTATTGTCCTGCCGGAAATGCAGGACTGGCGTGTATTTCATGATGACTTTCGAGGCCAGGGCATTCTGCAGCAGGGCACGCTTCTTCGCGAGTTCCTCCAGGGCGCGCTTCTGCTCGGCCTCGCTGCCGTAGATGCTGACGAAAACAGTGGCGTCGCGCAGGTTGGAGGCGATTTTAACGCCAGTGACGGTCACCAGGACATTGCGGCCCGCCGGCACGAGTGTCTCCATCAGGGAGCCCAGTTCGCGTTGCAGGAGGGCGTTTAGCCGGGTCGTGCGAGGTACTGCTGGCATGTCAAAGCTCCGGGGCAATCTGCTGGATGTTGAAGAACTCGATGCGGTCGCCGACTTCGAAATCCTCGAAATTGTCCAGCCGGATACCGCATTCCTGGCCGGCCTTCATTTCCTTGACGTCTTCCTTGAAATGCTTGAGGGTCTGGACCTGGCCGAAGTAAATCAGTTCCTTTTCGCGGTAGACCTTGGCCTTGCAGTTGACCTTGATGCTGCCGTTCAGCACCTGGCAGCCACAAATCTTGCCAGCCTTGCTGATGTTGAAAATCTGCTTGATGACGGCCTCGCCCAACTGTGTCTCCCGAGTCTCGGGGGTCAGGCGTCCGCGCATGGCGTCCTTCAGTTCGTCCAGCAGTTCGTAGATGATGGAGTACAGGCGGATTTCCACGCCCTTCTGCTTGGCCAGGCGGTTGACGCCAGGCATGACGCGCACATGGAAGCCGAGGATGATGGCGTTGGACGCGGCGGCCAGCACGACGTCGGTCTCGGTGATTTCACCGACGCCGCCATGGATGATTTTCGTGGAGATTTTCTCCGACTTGAGATTGCCGATGGAGTCGCTCAGGGCCTCCAGCGAGCCTTTGACGTCTGTCTTCAGGATGATGCTGAGTTCCGGTTTGTCCTCTCCGGTCTTTTCTGTATTGAACCAGGCATCAAGATTCTCCAGGTTGACCTTGCGCTCCACCTGCAGGTTGCCTTGACGCACTTTGGCGATTTCGGCCTCGGCAAGTTCCTTGGCCTCCTTTTCCGAGCCGCAGCCGCGAATGATGTCGCCAGCTTCGGGAACCGCCGACAGGCCCATGATTTTGACCGGCGTTGACGGCCCGGCTTTCGACACGCGCTTGCCGTAGGTGTCCAACAGGGCCTTGACACGACCGTAGCACTGGCCGCAAATCAGGCTGTCGCCGACGCGGAGCGTGCCGTTCTGGACGATGACGCTGGCGGTCGGACCCATGCCGGTCTCCATCTGCGCCTCGATGACAAGCCCCTCGAAGTTGGCGTCGGGGTCGGCCTTGAGTTCCAGCATTTCCGCTTCCAGCAGGATGCGCTCCAGCAAATCTTCCACCCCCTGCCCTGTGACGGCGGAGACGGGGATTACGGCCGTGTCGCCGCCCCAGTCTTCTGGCGTAATGCCATTCTGTTGCAAGCCGATGTAGACCTTTTCCGGGTCGGCGCCCGGCAGATCCATTTTGTTCATCGCCACGATGATGGGGACATTCGCAGCCTTGGCGTGGTTGATGGCCTCGATGGTCTGGGGCATCACGCCTTCCGTTGCCGCGACTACCAGCACCGCCACATCGGTGGCATTGGCGCCGCGGGCGCGCATGGCCGTGAAGGCTGCATGGCCGGGCGTGTCCAGGAACGTGATGGACTGGTCGCCGACCTTGGCGACACTGGCGCCGATATGCTGGGTGATGCCACCCGCTTCGCCGGCGGTTACCCGCGTGTTGCGGATGTAGTCCTGGAGCGAGGTCTTGCCGTGGTCGACATGACCCATGAACACAACCACGGGCGGACGCCCGACCTTGCGGCGGGAGACGTTGCTGCTTACGGCCTTGTTCTCAAAGGTCTGCTGGCCGGAATTGTCGCGGTCACGCGTCTTGTCGCGGCGCTCGCGGACGAATTTCACGCCGTGCTTTTCGCAGATTTTCTCCACTAACTCGACGTCAAGCACCTGGTTGATGGCCGCGAAGATGTTCATGGTCATCAACATGCCAATCAGTTCGTTGGGCTTTTTCTGCAAGGCCTCCGCGAGGTCGCGGACGGTAATAGGGGCCTTCAGATGCAGTTCTTTCTGCTCGCCTTCGGATTCGTCGGCCTGCTCGCCGCCCTGCCCTGCCTGGCTGTCCTTGGCGGGTTCGGCGGTGGGAGCCTGCGCGGCGGGCTTTTCAGGCTGGGCGGCAGCGGCGGGGGCCGATGGCTTTTCCTTGACAGGCTCGGCGGCCTTCGCTGGTGCGGCAAGGGCGGGCTTGGCCTTGGCGGCGGCCTGTTCCTGCTTGCGCTCCGCCAGGACCTGCTTGCGGACGAGCGCGGCGTCTTCTTCTTCCAGCGTGCTGGAGTGGCTACGGACGCTGAAGCCCTCTTTTTCGAGCAGGGCCAGAAGTTCCTTGTTTGCCAGGCCGAGTTCCCTGGCCAATTCGTATACTCTGATTTTTGCCATCGTCTATCTCCTGCCTTCTGGGTTTGTCATTTAGGGTTCACCGGCGTGTCACAGTTCCTGCACGGCGGCGAAGATTGCCGCCGCCTTTTCCTTGCCGATGCCTTCCAGTTGCGCCAGGTCTTCTTCCTCGGCCGCCTTGATTCCCTCCACTGTGGCAAAGCCGGAGTGCACGAGGATTTCGGCCGCCTCGGGGCCAATGGCAGGGATGTTTGCCAAGGCTTCGATGGCTTTGCGGACCTGTTCGGCAAAGTCGTCCTGCGGTGTCGTCTGCTCTGTTTCCTCGAGCTTGGAGATGTCGATGTTCCACCCGGTCAGTTTCATGGCCAGGCGCACGTTCTGTCCACGCTTGCCGATGGACAGCGACAACTGGTCTTCCGTGACCTTGACGTTCAACTGGTGCTTTTTCTCGTCAACTGTGATGCTGGCCAGCTTGGCCGGCTTCAGTGCATTGGCCGCAAAGACGCGGATATCCGGATCCCAGTTGATGATGTCGATTTTTTCGCCGCCCAGTTCCCTGACGATGTTGCGAACTCGCATGCCGCGAAGCCCAACACAAGCACCCACAGGATCGATGCGCGGCTGTTCGGTGTAGACGGCAATTTTCGTGCGGTAGCCGGGATCGCGCGAGACGCCCTTGATCTCCACCTGGCCGTCACGGATTTCCGTCACTTCCAGTTCGAACAGTTTGACCACGAACTCAGGCGTGGCGCGGGTGACGAACAGGCTCGGTCCGGGATGCTCGGAGTTGATTTCCGTCAGCAAGGCGGTTATGTGGTCGTTTGGCTCGTAGATTTCCTTAGGAATCTTATCCGCATTGCGCATGACTCCTTCGGCGCTGCCGAAATCAATGATGACATCGCCGTGGTCGGTCTTCCTGACCACGCCACTGATCAGGTGGTTCAGCTGGTCGCGGAAGGAGTCGCAGACATTCTGCTTTTCAATCTGTTTCAAACGTTGAAAAATCACCTGCTTCGCCATCTGTGCGGCAATACGCCCGAAGCCTTCAGGTGTCTCTTCCCAATCGATTTCCTCGCCGACTTTGGCCAGAGGCAACTTGTCCTTGATTTCCGCCAGGGAAATCTCAGTGGCCGGATCCTCGACATTCTCCACAACCTTCAAATGCGACCAGCACTGGAACTGTCCTGTCTCACGGTTGAATTTCACGTCTACGTCACGAGGCTGAGATATTGATTTCTTGGCGGCCGTCTTGACCGATTCTTCTATCAGCTCGTATAGATGTTCGGGTTCTATCCCGCGTTCTCTGGCCAGACTATCAATGGCCTGAATTGTCTCATTGTTCTTTTTCATCACGGCACCTCGTTCTTTGTATGTCTTAGTCTCGTTTGCCAAACTGAAGTCGATAACAAAAAAGCGGGTGCAAAAAGCCCGCTCTCAGTATCGGCCAGTCATTTTTTCGCACTTATAATATAAAGTTATTTTGCCAAAATGCAAATTTCACACAAGCATATGAGAGATTTTCGACATAGTGCCACGCGTTCTGCTCAACCTAGCTGTCCACCGCAAAGTTCGCCAAGATTTTGTAGGGCGGCGAGACCCTTCGCCGACGTGGTGCTCGTGGAATGGTGCGCCTCCTGGCTGGGATGACATGGATTTTAGGGATGAGAGAGATAGGGATGGCAGGGATTCTAGGGATAACAGGGAGGGCATGGTATGCTGCGGGCTGGGATGACAGGGATTTTAGGGATGAGAGTGATAGGGATGGCAGGGATTCTAGGGATGACAGGGATAGCATGTCATGCCGCGTGCTGTAATGACAGGGATAACAGGTTTTTTAGGGAGGGTGATGGCCGAGCGAGATCGGCCATTGTCCACCTCGAAACGTGTGCCACGGTTTGGTATTGCTGCGAGACCCTTCGCCGCCGTGGTACCCAGGGAAAGGTGTGCGATGCCGAAGAAGGGCCGAGCGTCTGCTCGGCCATTATACCCGTGGAAATGTGCGCCATGTCCGGTAGGGCGGCGAGACCCTTCGCCGCCGCTAGTGTCCCGGTAAGGGTTTGCTATTCCAATGGCCGAGCGTCCACTCGGCCATTGTACACGTGGAAACGTGCCCCATCTCTGGTAGTGCGACGTGACCCATTCGCCGACGCTCTTATCCGAAGATAACCATGTCATCTCTGAGCGGGAAAATCTATTTTCTTCTCGTCCAAGGTGACATCATAAGCGCCGTGCCTTCCACGATTTATCCTGTCTAGCAAGGATTTGCCTTATTAATTGGATGTTCTTCTTATCATTTTCTTGCCCTTTCCCTCCCATAAAACTATACTACACTATATTTCACTGTACTATACCATACTATACTATAGTATAGTTAAGTTATTTTTATTTTGCTATTCTGCTTGATATTGGTGAAAATGGCATTATAATAAGGTGAATACCGAATATTTTACGGTGCAGAAAGCAGGGAATGGCCATGGCGAGAGAAGCGAAAAATGTCCAGAAGGCGGAAACAGACAGCTTGTTTGCCCAGCAGATAGGCCAGTTGACGCAGGCACAGTATTTAGTTTTACTCTGGGCGACGCAAGGAGAAGGCCTGGGTGTCAAGTACAATTTGACCAATTGTTTTGATGACTTGAAGCATGCGGGGATTACCCGGACGAAACAGACGGCGGTAGCGGTCGTGGAATCGGTGCGTTCGTTGTGTTTCATAGAAATAAAGGATGAACGGAATCGGAAGAACATCTACATCACGAAATGGGGGGCGCAGGCACTGGCGGCTCTGGTAGGAATTTCTCGGTTCCAGGATTTAGAATCACTGTTTTTGAAGGAAGCAAGTCGATAAGAAATTGATTAGACATAGAGAACCATTAGCAGACAAGGAGAAAAGAGATGGCGATAGGCATTGGCGGAGCAGGGTGCAAGATTGCGTCGAAACTCGACCCCGAGGCGATTCTGGTGAATGTGTCCGAGGCGGAGATGACACAGGTGACGAGCGGTGGGCAGCGTCTGCTGGCGAATTTGAACTCTGGGCGCGGGCAGTTCCGCGGGGCGCGGAAAGACCCGCAGATAGGCCGTGACGCATATTTGTCGGTACAGCGCCGGTTGGCGGAACTGATTCGCGGGAACAAGGTGTTCAGTTCGACTGGCGGTGGCACGGGCGCCGGCATCACGTCGTGCATTTTGGAGGATTTGACGAAGGCGGAGGAAATCGCCGTCGAGGACAAGACGTTCTTCGGGCTGATACTGCCGTACGCTGGCATGGAATCAAACGAGTTTGTGAAGAACTCGTCTGAGTTTTTGAGCGGACCGTTGGACGAAGCCATCAACAGCGGCAACACGGGAAACATCGTGTTGTTCAGCAACCGCTGTAAGTTCGAGGAGAAAATAGCCGAGGACGACTATAACACGATGCTTGTCGATTCGCTGAATGTCCTGCTGTCGATTCCCAAGAAGAACGAGGAAATGAAACTGCTGGAATGCCAGATTGACGAAGAAGACTTCACGCTGTTCCTGGCCAAGCCGTACATCAACCACTTCTGCTATTTTTCCTACAACAGCAAGCAACCCTTCGGCAAGCAACTAGAAAGCAACTACAACCGTCTGCTTCTGGAGCCGGAGACGCCTATTGAGGCGATGTTCCTGCTGGAAGTGCCTACAGATGTAAGCCCTACCATCTTCTACGATATCGTCCAGTATTTCATCGACATGGACGTGACGCCGGTCTACAGCGTCGTGGAAAATCCCGAGCTGACCGAGCCGTTCATCACAGTATCGTTGCTGTATTCGCGCAAGCCTAAAGAACTGGTGGAAGATTTCAATTCCACAGTCGAGCATCACACCAAGGCCATGGTGGAGAAGACATTGAAACAGCATGTCCAACTCGAGAAACTGAACATCAACCTCAACGATGAAGGCAAGGCCGTGGCCAAGAAAGGCGGTACCGGCGAAGATGTGCTTTCCATCCTGAAGCGTATCGGCAAATTGTAAGAAGAAAAAGCCGTCTGTTGCTAGACGATCATAGCCAGCAGACGGCTGACGAGGAATGATACGTCATGGATGAGGAAAAGAAATACCAGGAGGATAACTCCCGGGCGCCGTTGGCCGGACGCCGATACTTGAGCGCGGAAATGCTGGCCAGGCAGAAAAGTCAGGCTGTTCCGCGCCCTGTCGAGCCAGAGGCAGTACCGACAGAAGCCCCGGACGCCCCTCAGGAAGAACAGGAGCGGGCAATGCCTCCGTCAGTTGTCGAAGCATCGGAAAGTAACGCTGCCCAAGTTGACCGCAAGCGAGAAACTTCCAAAATCAATGTCAGCAAACTGCGCAGCGAACGAGCGCAGAACGCCGCCGCAAAGTCGGACCAGGCGGCAGAGATGATGGAATCCCCAGCCGAGCCTCCCTTGGAGAAGAAGTATCTGCGGGGGATGAAAGCCGTCGATTTCGGGAGTGCGCCGACGGCGGAGGTCATCGCCATCATGAAGCAGGTGGCAGAGACGGGAGACTACGAACTGCTTGATGTGCAGGCCAAAGGCGCGGAGAGCATCTTGTACCGCGCTAGATACTACGAGTACGAGTTCTGCGTCAAAGCCATCCGCAACCGTCTGGACGAATGGCTCGGCAATCCAAACACACGAGGCAATACCGAAAAACTCCAGAACACCGCCTACAAGACCAAATGCCGCCATTTGCTCAACGAATACCAGATTGGCCTGCGGCTCGGCGGCACAGGCACTGAACTGCCCATCGTCAAGATCTTCGGCCTGCACAAGGTCAAGCGTTTCGGACTTGAACTCGGCTATGACCTGCTGATGGAGTTCGTCTCCGGGCATGACCTGTCCGAGAAGCAGGTCATCAAAAGTCTGACCCTGGAAGATAAGGTCAAGGTGATGTTCCGGGCCACACAGGCCCTGGAGTACCTGCATCGACGGAAAATCATCCACCTGGACATCAAGCCCTCCAATTTCATGCTAGGGCGCGATGGCCGTGTCCGCCTGCTGGATTTCGGAGTCTCCGTGACCTGCGGTTACCGTCCCACGACTATTTCCGGCACGATGGGTTTTCTGTCCCCCGAACAGATTTGCAAGGACTACTTGAATGAAAGCACCGACATCTTCGCGCTGGGAATCACCTTCGCCGTGCTGTTCGGTGGCAAGGCGATGGTTCAGTCGCATGAGGAGATGTTGCAGAAGAATGTCCGCCGACAGGCCAAGAACAACCTGGAGAACTCCCCGATGCCAGCCGTCTCGGACGTGCCGGAACTGGTGTCCATGCCGGCCCTGGCGGATGTCATCCGCAAATGCACCATTTTCCAGCGGGAAAGCAGAACACAGAGTTGCCAGTCGCTACTATCCCAGCTGCGTGCCGCCGCCAAACAATACGCCATCGACTTGACATGATTTCTAGGAATTCTAGAAAGGCTTGAACTAGAGTCCGGCTCATTTTTCTGACGCTCATTAAGGTCTTCAGCAAGAGCGCATGAGTGGGACGAGGGACAAGGGACGGCGAGACGCGCGCATGGATGGGACGAGGGACAAGGGACGCGCGCATGGATGGGACATGGGACGAGAAACCAGCCACTAACCACTAACCACTTTTTCGTTTTAAGAACCCACTGAATAGTTACTTTGAATACAAACAAGGATTTTTCATCATGCAACTGAATCATAATGGCAGTGTGACGAGCCCAAAAGGTTTCCGCGCCTGTGGCATCACCGCCGGCCTGAAGAAAAGTGGCAAGGCTGACATGGCCCTGATTTGCAGTGACGTGCCCTGCGTGACGGCCGCCGCCTTCACCAGCAATCTCTTCGCCGCCGCCCCCATCGTCTATGACCGGGAGACCCTTGCCCGTTGCGGACAGAGCCAGGCCGTCATCATCAACAGTGGCAACGCCAATGCCTGTACGGGCGAGCAAGGACTCAAGGACGCCCGTCGCATGGCAGAACTGACCGCTTCCAGGCTCGGCCTGGATCCCGACCGCGTGCTCGTCTCCTCGACCGGCATCATCGGCCAGCCCATGCCCTGGGACATCATCAGCCACGGCATCGAACTGGCCACCTCCGCCCTTTCCTACGATGGCGGAATAACCGCCTCTGAGGCCATCATGACGACCGATACCGTCGCCAAGCACGTCAGCGTCAGCCTGGAACTGGGCGGCAAGACCGTAACCATCGGCGGCATGACCAAGGGGTCTGGCATGATAGCCCCGCTGATGCGCCCCTGCCATGTCAAGCAGGCCACAATGCTGTCGTACATCACGACAGACGCCTGCATCAGCCAGGACTGGCTGGCCACCTGCCTGGCGCGGTCGCTTGACGATTCCTACAACCGCA
>Ga0310786_10005159_pt1 | contig 17868 bp, 22 predicted proteins | sample AusTroGonzalo_MG_FD_203881 | JGI IMG/M metagenome (GOLD analysis project Ga0310786, IMG submission 203881) | Bovine rumen microbial communities from tropical cattle in Woodstock, Queensland, Australia - Gonzalo_03 (v2) (version 2) | ecosystem: Host-associated > Mammals > Digestive system >... | reverse complement strand
AACACAATAAATAAGATTTGCTGGTGATATGTGAGGTAATGGAATTGTTGTACCATTAGTTGCTTTTGATGAACCTTCAAATTTTATAATATTAATATTTGCTGATGTTAATCCAGTAGAAACATTTTTACTTGTTGCATTTGGTAATGTACCACAATCTATTCTTTTTTTATATACTCTATCTCCATCAATCCAATCATTTGTTGCATACTCTGTCCCAGTAACTATTTCATTTTTTTGCATATTATTTAAGTTAGTAGCATTTAATGGTGTTGAAGATGATGGCAAATTTGCAAATTCAATATACATTATTATTCTCCTTTCATATTTTTTATTTCTTTTTTTAATTCTTCTATCTGTTTTTGTTGCTCTTGTATTGCTTTATAAGCAACTGCTATCATTGAATAAATATCTACTCCATCATTATTTAATGAAGTTATTTCTTCTGAATATTTATAATCTTTTCCTATAACAAATCCAATATGTTTTTTATCCCCATCTTTTTGTGTCTTTAAATTATATTTATATATATCTGTATTTTTTATTATATCTAAACCATTTTGTAATTTTTCAAAGTTCTTTTTATCTTCTTCTTTAGATGTTTGTGTTACTGTTGGAGTTGTTATTCCTGTATTACTTACTTGCGTGTTATATCCTCCTGCTCCGTGCCACATTGTATTAGAACTTGAAGAATTAGTAGAAGAACTAATATAATAATCTGAATTATTCCTAATTAACATATTCGCACCAAACTGATTAGTTTCTGCATTTATATATCTATCTTGAGAATATCTTAATACAAAAAATCCTGGGTCTACTCCTCCATAATGATATGTGTCATTGGGGTCTATTGCAACTATATTTAATCCCATATATGCACCTGTTCCATCTCCACCTGGTATTTGAATTTTAGCTCTTGAACATTCCATACTTCCATCTGTATTTATTTTAAAATAATCATTTGCTGTTACAGCTCCGTTTAGGTTTATCTTGTCTGCATTTATTGTTGCCGAACTTTCATCATTATTAATTTTAAGCATGATATTAGCACTTGTAAAATCTTCTTCATCTAATTTCTCATCTACTTTCAAATTAATTTCATTTTCTGTTTGTGTTATACTACTTGATAATTCAGCTTTTGTTGCAAATTGTGAAGTATAATTGTTTTTTTTCATTAAAGTTATATCAAAACGTGCTTCTATATAATTTGTATTATTGCTCAATATACCTATTTGATAATTTCCTTCTGTAAGATTAATTTTAGGATAGTCATAATTAGTTACAATTTCATTTGATAACTTATATACAGTACCATCTGCATTATAGCCACATCTTTTAGTTACTTTACATACTTTATCATAATAATTTAAATAAAATTCATCATAATAAGTTCCAGTAGATAATAAATCATCTGGCAATTCATAATCAAAAATCTCATTTGTAATAGTATTTTTAAAACGCAATATTCTACATGGCATAAATTGAGAATTGCTCGGATATAAATTATCTCTAGGATATAAAAAAGAAATATTATGATTATATTTGGGTATAATTTTAATTTCAATAGGTTCTGATTGATTTATATTAGATAATCCAATAAAACTTCCTATACTTAATGAACCTGTTATAGTTGTATCTGTAATTCCTTGAACTGTTTGAGTAACTCCATCTACATCTTGTGTTATACTAGTTGTTTTTGAACTTCTATCTCCAATTTGTGTAATAATACTTTCAATTTTCTGATTTTGCTTATCAACTATTAAATACGTTTTATTTATTTTTCTATCTGTTTTATCAGCTTTGCTATAATCAGTTTCACTTTCTTCTGGCATATCTGTATGTATTATTTCTTCTATACCTTGTCTTATATTTATTTCATCATTTAACATTAAGCATTTATACATGTTTTCTCCAATTTGTATATAATAATAATCTCCTACATCATAATATAATATACCTATACTATTAAAATCATTTATATAATATTCAACACCATCTAAAGCATTTAAAATGCCTGGCAAATAGTCATCTCTGTCATTCCAATTAAGAATTTGATTGTCTATTATTTTTATTTCGCATAAACCATTTTGTGTAACACTTTGTTCATCACTTAAATAAGCATTATCACTTTCTCCAGACCTACTTAAAACAATAGAATTTATAGGACCATATTTTTCTCCAAATTTAACATTAACATCTTTAATAAAATTTTCATTTATAATATCAGAAGTATTATTTAAATATCTTACTTCTAATTCATCATTGCTGTTAATACAAATAATACTTCCTGTTGCTTGAGCAATTTCATCTAAAATATCTCTATATGTATATTCTAAACCTAAATATAATTCTTCTTGTATTTCTAAACTATCATTATAAAAACTAGAAGTTCCTAATGTTAATCCAATTTTAGTACATAATGCACTTAAATAATTTTTTATACTAATAGGATAAGTTATTTCTAAATCCTCATTATCTTTCATAGCATATAAAATTTTATCATAACAAGTTAATAAATATGTATTTGTATCTTCTTTCTTTTCTGATTTATAAACAACATAATTTCCATAATTAAGATATTCATAATTGTTTCCTACTTTTACACCTAATCTATAATTAATAATTGTATTTAATGGCAAATTTATAGAACATTCTACATCTAATTGTTTCATTACAGATTTTAACAAATTAGCTTCATAATGAGGAGTTACTGCATATAATTCTTCATGTAATGTTATTGTTTCATTATTTTCTTCATATGTTATTATACTGTCAATTTGTTTACCCATGTTTATTAGCTCTTGTTTAAATTCAGCAGTATGTTGTTTCATTATTGCCTCCTTTCCCTAGAAATAAAACTGCACTCAAAGCTTTCATTTTTATCAGATATTCTACTATTTTTATATTTATAATCACCTGTATAAGTAGATAACGTTACTGTTTGATTTAAAGATGGGTCATAATATTTTAGTGTTTGACTTCCACTATCTAATATCGGTGCAATAATATTCATTTCTGCTTTTGTTAATTTTCTAAATGTCAAAATTATTTTAGGGAATATACCAACTAATGTTCCTGTCATTTTACCAGCTAAATTTCTTCCTGTATCAGAACCCCACAATTTATTAAATTCATATTGAGCACTTAACAAATATTGACCCATAGATATATTATTTACTTCTATACTATCTTTATTAATAAACATTATCATACCCCCTATTGATTATAAGCAAAATCTGCTTCACTTTGTATATTTTTTAATTCTCTTGATATTACACGACCATTCATCGAAGTAATATTTGTTAAGTTAACTAATACATTTTTTCCTATTTCTCTTCCAAGTTCTGCCATTGCTTGTTGGTCTGTTAAAGGCACTACTCCTTCTCTTCCAGCTTCTCCACCTATTGCCATGCCACCTATCATTGTTCCTTTATTAGGCATATTTATAATACCACCTGTTTTTAACGTTGGTATTTGTGGAACTGATATAGGGTTCCATCCCCATAACCAATCAAAAGGCTTAACTCCTAAAATATCTACACCTTTGATTTTGTTTAATACATCATTTATAGCATTAAATGGTATTGATATAACTTTATTTATTCCTTTAATTATAGCATTTACTATTGTTGTAAATGCATTTACAATTCCATCTTTTATACCAAGAAATATTTTCCCTCCATTTTGCATTAAACTTAATACATAATTCCAAGCATTTCTAAATATATTTTTTATTCCTTCTCCAAGTGATACAAATATTTGCTTTAATCCTTCAACAGCTAAATTTATATCTCCTGTAAAAACACCTTTAAAAAATTTAATAAATCCATCAAATATTCCTTTTATCATTTTAAATACACTATCAAACATATTAAGTATAAGTTGAAGAGTATTTACAATTGTTTTATAAATTAATTCTCCAACTATTCCAAAATTTTCTCTTACCCAATCTGTTTTACTTATTAGCCAATCTATTCCATTTTGTAAAAATGATTTAATTTGCTCCCAATGTTTAACAATTATTCCAACTATTAATGTTACTGCTCCAATAACTGCAATAGGCAAATTCCCTATAATAACACCTAAACCAATTATAGCAATACCTATCCCTTGTATTATTTTACCAAAATTTTCCCAAGATGGGTCTTGTAAATATTTTATTAAACTTTCTATTGCATAAACAATTCCTCCAATAAAAATACCTAGTCCTAAAGCCTTTATTCCTTTTATTCCTTTTTTTATTGCTATAAGAAATATACTTATACCAGATAAAACAGCTAATATTTCATCTTTATGGTCTGTTAGCCATTGTAACCATTTTGGAGGTTCTGCTTGTAAATCACTTAAATCAAAGCTTGGAGTTCCAACTCCTCCTCCACCAGCACTTGTCCCTGTATCTGATTGGTCTGTAAGCATATTAATTTCATCAAACCCAAGTAATTGTTTTTTAATTTCTTTTACTGCTTTACTTACTCCACCAGCACTTGCTTTCATTTTATTAAAGTTTTCAGCACTACCTTTTGAAAATAAATTTATTCCAAATAAAGTATTAATTATCATATTTATATATTGCAATAATTTTGCTGTCGTATTAACAATCCATTGCAAAACTGGAGCTATTGCTTGTGTCAAAACAAACCTTATATATTCCAAATTAGTAGCATATTGACTATCATAACTTGCTAAATCACTAGATGCTCTCCTTACTGCCATATACGCACTTCTTAAAGCAAATACACCTAAAGCTAATTTTGCTACTTTACCTATTGCTCCTTGAATAGAACTGCCAACACTTTTAAAATTAGTTGATAAATTACTACTATTATCACTAGCTTTAGCTGTTTCTTTTGCAACTTGTTTTTGTTGCCTTGCTAATTCTTTAACTTCTTTTTCAGCTTGTGCAGTTTCTTCCTTTAATCTTTGAGCTTTTTGACTAGCAGTTTCATAAGAATTTACAAAATCTTCTATTGCTTTAGTATCATATTGAACATATCCACTAGAACCTTGTAAATCTTTAATTCCTTTATCTAAACCACTTGTATCTAATTTTGTCCCTATGGTTATATAACCATCTGCCATTTTACAACCTCCTTTCTATATGTCTATTCCTAAAGATTTGTAAAATGCTTTTGCACTTTCTTTTTGTTTTTGTGTCTGTACTTTTTCTTTTATTATACAATATTTATCCATTAAATCTTTTTGAGTATCAATTAAATCTTTTTTATCTTTACTATTTTTAATTTTACTTACATCTTCATTTAATATCGTTGCTATCCTATTTAAAATACAACAATTTCCAAATTCACTTGTACTTAAATTTTGCAAATCATTGTAAAAATCATACCAATGTAAATAGTCCAACTCATAAGGGTCATATTTATAGTCAAATTTAAAACTACTTCTAATAAGTCCTTCACATTTGCCTATATCTAACTCATATTTATCGTTATTTTCGTTTTTAAAGCCATTTTCATCTTTACCCAATGATAAATATTTATACCCTAAATTAAATATCTTATTTTCGTTTTTACAACGTAATCCTTTTTCTCCAAACAATTTATAAATAATAGCTAATGCTCTTTCATAATCACCAATACTGTTATCGTTTGCTATATTATTGCACTCTATTGCTACTCTAAAATCAGTATTAATCTTATAAAGTTCACTATCAACTTTTACATATTCTGGATTATTCAATTATATTATCCTCTTTTTTTACTTCTTTTGGAGAATACTTTTTCATGATTTTCTTTTTAATATTATCAGCATTTACACTTAACAAAGGTACAATTTGATTATTAATTATTTCATCTATGTCTTCTAATGAAGTCCAACTTAATTTATTTCCATTTAATAGTTTTTGTACTCCATTTTCGCCTAAAAACATATTATAAATTTCTACTTCTCTATTAAAAAAGTCTTTAACAGCTTTTATTTTAGCTTCTTCATTAGAACTAAATAATTTTTTTCCTTTATGGTCTTGCTTCTTATCAATTATTATAAATTGATTTTGTAAATTTTTTCTGTTCTTTTTATCTTCCTCTATTAATTCTTGATATTTTAAAGGCAATTCTATATCTTCTAAATTAAATACTAACATTTCTCCTGTTTCATTGCCATCTACATCTCTTATTTTTAATTTCAATATATCTTCATTTTCTTTTAATTGAATATAGTTATCGCTTTTGACTTTTATCTCTGCTTCCATAACTTTAATTCCTCCTTATTATTTAAAAAAAGGCAAGGCAAACTATTATGCCTTCGCCTTTAAATTTTATTATATACTTGCACTTGGTACAAATGTTGGTGTTCCACCTGCTATTGAAACAGTTCCAACTACTGGGTCTCCATCATAATATATATCATATTCGATTTCTTGTCCAGAATAACTTGTTACTGTTATAATAACATCATTCATTTTTGCTGGATAATTTCCAACTGTTCCATCCCAAGTATCTACATCTAATATATGAGATTTATAATTCAATTCATCTCTACCTTTTGCTATAAATTCAAATTCTGGGTCTCCTTTATAACATTTTTGTGTTACACTACCTTGCTTTTGATTAGATGTATGGTCGTTTCTCGCATTATCTTCTATAATCCATTTTTCAGTATCAACTTGTGGATTAAATGCTATACTGTATTCATCTACTCCAACACCTAGTATAGCCCATGTAGCAGTTGAAGCTGGTGTAGTATCAATCCAACTTAAAAACTGACTTCTTTTTATTTTTTCAATATTACTTGGTGTAACTGCTAATCCCATACCTTAACCTCCTTCTTATTATCTTTTTTGAAATAGTTTTGTATTTCTTTTTGTGTAAGAGGTTCAATAAAACCTAATTCCATTAATCTGTTTATTTGACTTTTATTATCTACCTTAATCTTATCACCTTTTTCATAGAAAACTCCATTTATTTGGCAATCTTTTTTTATTATTGGTTCCATTTTACACCTCCTTTTTACATTGACGGAATAAATTGGTCTATATTTTCTCTATATTCTATTTGTATTTGTATATCAAATTCTGCTGTATTTGTATTTGCATTATTCATTGTACCTGAATTTAAGCATTTAATACTCTCTATTCCATCAATATTTGGTAAAATACCATTGTCATCATTGTATCTTATTATTCTTTCAAAACTTTCATAAAATCCAATATTTTCAATATTTTGAATGCTATCAGCACTATAATTCATTCTACTTCTAAAACTATAAACTTCTCTGTGTAATATATTTCCTATTATCCATGGTTCTTCATCATTTTCAATAGGAATTTTATCTAATGAGTAATTGTTTACATCATCTGATAAAAAATTTACATTGATTTGTTTATACTTACTATTTAAACTTTGAATTATATCAAATAAATATAATCTTAACTTATTAATTCTTAAATTATCTATTGACATATTTTTGCACCTCATTAACTACATTTTGCTTTTCAGCACTCCACATTTTTTTATCCCAATAAGGACCTGTTCCGTGGAGTTGTATAGTTTCTTACTGGTCCTCCAGTATATCCTACATATTGTGCGTGAGCATAAGGACTTTCATAAGTTATACTATTTGCAGTTTTACTTACATTTTGTCTTAACATTCCCGTGTCTTTTGGTATATATTTATTCATATATCTTGCACAAGTATCTGTAAAAAATTTTTGTACTCTACCATTAGGTTCAAGACCTAAATTCAAATGAATTGTACTTATAGGTTTCATTTCCATATTACTGTCCTCCTAAATGGACATGAGGATTATTACCATAATCATTTATTACTACACTTGTTACGTTGAAATAATTTATACCTTCTAAATCACTTTGTCTATCAATATCATCATGCTCACCTATTGCAACTATGTCTCCTATATTAAATAAACTTTTATCTTTTATCCATTTCATTTCTATCCTAGCACTTAAACTATTAGATTTTTCATAACCTGCATTTATATTAGCATTTTTTGAATTATAAACCCAAGTATGTTTGAATATATATTTTTCCCATACTTCAACTTTATTTTCATTATCAAATGTCTTGTGATAATATGTAATAGCTTTATTTGTTATCATATTACACCCCCACATACAAATAAGGTGTTCCATTATCTAATTTGCATTCTGCTAGGTCTGATTTTATTATGGATTTAATTTCGTTTATTTTAGCTTTAGAGACGTTTTCTGTTGCCTGGTTATAACTTATATTATATCCATCTGTGCTCTCGCTAGAAATTGATTTATTTTGATTATCATAAGAATTATAAGTATCTAATAAACCTATCAATTTAAAAGTGCAAACTTTTACTTCAGTTATCTGGTCTTCTAAATCAATTAATTTACCAGTTGTATATTTATCTATGTTTTTTTGTGCTTCTAACTCTAATATATTGAAAGGTGTCTCTTCAAGAGTACCACCTAACTCCTTATACTCTGTATAAGTTAAGTATTGATTTTTAAACTCCATCCCAGACACCCCCTAATATTATAAACTTATATCTGCTCTTGCTTTAAATTCAGCAAGTACAACTTTGCTTTCATCAGTTAAACCAACAACATAGTGTTCATCTGCACCGATTAAAGTTGTATAATTTTCTAATTCTCTTTTTGTCTCTACATTTACATTTCTTTTAATGAATATTGTAACTGCTGACAAATCATCACCAGTTTGGTCTTCTGGTCTTAATTCAACTATTGGGCATACAAATGCTCCACTTTCTAGTTTTACTCTTTTTGAAGGTACTATTCTTGCATTTGCTATCATACCTATTTCTCCATTAACCATAACTTCATTTCCATATTTTTCTTTTGAAATAAAGTCATCATCTTTTCTTAATTCAGAAACTTGTGATGGATGAACAAACATAACTTTTTCAACATTGTCTTCTTCCATAAATAAATCTATTGCATCTACTATTCCATCATAAGAAATAGTGTCATCAGAACCATCATATACTACTTCGCTTTCGTATAGTGCGTTCATTACATCATCATCTATTTTAGAAGCTATTGCTAATCCTAACTGATTATTTGTTTCTCCTACTGGATTTCCATAACCACTTAAAACTGCTTCATCAGTTAATCTAACTTGTTTAACTGCTTTCTTTATTGTATATTCAGCTGTATCAGTTGTTAATTCAGCTGTATTTGCTTTAATACCTTCTGCAAGGTCTTCAGCATCTCCTATATATTTATATCTTGGTATTGTTATTGTAGAACCTGGTCTACCTTGTAAAGTTGTATCAATTTTAGCAAATGGTGTAGCTTTTATTGCTTTTGGTAATTTAGCACTTATCATTGGTGCCATAACCTCTGGGTCAATTAGACTTTCTAATACTGTTACTTCTTCTGTTGCCATTTTTCATTCCTCCTTAATTATTATATTTTTCAAATAATTCTGGATTGCTATGCTTAAACTCTACTCTTTGATTATAAGTCATTTTATCAAAGGCTTCTTTTGAAACATCAGTATCAGTATCTCCCATATCAGGCATATCTTTTACTTTGTTTGGATTTTCAAATATATCTGTTCTATCTTTAGTAAGATTATCAAATATATCTTGTATTCCTAAACCTTTGTTTTCTTCTTTTTTTAATTCAAGTTTAATATCATTCATCAATCCATTTTTAGCATATTCAGAAGTAAATTTCTTATCACCAAAAATACTTAAAATATTATTGGTCAAAATATTTTCTTCTTTATCTGCTTTTTCTTTAGCAATTCTATCGGCTTCTTTTTGCTCATAGTCTGCTATTTTTTTGTTTAGATTTTCTATTTCATCAGATTTTGGAGCCTTGCTTATTTGCTCTTTAAGTTCATCAATGGTATTTTTATAATTATCAATATCTTTTTGGTATTTATCTTCTACCTTTTTTGTTTCAGTTGTTATTGATTTTCCATGCTCCTTCATAATAGCTTTAATTTCCTCTTTTGATAATTTTATTTTGTCTTCTCCAATTTCCAAGTTTTCTAAAAAATCGTTCATAATATCTCCTCCCAGATTTTTTCAAGTGGTACACTCCACCATAGATTTAATATTCTTTATATAATCAGTTTTACGCAAAAACTGTAAAAGCCATAAATAAAACACCAACCTTTTTAAGATTGGTGTTCTTGACACTCTATTTTATTTATTTCTTTACATCTGGTACATAATATTTCTATTATACCTGTAAATTTGCCCTTAAATAATAATTTGTTACATTTTTTACAACGGTATTCTTTCATTAATTACCTCACTTATTATTATATCACAACTAATTTTTCTTTGCAATATTCTTTTTAGTTGTATCAGTTTTTTTAGGTTTTATTTCTTTTGGTTTTTCTATTTTAGGCTTTTCTGTCTTTGGTTTTTCTTCTTTAATTCTCTCTATTATTTTTACTACCTTTTTACTTTCCAAAAATTCAGCTCTTTCTAAATCTGTAATCCATTCTTCTCCTTCTTTTGGTTTTATACCTCTTTCAGCATCAATTATATTTTCAAATTTTTTTAATGCTTGTACTTTTGCTTTCATATTTTTTTCCTCCTCATATCTTTTAATTATTTCTTCTTCATCTATTATAGGTCCTTCATATTCTAAAAAGTCTAACCATTTTTCTAACGAATGATTATTATACTCTTTACATTTTGGTATAGTCTTTATTTTATTTATGTCAAAATTCATATCCAATGGTACTACATAACCATTTACACCATCTTTTATAAGCTCTACACACCCCCCTACATCAGTAACAATGCAAGGTACCTGATATAATAAACTTTCTTGTACTGTATATGGTAACCCTTCACTATCACTTAATAAAACAGTATAATCTGCATTTGCTAAATAATCCCATATATCATATCTCTGTCTATAAAAATGTACTTCTTCATAATTACATCTTTGAGGACTATTAGTAAATATATCCCATTGAAATTTTATGTCTGCTCCTCTCATCATATCCATTAATTTAATCATTCTGTTCCAACCTTTTGCATTATCTATTCTTGTGCAACTTATTAATCTTAATATCTTATTTGTTTTTTGTCTTGGCAATAATATATTTTTTATAGTTGTAGGATTATCACCTAATACTTCATGGCTCATTTGACTTACAAATTCACCACATCCTACTATTTCTTTAATACCCATGTCTGTATATTGCTGATATAATAAATTCTTATCTAATAAATACTTATAATTTGCATGTCGCATTTCTATCATTCTATCAGCTTCAATATTCTTAGGTATTATACCCCAAACGGAATTTCTAATAAATATATCACACTTATATATCTCTCCTTCTTCGTACTTTTCCATTTTAACAAGTCTTGACATTTTTCTTAGTCTTTCTTCATCACCATTACAATACAAAACAGTTATATCAAAATAGTTTCTTAACCACCAGCAGAAATTATATAACATTGTTTCTACTCCACCAATTTGACATAATGAACTTTGATATATTATTATTTTTTTCATATTTACCCCCAACTACCTAACATTAAATGTTGTGTATATACCTCTTCGTTTAAATTTTCATGTGAGCAAAAAGTTTCTCTAGGATATATCGCCATATTATCTTTTTCTTGATATTCTACTTTATCTCTATCAAAATACTTTCCTATAATATCACTCATAATCATTGTATTGGTTTCGTAATCATGCCAATTTTCATGTGTTTCAAATTTCTTTATTTCATATATATCTAACATTTCTTTAATGAGTTTATTTCCTTTTTCACACCCCATAGTTGCAGTTACAGGAAAATGTACATTTTCAAAACCAGTAAAAAATGCATAATTTAAAAATTTATCTAAAGGCTTGAATACCATTACATCTGTATCCATGTATATTCCACCTTCTGTGTATAAAGCATATAATCTTACTACATCACTTGTGTATGCCCATTTCTTGGCTTCATAACTTTTCTTTGTATATTCATTATAGTTTATATCAAAGTTATTTTCATTCCATTCCTTAATCTCATAGTCTGGCATAATTTTTTTCCAGCTTTCCATACAATTTTTTACTGCATCTGGTTTTTCTTTTTCTCCAAACCAACAATAATGTATTATTTTAGGTATCATAAAAACCTCCTTTTTTAAGGTATAAAGTATATTAATTAATTTTAAAAAGACCTTAAAATCCATTTTGATGCGTTGTTTTTAAACTATTTTTAATCTTTTATAACCACTTACGGACATCCTTTGCTTTTTAGGTGGTAATCCACTTATTTTGCATAATTCATTATATTTTCTAGTTAAATGATTAATTCTTATTTGACTTTGTTCTGCTATATCAGTAAATCCACTTTCCCTAGCTAATACTTGTTTGTCTTTTTGCTTCCTTATCATTAATTCTAATCTTCTTTGTAGTTGAGTGCCCTCATAATTTGTATAATGTTTTCCATCAAACTCAAAACCTTTTTTATTTTCTGCATTTATTTCTTTTAATTGTTTATCTGTATATAATGGCTTACTTACTCCAATAATTATATTAAATATATCATGATAGCAATTCAATTCACCAATGTGTCTTTTATCTGCCCCATTATACATCCTTCCTTTTACATCTTTTGCTATATCGCCACTTTGTAATTTATTATATTCTTCATTACTAAATTGTCTACCCTGTATGTCCTCATGGTCTGGTGCTGGATTACTATGTACTGATATTTCTATTCCATCTGCTCCATATTCTTGTCCAAATCTTCTATTAGTTACTTGGTTTAATTGCCTTACACCATCTAATATATTCATCCTTAATGCACTATCTAATCTTCTTGTATGTCCATTTTCATATAAAACTACTCCATTTTTACCTAAGTCATTTATTATTCTTCTCATTTCTTCTTGAAATGTTGTTTTACCTTGGCTTATAGCTAATATACCTCTATCAACTATTTCATAATATCCTTGTTGAATATTTTTAAAATACGTTTGCCCATCTAAATTACTAAATAAAAATCCTATTCCACTTGTATTTGCTATATTTTTATATGTATTAACTGTTAATGTTGCTATGCTTCTTACTTGATTTTGTAATGCTATATCTTGTGAATAAGGTATAAAAGTCATTCCTCTATATCTGTAAAACTCTTTAGCAAATTGTTTATTATCTTTTGCAACCATTTCAAATATTTTATAAATTTCTTGAATATTCTTTCCACTTATTCTAGCTAACTCTTGTGCAATTTCTTCATAAGTACCACCATATTTTAATATTTGTGATAATTTATAAGCTTCTGATGGCTTAATATTAGATATAGTTCTAATGGTGTTACCTATTTTTTCAAATATAGCTGTATTTATATTTTCTATTTTACTTGAAATATAATCACTTACATTTTCTATTTGTCTATGTTTTATCATAGAGTATCACCTATTCTTCATTATTTCCTAATAATTGGTCAACTGTTGGTTGACTAGCTCTTATTTCTTCTATTGCTTTTTCACTATCTTCTATTGTTTCATCTGGTTTTATAAATTGCCTTACTTCTGCATCACTTATTATTCCTTTACTATTAGCACTCATTAATTGTGTAAAAGCTTCTTGGCTATCTTCTAATAATGAATAATCCCAATCAAAACCTAATTCATATTCACCTTGTGGGCTTAAATTATAAGCATTTGCTAATACATTTGCACTATACAAAAAATCTTCCATAGCTTTTTCCATATTGCTTCTCATATCATCTACTATTGTAAAAGTGTCATACATAGCTCTTCTTATTTCTGTTGCTGTTGCGTTTTGTGTTTGTACTTGGCTTAATATACCTGCACTTGTACCAATCTCATGTTCTAATCTTCTATATAATTCCTCTATTCTATCTGTAAAAGACCTAAATTGTGGGTCAAATACTTCAAAAAATGTATCATCACCACTATCTATTTTTTTAAACAAACCATTTTTAGGCAATGCATCCTTGCCATCAAACATTGTGCTATCTGCACCTACAAAAGCCTCTTTTAATTTATATTCTCTAAATAATTGCTTCATTGTTTCTTTTATTTCTCTTATTGTATCTTCACAACCATAAGTAATAGGTACACCATATTTATCATTTGTTTTTCTATTATTTATTGGGCTTTTTAAATACCCAAATAAAACTCTATCCACACCTGTTATTGTCATGCTTTCAGTAATGTTTTTCCAAAAATCTGGTACTGGTATTTTATTACCTTTATCATCACTAAATTTTTGTGTTATTGTTATATTTCCATTTTCAACTTTATAATTTGTCCACCTTAAATATATTTTAGGATTACCTATTTGCTTTTGAATAACTTTTTTATCAGCTAATATAGTAGCTCCTATTATATTTTCTCCTTCCATTAAATCTATTGTTAGCCTATTTTGTGATACTAAATTATAATATATTTTACCACCTTTAACATAAGGTACTATTATAACTCCACCATATCCAAAACCCATTGATGTTATCTTCTTTGCTTTCTTCCATAAACTTTGTATCATTCTGTCTAATAAATCTACTCTAGCATTTTCTCCTGTTATATTAATATTACTATCATTTATAACATAATTGGCTAATTTGTTTGAAAATATCGCATTAAAATTAATACTGTTAATTTTTTCATATTCTATTGCATACTTTTCATTATCCTCCATTTCTTTTTGTGTTGTTTGTGTATTAATCTTAAACACATTTTGTAAAATCCAAAGAAATATATTCTTTAGCATATTTTTACCCTCCTTTTAGTTTATTTATATTAATCTATGCTACTCTCTTTCTATCTGTTACATCATTTATCTGCCTCATAAACTTTGTAAAAGTATACTCAAAAGCATCCATAGTATCAATATCACTTGTAAAGTCGTCAAGCCTTGTATCTTCTTTTGCATCTTCATCCCATAATGCACTACTAATAGCATCTACCAATGTTCTACACTCTTCTTCTATATACCAAAACATATCATAAGCTATTATTGTTCTTTCTAAATCTATCCTATCATTAATTGGTTCTTTTATACATCCTCTTACTAATGCCATAATTCCTCTTGCTGGTGCACCTTTTCTTAATCCTCTTATTAATACTACTTCTTCATTATCTGGAAATATATAATCTACTTTACATTTATACTTAAACTCCATCTTCTTTGCAAATTCTATCTGTAATTCAAATAAATCATCTGGGTCTATATCTCCTATATGTCTTTCACTTCCTAATGCTATTATATTTTTAAAGTCATAGCTTATTCTAGTACATACAAATGCTTGTCCAGACCTTGTTCCTCCGTAATCTACTCCTATAATTGTATATCCATCTGGCAAATCATATTCATCTGTTTCCTTACCTGTTTCTTTATCTATCTTCTTTTTAGTCCATTTATATTTACTAGGATTATCAGCAAATCTTCTATATATTAATCCTTCAGCATTACACCATTGTCCTAATATTAATCTATTATAAAATACTGTTCCTTCATATTCCTTACATAAATTATCTACAAATTCTTCACTTAAAAACGGATTGTCAAATATAGTATAGTTCTGCACATAAGCATCTATTCCCTTTTCTTCTATTACATCTAAAAAATCTGTCTTTAACCAATGCTGTTTATTCTCTGGATTTAAAGAACCATCAAAACAACTATACGGCTTGTCTAAAGATGCTTGTATCATAATAAATACTTCTTGATGCCATTTTGCAACCTCATCACCATATGCATATTTAATAGAAGTACCTTGTATTTTACTTACTTGATTTACCTTTTCACATCCTAAACAATATACTTCTTCTCCAAATAGATATGCTATGTTTTGACTATTAGCTGAACTTATTAATTCTTTTCCATATATTTCCCTTAATGGCTGTAATACATTTCTTTCTATTGTTCCTTTGCTTACTCCAAATATAACATTTAATCCATCCTTACCTTTTCTTTCTATTATTCTTTTAGGTATCATATACAAAATATCAAGGTAGGTTTTCCCACATCTTCTTGCACCTACCTTTAAATTATATCTATGATTAGCATTTTTAATATATTCTTTTTGCTTATCACTTATTATCATTTATTTGCTTCTTCCTCTATTTTATTTAATAATTCTTGTACTTTAACAAGCTGTGTGCTTTCTACTTCTATATTGTCTTTTTGACCTAAATATTGTTTTCCTAGCCATAATGCCATAGTAGGATTTTTTTCTGCCAATTTAAATTGTGTTCTTCTTAAACTCATTTTTCCACTATCCATTCCTTTTTTATATATACCGCAAAATGTTTCATCTCTTTGTAATGTATCTACACTACAACCTAAAAAAGAAGCAATTTCTTGTTGTGTGCATTGTATTCCTGCTAATTTTTCTACCATCTCATAATCTATTTTAAATTTTGGTCTTGCCACTATACCACTTCCTTTTATTTTTTATACATAAAACTTGCTGTATAACAATCTCTTAATTTTCTGTTTTTATCTATTTTTGATGTTTTACTTGTTACTATTTTTTTTATATCATATCTATACATACACCATTCTTTTCTTTTTCTTAATGCATTTATTAAATTTTTTGCACTTGTTATTATACTAAAATCATAACCGTTGTTTAATATATATTTTAGCTATCTCATTCAAAAATTTAGTACCTAATCCTATTCCTTGATAATCTGGTAATATTACTAATCTACTAACTCTTTTTAATTTTATATTTATTGGATGTGGTTGATGTAAAACAGCACAAAACCCAATTATATTATCATTATCATATAAACCATAACATTGACAAGCATTTGCTATTTCATAACTTAAATAATGATATCTACTAAATTTTCTCCATTCTTCTCGCCCACATTTCCTAATTTTAAATCTTTTTTCTGGTCGTGGGCTAATTGAAAAACCTGTTGCATTTTATCTGTATCAAACATCCAATCAGGTTGCAACCATTCTATTATATCTTTGTGACAACTTACTGCTATAAATTTTTTATTTGTACTTTTAATAGCTTTATTAATTGCTATACAAGTTGTTTGTGCTACTTGTCTATCTACTACTGATGTAAATTCATCAAAAACAATAAAATCTTTTTCTAATAATGCTCTTGCTAAATCTACTCTCATTTTTTCTCCATTAGATAATACTTTATATGGTTTTAACCAACTTGGTACACTTCCAAATCCTACTGAATAAAACATTTTTTCTATATCTTTTGTTTCTATATTTTCTGGCATATTATCTAATACACTTTTATTATTCCATTCAAAATCTTTAATAACATTATCTTTAAATAATTCATTTATTATTGTTGTTTTTCCTGTTCCACTTCCACCAACAATTAATCCAATATTCCATTCTTTTGGTATTGCTATATTTCCTTCAAAATGCTCATTAGAATGTTCTATTTTTACATCAAAATCTGACATAACTTTTGCTACTCTAAAAGTTTTTTCTATATCATTTTTTCTTATAATGTTGAAATTCGACATTCATATCCCTCATTTTCTAATTTTTCATATTTTTTTTGTAAATCTAATTCATTTTCGCAAGTTATAATTATTTCATATTTTTCAAATATTTTATCTGATAAATCAGTTCTTTCTATTTCATTTTCTTCTAAATTTAAATTAAAACCAAAATCTGACATATCTATATTTAATATGTCATCTAATTCGCTATTTAATATATCTATATTAAAATCACTATTCATTGTCAATTTGTTATGTGCTAATGTATAGGCTTTTCTTTCTTCATCTGATAAATGGTCTAACCTTATTATAGGAACTTCTGTATATCCTAATTCTTTACAAGCTATTAACCTACCATGTCCTTCTACTATCTCATCTTTCCATATTCCTATTGGGTCATCCATCCCAAATTGTTTTATACTTTTTTTAATTTGTTCTATTTGACTTTTTGGATGCTCTTTTGC
>Ga0310786_10005158_pt1 | contig 17870 bp, 16 predicted proteins | sample AusTroGonzalo_MG_FD_203881 | JGI IMG/M metagenome (GOLD analysis project Ga0310786, IMG submission 203881) | Bovine rumen microbial communities from tropical cattle in Woodstock, Queensland, Australia - Gonzalo_03 (v2) (version 2) | ecosystem: Host-associated > Mammals > Digestive system >... | reverse complement strand
GCGCCGAAGCGCAGGGGCTGGTCCGCGGCCAAGGAGCTCGCCCTCTACGTGGCGCACGGTATGGACCATCTATCCGGAGAGGACGACCTCGATCCGCGCGGATACGCGCGCATGCGCCGCCGCGAGCTCGGATGGATTGGCGAACTTGAAAGGAGATGGCATGAAGGCTAGGGTGTTGGTCCTCGTGTCGGCGGCGGCCGCGGCGCTTGCATGCGCGGCCGGCGACTACGACTACGTGGAATACGACTACGAGCGCTGGTACGCGGACGCGCAGGCTACGGTTGTCCTGCCGCAGGGCGGCGCCGGGATGCGCCGGCTTGGCGGCGGCACGGCGAGGCTCGGGTACTATGTTGACGACTTCCTCGCGGTGGAGGCGTCCGCCGCATGGCTTGAGGACTCGGCGGGGCTTGGCCTCCACGGGCTCTGGCACTGGTGGGGATACGAGAAGTTCGACCCGTTCTTCACGTTCGGCGCTAACGGATGGATTGACGGGCAGGTTGGGCCGTCGCTCGGCTGGGGCGCGTTCTGGCACTTCGACGACAACTGGTCGGTGCGCTTCGACGCCGAGGCGACGCTAGGACTCGACAGGCCGTCGGGAATGGTCTACGCACTTTCGCTGGGCGTGCAGTACGCGTTCTAGGCGGCGGGGCGAAGCGATTTGATTGGAGCGGAGATGAAAGACAGCAGGGAGGAGTGGTTCGACGGCGGGAAGAAGGTCGCCGTGACTATAGTCGACGTGACAGGCGCGGCACAGGCCCTGGCGAGGGGCCATCTCGCCGGGCCGACCAGCGCTCACTTCCTTGCGAAGGCGCTTGCGGCGGCGGCGCTGCTGGGGGCGGAGACGGAGGCCGAAGACGAGGTCGTGTCCGTCCAGATGAAGTGCGACGGGCCGCTCGGCGGGTTCAACGTGGAATGCACCGCGGCGGGGACGCTGCGCGGATACACCGAGAAGAAGGTGCTGGAGGACTTCGACGGGATCTGCGCCCCGGACCCGAAGCGTGTCGTCGGGCCCTGCCAGCTGCAGGTCACGCGCTCCGTCCCTGGGCGGATACTTTCGCAGGGCGTGTCCAACTCCCTGGACGGATATCTCGCGGGCTCGCTCCAGCGCAAGGCGTGCATATTCCTCGAGGCCGCGGTGAGCGACGACGTGGAGGTCCTGGAGGCCCGCGGCGTGATGGTGGAGGCCCTCCCCGACAGCGACTGGTCCGTCTCCGAAGGCACCGCGCCGCTGGCGGACAGGTACCGCCGCGCCGACGAGCCGAACGTCCTCGCCGTGTCGCCGCGGAACATCCTCCGGCGCTTAGGCCTCGACCGTGCCGAGCTGCGTAAGACGACACCGCTTTCGTTCGCCTGCCGGTGCTCCCCGGAGCGCGCCGCCGCGATGCTCGGCGCCATCGGGGAAGAGGAGCGCGGCAACCTCCCGCCGACGATCGACGTCACCTGCCACATGTGCGGCAGGACGTTCACGGTGCCGACGGCGCTCTAATGCGGCGCGGCTGCGCGTCTGTCGCCCGTCCTGTGGACATCGAGGCGCGTGGCCGGCGGGCCGGGAATTTGGTATAATATGCGCCAAGTGGAAAACTACGATGTCATAGTCGCCGGAGCTGGCGTATGGGGGTGCACGCTTGCCAGGCGTTTCGCGGAGGCCGGCAGAAGGGTGCTCGTCCTGGAGCGCCGCTCCGCAGTCGGCGGCAACGTCCGCTGCGAGGACGACCCGGAGACGGGGATCGAGGTCCACCTCTACGGCTCGCACATATTCCACACGCATATACCAGAGGTCTGGAACTTTGTGAACCGCTTCGTGGAGTTCAACGGATACCAGCACAAGGTCCTCGCGAGGTACAAGGGCAGGACGTACTTCCTCCCGCTTGGGCTGGCCCTCGTGAACGCGTTCTTCGGAAAGAATCTCACGCCTTCGGAGCTGCCGGAGTTCATGGCCGACGAACGACATTCGTCCGCCGTCTTCGACGCGTTCTTCCGCGGATACACCTCGAAGCAGTGGGGGCGCCCTCCGGAGGAGGTGGACGCTTCCGTCATAAAGCGAGTCCCCGTCAGGTCGTCGTATGACGTCAACTACTTCAACGACATGTGGCAGGGCATTCCGTCCTCCGGATACAACTCGCTCTTTGAGAGGCTTCTGGAGCATCCGTCGATCACGGTGCGCTGCGGCGCGGCGCTGAGGCTTGAGGGCACGTCGTTCCATGTCGGCGGCGACGTGCTGCCCCCCGCGCCGGTGTACTACTCCGGTCCCGTGGACGAGCTTTTTGGATACAAGTTCGGGCATCTGCCGTGGCGCACTCTCCGCTTCGAACGCGAGACTCTGCCTGTCGCGGACTTCCAGGGCACTTCGGTCGTCAACTACTCCGAGGCGTCCATCCCCTACACGCGCATACACGAGTTCAAGCACTACCATCCCGAGCGCAGGGACGTCATGGCCCTCCCGAAGACCGTCGTCATGCGCGAGTTCTCCGCTTCATGGAAGCCCGGCGACGAGCCGTACTATCCGATAGACGACACCGGCTCCCGCGCATTGCTTGAGCAGTACCGCGCCGAGGCCGCGAAGGTTCCTGGGCTCGTGCTCGGCGGACGGCTCGGCGAGTACAGGTACTACGACATGGACAGCAGCGTCGAGGCGGCTCTGGCGGTTCCGCTGCAGTGAGAGATATGCGATTTCACGGAAAACAAAAACACAAACACCCCAAAATGAAAGGAACAAAACCAATGAAGAAGATCATGGCGGCGTTTTTCGCCGTCGCGCTTGTTTTCGCCGCCAAGGCGGAATGCACGTGGGACTGGTGGATGGAGAGCGCCGACGAGGACATTAAAGGCTGCGCCCTTGGCATCGCGACCGCGAACCGCGAGGTGACCGGCGCGCAGGTCGCGCTCTGCGCCACCATCGCCGACAAGGTCAAGGCCGGGGCCCAGGTCACGATCGGCTACGCCCAGGCGAAGACCGTGCGCAACGGCGTCCAGTCTGCGTTCGTCAACAAGGCGGACCATGCCGCGCTGCAGTTCGGGCTCCTCTGCTTCAACAAGGGCGGGTTCCTGCCGTTCTTCGTGTTCTTCAACTTCGACAAGACGATGTTCGGCGGGGAGAAGTAAGGCCTCGCCATCTTGCGCATGCGCATGAAAAAAGTCGAACTGGAAGACGAGATACGGCAGGTCATACTGTCGTCGGTGGAGGTCGACGGCCTGACGGCCGCGGACCTCGGGCCTGACGTCCCCCTCTTCGGGGAGGGCGTCGGGCTCGACAGCATCGACGCGCTGGAGATCGGCGCCGCGCTCAGGAAGAAGTACCAGGTCAAGTTCAAGGCGAATTCCGAGGAGAACCGCGAGCATTTCAGGACAGTGTCGTCTCTTGCGGACTTCATTGCGGCCAACGCCGGAATCGCGACGGAAGGCTAGGCTATGAAGACAAAGGAAGATATACTTGCCGCGATCAGCGACGTCCTTGCCAAGGAGTTCGAGTGCGATCCCGCTTCGCTTGTCCCCGAGGCTCGCCTTTTCGAGGACCTCGACCTGGACAGCATAGACGCTGTCGACCTCGTCGTGCGGCTCCAGAACCAGACGGGGCTTAAGGTCAAGGCCGAGGACTTCAAGTCCATACGGACGCTCGGCGACGTAGCCGACGTGATCGCCAGGCTGGCGTCCGAGCAGGGCAGATGAAGCGTGCGCTGACGCTGCCGCTTGCCGCGCTCGTCGTGTGGGGGATGTACCTCCTCAAGGCGAACGTGTGGTTCCGCCTTTACCCGGCGGTCATGGTGGCGGCGGCGTTCGCCGCGTTCTTCGTCTCGCTCTTCAGGACGCCGCTCTGCGAGGCGTTCGCCCGGCGCATGTCCGGCGAGCTGGACGAGAGGGGCGTAATGTACTGCCGCAGGCTCACCGTCGTCTGGACGGTCTTTCTCGCCTGCCACCTCGCCGTCACTGTCGCGACCGTCTTCATGCCGATGAAGGCGTGGGCGGTCTACAACGGCTTCGTCGCGTACGTGCTCATTGGCTCCCTGGCGCTTGGGGAGTTCGTCTACAGAAAGAGGGTCCTTGGTGTCTGAGGTCGTGTTCCATTCCTCCGGATCGACTGGCGGCGCCAAGCGCATTGTGCGCACGGAGGAGTCGCTGAGGGCGGACGCAGCCGCACTTGTCGCGGCGTTCCCCGATACCTGGACGGGAGGTCACGTCGTGGTCTCGTCCGTCCGTCCCGAGCACATGTACGGCGCGCTCTGGCGCGTCCGCGCTCCTGAGGCGGCTGGATGCAGCGTAGACCCCGCCGTCGTAACGTCCGTAGAGGAACTCGCGCTGCTGGCCGCGAAATACGGACGCGTGCTGTTCGTCACAACCCCGTCTTTCCTCGAGAAGGCCCTTGTCCATCCGGACTTCGCCGCGCTGAGGGGGCGCGTCGCAGACGTGGTGACTTCGGGCAGCCTGCTGAGGGCGGAGACCTCGGCCGCCGTGGAGTCCGCCGTCGGCGTGTCGCCGCTCGAGATATACGGGAGCACCGAGGCGGGCACTGTCGCCTGGCGTCGGCAGTCCGGCGGGGAGGCGTGGACGCCTGTCCCGTCGGTCTCGGCGCGTCCCGCCCCGGACGGCGGTCTCCTCGTCGACTCTCCTTTCGCGATGTCGCGTCCTTTTGCGATGTCGGACGGCGTGTCCTTCGTCGACGAGCGCCGCTTCATTCTTCTCGGACGTCTCGACCGCCGCGTAAAGGTGCTCGAGAAGTACGTCTCGCTTACGGACGTCGAAGAGGCGTTAATGGGGCATCCGCTCGTCTCGTGCGTCCGCGCCGAGGCGTATGGAGAAGGCGTCGTCCGCATCGGCGCGCTCGTCGTCCCGTCCCCCGAGGGCGTCGCCGCGCTGCGCGACTCCGCGTCTTCAGAGGTCGCGGCCCGCCTTCGCCGTGACGTCCTGCCCGCAGTCGGCGCGACGGCCTTCCCGCGCCGCATCCGCTTCGTCCGCGAGCTCCCCGTCAACGAGCAGGGCAAGACGACTGCCGCCGCCGCCCGCGCCGCCCTCGCGGCATGGTGCCAGGAGCCGGTGACGTGCTCGTGGGCCCAGACAGCGGATTCGTTCGCTGCGGACATCGTGTTCATGCCGGACCTGGCCTGCTTCAAGGGGCATTTCCCGGGGTTTCCGATCCTGCCAGGCGTCGCGCAGCTGTATTTCCTCGGGCATTTCGCGCGTCAGGCGTTCCGCGACTTCCCGGACGCGGCCGTCTACCGAAGGCTGAAGTTCCAGAAGATCATAGCGCCCGGGCGCAAAGTGCGGCTGTCCGTGTCGCGCAGAGGGGACGGCGCCTTCGACTTCTCCTTCTCTGGAGAGCACGGCCCGTGCGCGTCCGGCATAGTGGAGAGGAGCCCGTCATGAAGGGGACGGCTTTAGCCGTGGCGCTGGCGGTGTCGTCGTGCGCATGGGCTCTCGTGATTCCGTCGTCCTGCGAATCGGCCCTCAGGAGGGCGCTTGACGCGGACGCCTCGTGGGTCATGGAGCGCCGCATCGCCGGCTCGGACCGCACCCTCGTGTCGACGGGCGTCGTGTCGTGCGCCGCAATGCGCGGAGTGATATGGGATGTGAGGCATCCGTTCCCGGAGACGATATCTATGACGACGAACTCGATGTCGTTCGCGGACGAGGACGGCGTCCGCGTCAAGCCGCTATCCGAGCTTCCGCACTACGCCGACATCCGCCGCGAGGCGGACGCGTTCCTGTCTGGCGACCCGAAGGCGTTCGACGGGGCCGTGGACATAGAGACGCGCTTCGGCGCTGACGGGGAGTGGACGCTTACCTTCAGGCCGGCGGTGCGCCAGGTGAAGCGCCTTCTGGAAAGCGTCGAGGTCTGCGGGACCGACGTCGTCTCGCGCGTCGTGCTCAAGACGGCCGACGGCGGCGTGTCCACGATCCGCTTCGTCGAGCTCGGGCGCGGGACGCATTCGCTATGGAAGGACGACGGCAAGTGAGCGGACGAGCCCGCACTGTCGCCGCACTTGCTGCGCCGGTGGCGCTGGCCGCGCTGTGCGCCGCGCTGTGGCTGCTGCGCCCGGTATCGGTCAAGACTTCCCTATTCGACCTTTTCGGCGATGCGGCGGAGCAGATACCCGCTGCCGTGCGCGAGCAGTCGGCGAACGTCGTTCCGGTCGTCGTCTCGTCACCGGACCTAGACCAGGCGGTCCGCGTGGCCTCTGCGCTGGCCCTTGTCCTGCCGACGAACGACTGCATCGCCGTGCGCACGCGCATCGACGGGGAGTTCCTTGAGTCGACGCTGGACTTCTACGCGACGAACCGCGCGGGCCTGGCGTCGGCTGCCGCCGAAGGCTTCCTTGCGACGGAGCAGGGCCGCGAAAAGGTCGCGCGCCTTGCCGCCAAGCGTGCGTATTCGTCGCTGGTCCCGTCTCTCTTCACGCAGGAGATGGACCCGTTCGGGCTCCTTGACGGATTCGTCGCCTCGATGCCGCTTACGTACTCTGGCTGGTCGCCGCGGCGCGGATTACTCATGGCCGAGAGGGACGGCGTCTGCCATGCGCTGCTTGTCATGGTTCTCAAGCGCGAGCTTGTCGGCAATGTCGACGCGCTCATTGACTTCAAGTCGCGCTTCGACGAGGCGCGCGCCTCGGTAGCGGAGCCTGGTGCGGACATAGTCGCGTGCGGAGTCCCGATGCACACTGCTACCGCCGCCTCGCGATGCAAGGCGGAGATTGGATGGCTGACGCTCTTTTCCGCGCTTTTCATCGCGGCGCTGTCGATCGTCGTGTTCCGTTCGGCGAAGTGGCTCTGCTGGATTGCGCTGTCTCTGGTCCTTTCCGCGCTCGCGGGCTGCGCGGCGCTTCTGTTGCTGTTCGGGTCGGTGCACATCATGACGCTGGTCTTCGGCACGACGCTGCTCGGGCTCGTCATAGACTACGCCTTCCACTGGCTCCTCCAGGCCCCCGGCCGCCGCAGGGCGGTGACGAAGGGGCTCGTCGTCTCGTTCCTGACTACGGAGGTGAGTCTCGTCCCGCTCGCCCTGTCGTCTCTCCCCGTCCTTAGGCAGAGCGCGGCGTTCCTTGGGTTCGGACTAGCCGCGTCGCTCGCCGCAGTCCTTCTGCTGTACCCGCGTCCCGCCGAGGCAGATCCGCCGTCGGCAGGCGGAGACATTGCGCGGGGTCGCGCGTCTAAGACGCTGAGTTTTGTCTTTTTCGCGACTCTTCTGGCTGTGCTGGCCGGGCTTCCGTTCGCCAGGTTCGGCACCGACCTCTCCGCGCTCTACGTCCCGTCGCGCGATCTCTTGCGGACTGAGATGCTCCTTGCGGAGCTTTCCGGCGGTGCGGACGCGGACCGCGGCATACTGGTCACGGAAGGCTCGGACGACCTTGAGGAGCTGCTTGCAAAAGAGGCCTCCCTCGGGCTCCCGGACAACGTTGCGCGGCTTTCGCGCTTCCTTCCGACGATCGCCGAGAGAAGGGGGGTCGCGCAAAATGTGTCGAAGCTCTATGTGGAACGCGGCGCGGCGCATGCCGAGCTGCTTGGCCTCAAGTCCATGCCTCCACCTCCTCAGCCAGAGCCGTGGAGCTGGGAGAGCCTTCCGCCGATTGCCGACCGCGCCTTCGTCTACAAGCGATCCCTGGTCGTACCGTCCACGCCCGCGCCGCAGTGCGCGTTGCCGGAAGGCGTCTCCTTCTGCCGCCCGAAGGCTCTGCTGGAGTCCGTGCTCTCCGGATGGACGCACGAGACCCGCGTCAGACTCGGCGTCGCGCTGGTGCTGATGGCCGTAATTCTCGCCGTCGTGTTCGGACGCCTGGTGTTTGTCCTGGTCCTGCCGTCCATGTTAGCGCTGGGCGCGGTGTTCGGCGCGCTTGGGCTGATGGGCGAGAAGGTTAATCTCTTCCACCTGCTGGCGGGTTTCCTGCTGACCGGCATGAGCGTGGACTATACGGTGTTCCTGTTTTTCGGCGGACGTGCGGCGCTGAAGGGCGCAATCTGCTCGCTCCTGACGAGCCTTGCCGGATTCGGGGCGCTCGTGTTCGTGTCTTTTCCCGTCGTCAGGGCCTTTGGCATCGCGCTGGGTGTAGGGCTCCCCGTGGCGTTCATCTCCGCGCTCGGCTTTGGGACGCAAGGCTTTGCGCCCGAACGCGACGAGCGGCGCACGGAGCATGCCGCGACGCCACTGGGTCTTTCCGTGCTCTGGTTTTGCTACTGTCTTCTCGGACTCCGCGCGCTGCACTTTCTCGCTGGCGCGGTGGGGTTCTTCGCATGGGCGTTCTCGCGTTCCGTGCGCCGCGCATCCCCTCGCCTCGCGAAGACCGTAGGCTTCACGCGCTCCCTTGCGGACAAGCTTGTCGTGATGGCCGGCGGACGTAGGCTCCCGAAGGTTGAGACGGACGGCTCGCCTGACGCGAAGGCGTTCATGGACGATGTGCGCGAGGGGAAGGGCGTGTTCGTGCTTTCTTCGCATGTCGGCACGATAGAGGTCCTAGCTGCGCTTGGCGAATGCAGGGCGACGTTCCACGCCTGGATGGAGTTCGAGAGGACGGGCGTGTTCAACGCGTTCTACCTCGGGCATGCAAGGCGCGGAAAGGTCCAGATACATCCTGTATCCGAGTTCGGGCCGGAGACCGTGTTCTTCGCGGGCGATGCGCTCGACGCCGGCGACTGCCTGCTGATGGCCGGAGACCGCAGCTTCGGGCGGATCCGCCGCGAGCGTGTCGGCGGACGCGAGCTCGCGCTTGCGGAGGGAGCGTTCCGCTTTGCGAAGGCGCTGGGGCATCCGGTCTACTTCGTTGCCTGCATCGCGTCCGGCTCCTGCCGCTACGAGGCTGTTGTGCGGCGGCTCCCGTCCGACGACTCTCGGGCGATGTCCGCCGCATACGCACGTGAGCTCGCCGCGCTCGTCGACCGCCATCCCGACCAGTGGTTCGTCTGGGACGACTGACGCATTGCGGCAAAAACGTACTTGAATTTCCGGCGCAGATATGAGAAAATATCCTCTGCATGGTGGGATGGTCCCTCGACATGCGGCCCATTAAGGAGTCAAAATGAAGAAATGCTGTCTCGTTGCGTTGTCAATTGCAATTGCTGGAACCGCGCATTCGCGCGACCTGTATGGTTCTGAAGAGCACCCGGTCACGCCCTTGGAGCTCTGCCTGGCCGCGCCGATCCAGCTTCCGCCGTCGAACTGGAGCGTCTACGGCCTTCGCTGCAGCCTCTTCTACGGTGAGAGCTTTGACGTGTACGGCATCGACCTTGGGCTCGTCGGGTACAACGCCAACAGAATGGCGGGCCTGCAGCTGGCTGCCGCCGTTGACTGGATCGAGAGCGACTTGTACGGCGTCCAGGCCGCCGGAATCGCAAACGTGATTTGCGGCAACGCGGCGGGCGTCCAGCTGGGCGGCATCGCCAACTACACTCGCGGCGATTTCTCCGGCGTTCAGTTGGCTCCGGTCGTGAACTTCAACGGCGCGTTCTACGGAGTCCAGGCCGGCGTGTTCAACTACGACAAGGGCATTGGCTGGGGTCTCCAGCTCGGTCTTGCCAACGCGGACGTCAACGAGTTCCAGGGCTGCTCGATCGGCCTTGTGAACTACGCGGAGCGCATGCACGGGTTTCAGCTCGGTCTGATCAACTTCATGGCCGATTCGGGCCGCGGGGTGCAGATCGGCGTGTTCAACGGCGCGGCGAGCTACGGCGGGATACAGATCGGCCTCATCAACGTCATCGGCAACGGCGCGCTCCCCATCATGCCCGTCTTCAACGCGCAGTTCTGACGTTCGCCGCTTTCAAGGAAGGTTCAGGAAATGTCTGATTGCTGTGTTTTCGCCGGACAGGGTGCTCAGGTTCCGGGGATGGGCCGTGATTTCGCCGAGGCGGACGCTGAGGCCATGGCCCTCTTCGACAGGGCGGAATCCGTCCTCGGCTTCGGGCTTAAGAAGATTTGCTTCGACGGGCCTGCCGAGGAGCTGACTAAGTCCAACGTCTGCCAGCCTGCCATTTTCGTCGTGTCCTGCGCGGCCTATCTTGCGCTGCAGAAGCGGAGGCCGACCCAGTTCGCGTGCGCGGCCGGGCTGTCGCTCGGCGAATGGGGCGCGCTGTATGCGGCGGGAGTGCTGGACTTCGACTCTACGCTCAAGGTCCTCGAGGCCCGCGGCAGGTTCATGCAGGAGGCGTGCGAAAGCACTCCGTCCGGAATGGTCGCAATCGTCGGCGCGACGCCAGAGCAGCTTTCCGCGCTGTGCGAGAAGACCGGCTGCACCGTCGCCAACGTGAATTCGCCCGCGCAGCAGGTGCTTTCCGGCTCGAAGGACGCTGTGGCGGCCGCTGTTGCGGCTGCCAAGGAGCTCGGCATAAAGAGAGCCATCCCGCTTGCGACGGCAGGAGCGTTCCATTCCCCGTTTATGGCCCCGGCGCGCGAGAAGCTTGCCCCGGTCCTTGACGGAATCGAATTCCGCACCCCAAGGTTCCCGGTCCTTTCCAACGTTACCGGCAAGCCCCATTCCTCCGACCCCGGGGAGATAAGGGCGACCATGCTGGCCCAGGTGACGGAGACGACCAACTGGGCGGCGGATGTCGAGGCGGCCAGGGCCATTGGATGCTCGCGTTTCGTCGAGTTCGGCCCCGGCAAGGTCCTCTCCGGCCTCGTCAAGAAGATCGACGCGTCGCTTGACGTCGCCAACGTCGCCGACCTTGCCTCGCTTGACGCGACTGTCGCCGCGCTGGGCTGAGCAATGGCCAAGAACGGCGCAAGGCTGCTCGCCGACCATCCGAGAGTCGTCGTTGCGTTCTCCAGGGCGGAGAAGGGCATGCACGAGATGCGGAAGGGCATCCTGCAGTACGCCAGGCTCCACGGGCAGTGGAACATTCGCTTCGCCAACGGGCACCAGGACGACATACGGCTTTCGGACATAAGGAAGGGCGACTGCGACGGCGTTATTGCGACAACGCTTTCGGACGGCGTGGAGTCGCTCGCGGGCCTTGACGTGCCCGTCGTGCTGCACGACCGCAACTCCGGAGACGAATCCAAAGCGCTTTCGCGGCTTCTCAGGCGGTCTGCGCGCATCGTGTGCGACAACGCCGATGTCGGCAGGATGGCCGCCGACTTCTACCTTTCGACGCCGTACGAGCGATTTGCCTTCTTCCCGGGAACCCGCAACCTGCGGTGGGCTGCGGAGCGCGGTGCCGCGTTCGCGGAGCGGATTGCGGCGTGCGGACGCGGGGAGGTCGAGTTCTTCGGCGGCAGTGGCGCGGACATGGAGGGCTGGCTGAGGTCCCTCCACAAGCCGACGGGCGTGTTCGCGGCCTGGGACGGCGCGGCGCGGCTGGTCGTCGACGCCTGCAGGTCCGCAGGCATCGGCGTCCCCGAGCAGGTGGGTGTCCTCGGGGTTGACGACGACGAGGACATCTGCGAATTCTCTGTTCCGTCCATATCGTCCGTGGTTCTGGACGTCAGGCGCGCCGGATATGTGGCGGCAAGGGACCTGGACCTGCAGATGCGCGCCGTCTCCACGAAGCACCGCATCCCATACGGTGCTAAGTCGGTGGTCAGGCGCTCCAGCACCGCGCTGGAGGAGTCCGCAGCCGATTCGCTTGTGGCGAGGGCCCTCGACTTCATCGCCATAAACGCGGGCAGCGTGCTGTCCGTGCCGGAAGTCGCCGATGCGCTCGGGGTGAACAGGCGGCTGCTAGAGCGTCGTTTTGCGGAGGCCAACAGGGGCACGGTCTTCGACGCCGTCCGGGAGGCCAGGTTCAAGCGCGTCACGTCCCTGCTCGTCCATACGCGCAGGACCACCGAGGAGATTGCGGAGGAGTGCGGCTTTTCGTCCGCCTCCTACCTGATTTCGCTCTTCCGCAGGCGCTACGGCATGACGATGGGCGAATACCGCGCCAGCAACACGGCGACGGAGTAGGCGCACCCCGCATGGACGGCCGCTCTCGTTGACTTCGACTGCGGTTTTTCGGTATAATGTCGACCATGAAACGGACGTCAGCGATCGCAGCGCTTGCCTTGGCCATCGCCTCCTGTGCTTCGGCGTCGGATTTCTTCTGCGATTTCTCTGGCGGGGGAGAGGCGCTCGGCTTTGAGACCCCTGTTGTCCGCCGCGAGTCCCTGCCCGCAGTCAGCCTGCCTGGAGTTGCCGTCGGCGACAGGCTGAGCGTACGTTTTTCGCAAGATGCCTCGTACGAGATTCGCCTGGAAGGCATGTTGCCGTCTTTCGGAGGCTCGAAGTCGTTCTCGGGCCGCGACGTCGGGGGCCTGGCGTTCGCGACGGCCGTCGAGTCGCCAGGCGGCCTTTTGGTGGAGGTGCGCGACTTTTCGGCGGGGCGGCTCCACCGCGCCGTGCTGCGCGCAGACTCGACGGTAGTGGAGGAGGTCGACTTGACTGCGCTACGCGGCGGGGGATGCATCGAGGTCGACGTCCCCGGGCAGGAGGCCGGCGACGAGGGCGCCGCGGCAGGCACCGGCTCCAGGAAGACGGATGCTCTTCTTGCCGTCGCGGGCAATCCTTTCGACGGCAACGTGGTCGCGCCCGCCCCAGTCACGGTCGACATCATGATCGTCTTCGACGACGGAGCGCGCGCATGGACCGCGGCGAATGCGGCGTATGGGGGGAGCATCACGAATTTCGCGATCGCCCAGGTCGCGAAGATGAACGACGTCTTGCGGAACACCGGCCTCCACACGAACTTCTGGTTCCGCCTCGTCGATGTCGCGGCCGTCGACGGGCGCTGGACGAAGATCGACGACACGATCCTGCCGGCCATGCGGGCTGGCGTCATGGGCGCGAGCGGCGTATGGGACGGGATAGCCTCACGCCGCAAGGCCTGCGGCGCAGACCTCGTCTCTCTCATGGTCGACACCGGGTCCGCATACGGCATCACCGGAATCGGCTACATCACGCACGGCACGTCGTACGCCACATGGGTGAACACCTACAGCACATGGTGCTACTCCTGCTGCGCGATCCGCTCCGTCGACCTCGAATACACCCTTTGCCACGAGGTCGGCCACAACATGGGCCTCGCCCACAGCCCGACTTTGGCGACGTGGAGCAAGCCGGGGACCTTCGAATACTCCAACGGCTACAACTTCACCGCCGCGGAGGACGGCAGGCACTACAACACAATCATGGCGTACAACTACGACAGGTACTTCAGCGACTACGTCGAGATACCCTACTACTCCTCGCCAGACTACTTCTTCAAGGGCTCGCCGGTCGGCACGGCTGTGTCCAACGACTGTACTAGCGCCTTGCGCCAGACGTGCGTCGGCATCGCCGACTGGCACGCCCGCACCGTGCCTCTCCCGTCGGACGTCGTCTTCTCGCCCAACGCCTCCAGCGCCTACCGAATCTCGCTCTCGACGCTTGGTGGCTACGAGATACGCTACACGACGGACGGCTCGGAGCCGACGCGCGAGTCCGCGCTCTACGCTAAGCCGCTGCTTTTGACGAGCGGCGAGATGACCGTGAAGGCCGTCGCCGTCGTAGATGCCGAGACGCTTGGCGCCGTCGCGACGGGCACCTACGCCGCGGCGGTGGAGCTGGGCGAGTACGTGTGGCTGGAAGACACATCGGAGAAAAACTGGAGCCAGGGCTATTGGGATAGAGACGACGGTTCCCCGGTCTTCCCCTATTTCTGGAACAACAGCTCGAACAAGACTGCCGTGGTTGACGTGGACGGCGCAATTGACGTTGACCGCGACATCTCGCTGGCGACTCTGGTCGTAGGCGGCCAATCTGGGCTTGAGATGTCCGTCTCGGGGCATTCGCTCTTCGCCACCAACCTCGAGGTCGTCGGCGCGGCCACGCTCTCAGGCACGGCATATTCCTTTGGTCGGTGGTGGCTCCATCCGGAATCGACGCTCGTCCTCGCGCCCGGCGAGGGACAGACCGTGACGCTTCCGAGCAACCTCGCCCTGTCGTATCCGAGCGCCACGTTCGCCGTCTCGAACGGCACGGTGGTCGCCGGCGCCGGCGGCTCGGCCGCCGGGCAGTTCGGCTCCGCCGCGCTCCACGTCCATTCGGGCGGGACGCTCAGGATCGCCGGCGGAGGATGGAACACCGGCAGCGCGACGGAAGCCTCGCTGACGGTCGACAGGGGCGGGACTCTGGAAATCGCCGCAGTTGACGACATCCACCGAAGCCTCGTCCTGGACGGAGGGACGCTGAGCATAACCAAGTCCGGACGCGCAGCGTCGTTCTACGACCTGAAGATGCGTGTCACGGACGATTCGACGGTCACGGACAACGGCGGAACTGGCGAGATATGGATACGCACGGCGGACGTCGGCATAGACGTCGCGGACGGCAAGACGCTGACGTTCGGCGCGGCGATCGCAAGGCCCTCGGACGACGGATACCAGTCGCTTGGCAAGGGACTGGTGAAGACCGGGAAGGGCGAGGCGAGGTTCCTCCGGGAGATTTCCCATTCCGGGACGAACACGATAAGCGGCGGGACGCTCGCGGTTGGCTACAGTTCCTCGGCGGACAACGCGCTTGCGTGGGTTGTTTCGGATGGCGCTGCGCTGAAGGTCGAGCGAGGCTGTTCGCTCCGGGCCAGGTCTCTTTCGCTCTCCCACGGCTCATCGCTGGTCATCCCAGCCGCCGCGACCGCCCCGCTTTCCGTAGCAGGCGCGATCGACGTGACGCACGTCTCGCTGACGCTCACAGGCGCGGACGACCTGTCGCACGGCGCCGCATATCCGCTTGTTTCGGCGACGGGGGGGATCGCCGGGGTGTCGCGCATCAGGAAGGACTCCCTCCCCGCGCTCGCGAACGGCCTCGTATGGCGGGTCTCGGCGGCGGATGGAACGCTCTCCGCGACGGTCGCGACGCCCGAAGAGGCGTCGGACGCCGTGCCGCTCGTCTCGAACGACGAGGGCTTCGTGGTCGACATCCCGGACGACGCCGTGCGCCTTGGGGACGGAGGCGTGGCGCTTGCGGCGACCCCGCTGACGATCTGCGACCTGGACACGAAGGCGATCGCGCTTACGCTGGACGTGGAGATCCCGGAGGCGGAGCAGGCGGAGCGAAAGGCAATCTGCTCGTGGAAGATCGGGCAGAACGTCGTCTACTGCGTCCGCGAGGCGGACGGCACGCTCGACTGCTACTACGTGGGCGAAACGGCGCACGTCGACAATGCGACGAACAAGGTGGCCCTGGCGAGCGGGCGCCACACGATCTGCGTAGGATACTATTCGAGCGCGTGGGACGGGACGTGGGTATATGTCGACGGAAAGGCCGCGTACTACGCAAAGGGGCTCAAGTGGCAGGAGGACAACGTGAGCGCCGTCGCGGTCGGCGGAATCGTCGGCTCGGCGGATGGTTCCTACGAGGGGCTCGTCGTGCGGCAGATTGCGCTCGTCGACGCTGCGTCCGGCGCGCCGCTCGCGACCATGACCGATTCCGGCGGTGACGCGGTCAGCTACAGCTACGTCGCGTCGCGCGCGTCGCGCGTCTTCGCGACTCATCCCGCCGGAGGGTTCATGATGGAAGGGGCCGTCCTGGCCGCGGAATTCGCGAACATGCACGACGCGGCGTCCGTCTCCGTCGTCGCGTCGTTCCCGACGAATGCCGTTGGCAGCGTGATGAGCTTCTGGGTGCAGCTCAACGACTCCAGCAAGGCCGCGTGCCAGGCGGAGTACGAAGGAGACGGGACCTTCGCCATCAGGTACGACGGGAACTCCCTGGGCACGCTGCCTTCGACCGCCGTTTCCGCCGCCGATCCGTCCGTTGACTCGCCGCACCTCTATACGATGACGTTCCTCAGCGGCTATGGCGTGACGCTCTACCAGGACGGCGTGGAGATCGCAAGGTCGGAGGCGCCCTACAACTACTCGAGATATGCCGGCAACAGGCTGAGGTCGCCTGTCAACTTTGGGTGCGGCGCATGGCATGCGTGGAGGGGGAGCTTTGTGGCAAACCCAAATCCGATGCCAGGGTTCAGGGCCTATGCCTCGCATGTCGCGTTCGGGACTGACGACGTGCTTGCGTCCGTCGACCCGGTGATAGAGACGCTGAACTTCGACGAGGCGTACGATGGCCTTCCGCTGGCCGAAAAGCTGTCGTATCTTCCAGAATGCCAGACTGCGACGGGCGTCCGCCCCTTCGCAAAGCCGCGGCCCCGCGGCGGCGTCTTGGTCGTCTGGTGAACGGTCGGCGCCTGTCAAAGCAAGGATTTGAAAAACAAAGGAGAATCAAGAATGAACACATGCAAGAACATGACTCGGTCCATGGCCGCGGCGGCCATCTGCACAATGCTCTGCGCGGCTGCGCACTGCGAACCGATCCTCAAGTCCGGCGACAAACTGGCCTTCATGGGCGACTCGATAACGCAGTTCGGAAACTCCAAGCCAGTCGGCTACGTGAACCTCGTCATGAAGGGACTGGAGGTGGCTGGCATCCAGGCGACGAAGATCCCGGCAGGGGTCTCGGGGCACAAGTCCAACCAGATGAAGAACCGGCTTCAGCGGGACGTCCTCGACAAGCATCCGCAGGTCATGACATTCTCCTGCGGCGTGAATGACGTCTGGCACGGGGCAAGCGGCGTGCCGCTCATGGACTACTGCGCCAACGTCTCGAACATCCTCGACCGCTGCGCCGAGGCGGGCGTGAAGGTCGTCGTGCTGACGGCGACGGTCATTGGAGAGGACCTAAACAACGCAAACAACCAGAAGCTCGCCGCATACAACGACTTCCTGCGCGCCGAGGCCGCCGCGCGCAAGCTGCCGCTCGCCGACCTCAACGCCGACATCCAGGCGTTCATAAAGTCGTTCCCGCCGGAGCACAAGGGCAACAAGGCCACGGGCGACGGTGTGCACATGGCGTGGGAGGGCGACAAGGTGATGGCCCGCGGCGTCCTGCTGGCCCTCGGCATCCCCGAGTCGAAGATGCCCGAGATCGAAGCGGCATGGCGCAAGATGCCCGGATTCTGGGAGTACAGGATTCCCGTCTCCGCCGACGAGGCCAAGGCCCTTGACGAGCAGGCCAAGGCCAAGGGGTGCAAAGTGGCGGACCTTTTCCGCGCCGCGCTTCTGGGCGAGTAGCGCCAGACCGCGCCTCTTTTTGGTATAATTAACAGGTTCCGCCGGACGGAAGGGCCGGGGAAGGCAACATAACCGAGAAAGGAGCACTTGAAGATGAAAAGGAAGCTTACGATCATGCCGTGCCTCGACATGATTAACGGACGTGTGGTGAAGGGCGTGAATTTCGTGAACATCAAGGACGCCGGCGATCCCGTCGAGTGCTGCAAGGCCTACTGCGAGGCCGGGGCGGACGAGCTGGCGATGCTCGACATCACGGCGACCGTGGAAGGGCGCAAGACGATGCTTGAGGTGGTCCGCAAGGTCGCGGACGCCGTCACGGTGCCGTTTACGATGGGCGGAGGCATCTCCTCCGTCGCCGCCGCAGAGGAAGTGCTCAAGGCGGGTGCGAACAAGGTGTCCACTTCATCCGCGGTCTTCCGCCGTCCGGAGATGATCGGCGAAATGGTCAAGGAGCTTGGCGCCGACAAGGTGACCGTCGCGATTGACGTGGCTCAGAACGCCGAGATGCCGTCCGGATACGAGGTGTTCATCGACGGCGGACGCACCGCGACCGGCAAGGACGCCATAGAGTGGGCGAAGCAGGTGAACGACTACGGCGTCGCCTGCATCCTGCCGACTTCCAAGTCCACGGACGGCGTTCGCACTGGCTACGACCTCCCGCTCATCAGGAAGATCCGCGAGATCACGGACGCCTCAGTCGTCGCGTCCGGCGGCGCGGGCACGATGGAGCACTTCGCCGAGGCGGCCGAGGCTGGTGCCGACGTCCTTCTCGCGGCGTCGGTGTTCCACTTCCACGTGATCGGCATCCCGGAGCTCAAGGCGTTCCTTGCCTCCCGCGGCCTTTCTGTTCGATAGGACCCCTAGGCCA
>Ga0310786_10005157_pt1 | contig 17871 bp, 12 predicted proteins | sample AusTroGonzalo_MG_FD_203881 | JGI IMG/M metagenome (GOLD analysis project Ga0310786, IMG submission 203881) | Bovine rumen microbial communities from tropical cattle in Woodstock, Queensland, Australia - Gonzalo_03 (v2) (version 2) | ecosystem: Host-associated > Mammals > Digestive system >... | reverse complement strand
GGGACGGGGGAACGACTTCCTGCTTGAAAAACGGCTGAGAACGGAAGCACCGGACCTGCACCGGCGGGTGGCGGACTGCGTGACGGTGCTGAAGCAGACGCTGAAATCCTATGAGACCTGGTTTCCCTTCTTTACGGATCACTCTGTGCTGCACAGCATGGATGTACTGGAATTCTGCAACCGGATTCTGGGGGATCAGGCGGAGAAATTGAGTCCGCAGGAATGCTACGTGCTGATCATGAGCTGCTATCTTCATGATATCGGGATGGGTATCAGCGAGAAGGATTATCTGTTTTTCCGCGATCAGCTGGATTGGCCCGGATGGCATGCGGAACATCCGGAAAGGGATGAAGCACAGTTTATCCGGGATTATCATCAGGATTTCAGCGGTTTCCTGATCCGGAAATACGCGGATGTGCTTGAGATCCCCGATGAGGATCTGATTTTCGCCATTGTGCAGGTTTCGCGGGGTCACAGGAAAACGGATCTATTTGATCCGGCGGCTTATCCGGATCTTCAGGTGCCCGACGGTGTCATCCGGACGGCATATCTTGCTGCCGTACTGCGCCTGGCGGATGAAATCGACATGGGTTCGGACAGAAATCCGGAACTGCTGTTTGATTTGTCCGGGCTGACAGAGCAGAAAGATATTGACAATTTCGGGGTACATGAATCGATTCGGACTGTGGAGGTGCGGGAGGACCGGATCATCCTGCATGTGCTGCCGAAGGAACCTCGGTTTATTCCCCTGGTTGAGGAAACTGCGGAAAAGATTCTGAAGACACTTGAATACTGCAGGAAGACGGCATCGGACCGGAGCGGTCTCCGCATCCAACAGGAAAAGGTTGAGATCAAAATCATAAGGACGGAGGAAGATCCGGCATGAAACATCTAAAGAGAAAGATCATCGGAAGTATTGTTATCCTCCTGATTCTCACCGGGGTTTTCGGGTTCCTCCTTTTCCAAACATATCAGGCAATCAATCAATCCAGAAACAGCGAAGAAAACCGGGCGGACATCCGGGCAATCCAAAGGACCGCCGACAAAGCACTGGATCTCTACCGGCAGGCCAGTGAATCCGTGGACAGGACATATCAGGCGAAGACCGAGTTGACGGCGGCAACCTACCGGAATCACCCGGGCGGCGGCTACGATGAGAAACCGCTGATGCTGCAGGGCGGAGCGGTGATCAGGGTTGAGGGCGGAAAGGTGGACGTGCCGGACGGCTTCCCCGGGGATGTGATGCTTGACGCCGGTATGTTTACCGAACCGTCCGGCATTGCCGTCTCCGGACATGGGGAATCAAAAGAGACGGACGACGGCGCTTCAGGACACTTTTCGGTTTATTACAGCCAGATCAGAGGACCGTATTACTATATCGAGTGGGAAGACGAAGAAGCAAACAGACTGCGGAAACTGAGCCGGTTCGACATCTATGACAGCCTGGCCGGGATTGAAGAAATCTACAATGCCGACTTTATCCTGTTCGATATTTCGGAAATCGAAAAGCTGGGCCCGAACTGCAAATATTCTTCCAGTGAACTGAAGCCTTACGTTGCCGAACTGGAAAAAAAGATCGCGGACCTGTTGAAAAACAGCGGAGCAGGATACGACCCGGAGGCTCCGAACGTGCTGGAGCTCGGGAAAGTTTCCTATCGCCTGTATATTCAGCAGAACGACGCGCTGCACGTGGCGATTGCATACCTGTTCCCGCTTGCGCAGACTGATTGGGCGGTGACGGAGCAGACAGGATTCCTGATGGTTGTATTCCTGTTCATCTGCACGGTGTTCCTGGTTTGGTTCCTCTCCGTGCTGTGGATTGTCCGGAATCATACGCTGAGTGACGGGCAGAAGGCCGAATTCAGCCCGAAGCGGGTAAAGCGGGTTTCAAGATCTTTTGTGATCATCGGAGGGATCGTGGTGCTTGCAGCCGCGATCCTGAGCCAGTGCCTGTTCAGGCTCTACGACAAATATGAGCAGGTGGGCGACACGATCGACGTCCTGCAGCGAAAGATCGGGGAATATGAAATCCAGAAAGTCACCGCCGAGGAGACAAGACGCAAAACCTATGAAAAGTGTACCGAATCGATTGCGGAGCTGCTGAGCGAGCATCCGGAACTGAAAACGTCCGAACAGTTTCAGGTATATTGCGATATTCTCGGGACGGAATATCTGATGCTCTTTGACAAAGACGGCAGGGAGATCGTGACGAACTCCGAATACAGAGGGCTTTCCCTGAGCAGGAACCAAGACGATTCCTCCTATGACTTCAGACGGCTGCTCGCCGGGGTCCCGGTAATTTCCCACGACGTGGAGACCGATTCGCTGAGTGGAATCGACCGTATGATGGTCGGGGCCAGGATTACCATGGAGGACGAAGCGGAGGGGCCTTATCAGGCGATCCTGATGGCGGTTCCGGCGAAACTGATTGCCGAGAGCGACCCGCAGACCGCCAGCGATATCATGACGGAGATTGCGACGGATTCCATGCTGATCTTCTCCATGGATCCGCAGAGCCAGAAAATCACGGCGTCCAGCTGGAAGGAGATGATCGGGGAAAGCGCGGTCCATGAAGGAATTCCGCCGTCCTATCATCACGACGACCTGATGGACTTTCTGACGATCAACGGCGTGCAGTATTACTGCGAAGCGCAGACGGGGGATGACGGGCAGCTCTACTTCTGCGCGGCGGAAAAGAGCGGCATGTACAGCAATGTGACGGTGTACGCCCTGATCTGCACCGGGTTTGCCATGCTGTTCATGGCCGTGCTGGCCCTTTACGCGGTGAACGGATACAAGAAGGATTTTACGGTTTATTCGGTCCTCGGCGACAACCTGAAGGATATGACAAACGAGATTGACCTGGCGAACGGAAAGCGGAAATGGTCCGTGGATCCGTCGAAGAGATGGCTGCCGGCGTTCTCGGATTACGGGGACCGGACGCCGATCCGCAACGCCCTGATCGCAGTGCAGATCATTCTCGCTTTCGGGGCGCTCATGACCGGGGTGCTGCTGTTTGCGCCTGTTCGCAGAACCAGGATGCCGCTTTTCACCTACATTCTTACCGGACAATGGGCGAGAGGCATCAATCTCTTTGCCGTTACCAGTATCGTGATCCTGCTGCTGCATGTGATCGCGGTGCTGATTCTGGTGAAATTGATCATCCGGATCATCAGCACCCTGAGCGGCACCCGGGGGGAGACGATCTGCAGGCTGCTGCTGAATCTGGCGAACTACATCGCGGCCATTGTATTCCTGTTCTTCGCGCTGCAGTATATAGGTATTGACATGACGACGCTCCTTGCATCTCTCGGATTGCTGACTTTTGCTATTTCCCTCGGCGCAAAAGACCTGGTGACGGATATTCTGGCCGGCATCTCGATTATCTTCGAGGGCAATTTCCAGGTTGGCGATATCATCGAAATCAACGGATACTGGGGCAGGGTGCTGGAGATCGGCGTTCGGACGACGAAACTGGAAGGCCTGGGCGGCAACATCAAAATCATCGGGAACCGGGATATCAACAACGTGGTCAACAAGACGCGGAAGAACTCCTGGTATGCGGCTGAATTCAGCGTTCCGTTTGAGCAGATTAAAGAGATGGAGGCAATGCTGCTGAAAGGACTGCCGGAAATCGGGAAGAAGATTCCTGAGATTGTCAGCGGACCGCATTACAAGGGCATTGAATCTTTTGCTTTTTCCGCCGGCAAGAGTGTTGTGAAAATCCAGATCATTGCTGAATGCAGCGAGCATGATTACCGCTATGTAAAGCATGAGCTGAACCATGCCCTGGCGATGCTGTTTGATGAAAACAATATTCCGATTATGTGATCGGGTAAGGATTGCATCAGGTGTGCCAGACCCGCTGATGATCCGGAAGGAGAACACCGGTATGAATATAAAGACGGACCTTTCCGCGGCGATCCTGGTCGGGCGTTCCACGCGCATGGGGCGGGACAAAGCACTGCTTGTGTTCAATCGGCAGACTTTTATCGAACATCTGATCCGGGAATTATCCGGATGCCGGGAGGTATTCATCACATCGGTGATCAAAACGGAGTATCCCGATTACGGCCTGAAGACGGTTCCTGATGAAATTCCGGATTTCGGCCCCGTCGAGGGTATCCGCCAGGCTCTGCGTCACGCGGAAACGGAGAATGTGTTTATCTGCGCGTACGACATGCCGTTTGTGCGCAGGGAGATGATTGAGTACCTGGCGGAATTTGTCTGCGTCGATGAGGATGCCTGGGTCTTTCGGGATGAGGAGCGGGTTCATCCCATGTGCGGGATTTACAGCCGGAGAGTGCTGCCCGCCGCGCAGCAGATGATTGCAGAGGACAGGCACCGCCTGATGGAACTGTTGTCGCGGGTCAGGACGAAGTATGTGGATATCAGCGCCGGCGGATTCGGCATGGAAGTGCTAAGCAATATCAACACGCCGGAAGAGTACGCTGAGCTGAGAGAGAAGGAAGAATTCAGAATTAAGAATCTGAGAGTGCGGTGATGCACATCAGAATTAACTAAAGCGGATACGGTTTGCAGAACGGGGAAGGAGCCGAAGGACGGCGCATGAAATACAGCGGAAAACTGACAAACAGCGATATTACCCGGATCATCGGGAAGGCCGGAACGGAAGCTGAGAGGGCAGGGATTGAGGAAAAACTCGTCCTGACTTTTCGCCTTACGCTTGAAGAACTGCTGCTGAAATACAAGGAACGTTTCGGGGAAGAAGCTCCCTTCTCGGTCCGGTTTCGGAAATGGCGCGGGAACCTGAAAATCCTGCTGACCGTTGCCGGCGTATCCTTCAATCCCTTTGACGGGGAAAATGAGATGCTGGACCGGCTTCTGGAGAACTTCAGGAATACACCTGAATGGAACTATGAGCAAAAACGGAACCAGATCAGGTTTCTTTTCACGCTGTACAACACAACATGGAAAAACATCCAATTTTCCTGGAAGTATACGGTCAACAGCCGTAAAACACTGGCGCTTTCCGTATGCAGCCAGTTGATCAGCGCCGGGCTGAGCGTGCTGGCCCCGATTGTCAGTTCGAAGATCATTGTCGCCTATACCAAAGACGAGGGGGAACGCGTGCTCCTGATCGCACTGGCCCTGCTGGTCGTTCAGTTGCTGCGCAATCTGTTTCTTGTACTCGGAAACCAGGGGTACAACAAAGCCTATTGCGAAACGCTGACCCTGCTGGAGAAGGACCTGGTGGTCAACGCAATGCAGGTGGAAAGCCAGTGCATGGACGAGAAGGGCAGCGGGCTGTTTATACAGCGAATTACGACGGATACACAGCGGATTGCTTCCGGCTTCACGAATATCGCCGATATGATTACGCAGGTGCTGAACTATGTGGGTGTGCTGTGCGCCCTTTTTGTGATCCATCCGCTGATGGCCCTGTTCGTCATCATCATCGTGGGTTCACAGTATGCGATGGAAGCGTGGCGTACTAAGCGCCTGTATAAGGATGACCGGGTTTACCGGTCTGCCAATGAACGCTTCTCGGGCCTGGTGGGGGAGATGGTGCGTGGCGCGAAGGACGTGAAGCTGCTGAACAGCGAAGAGCGGTTTATTGAAGAACTGGACGAACACATCAATGACGCCAATAAAAAACGCCTGACCATGCAGGCGCGATCCTGGCGGGCCAAGCTTTTCCGGTGGGAGTTCGGAGAAGCCGGCACATTTGTCCTGATTGCCCTGCTGTCCTGGCTGATTGCCACCGGCAAACTGCTCCCCTCAACGGCGCTGGTGATCTATAACTACTATGCGGACCTGGGCCCCAACGCTATCAAGGTGATCGGCAATTTCATGGATTCCATCGCGGATTTCAATATTTCCAACGAGCGCGTACATGCCCTGCTGAATAGTCCCGAGTTTCCCAAGGAACATTTCGGAACGCAGGAACTGGCGTCTCCGCGGGGAGAGATTACCTTTGACCATGTGTTTTTCTCCTATCATCCGGAGGGCATGAAAACCCGGAATGTGCTGGATGATATGTGTTTTACGGTTCGTCCCGGAGAGATGGTCGGTCTGGTGGGAAGAAGCGGCTGCGGAAAAAGCACAACGTTCAACCTTCTTTCCCGGCTGTATAACCCGACAGGCGGCCGCATTCTTTTTGACGGGGTTGATCTGCAGGACCTGACCCGGGAGTCTGTCCGCGCCAACATGACGGTGGTGACTCAGAATCCCTATATCTTCCGGATGTCCGTATGGGACAATCTGAAACTGGTCAAACCGGACTTGACGGACGAGGAAATGAAGGAAGTCTGCCGACTGGCCTGCATCGACGAGGATATCCTGAACATGCCGGAGGGATATGACACGCTCATTGGCGAGGGCGGGGTCAACCTGTCCGGCGGTCAGCGGCAGAGGCTGGCTATCGCGCGCAGCATGCTGCGGGACAGTAAAATTATTCTTTTTGATGAAGCGACATCTGCCCTGGACAACACGACGCAGGCCCGGATCCAGCAGGCCATCGACAATATGCGCCGGGACCGGACCGTGGTGATTATTGCGCACCGGCTTTCCACGATCATGAATGCCGACCGGATCCTCTATATGCAGGACGGCAGGATCCTGGCGGAGGGGACACATGAGGAACTGATGCGCAGCTGCGAGGAATACCGCACGCTGGCTGCCATGGAGAAAACAGAACCGGCGGAAAGCTGAGTGCTTTCCGCCGGTGCATCAGGTCTTTCTGACGGTCTGATCTGATCAGCCCTGGGCGAGGAATTCGACGATGCGGGTTACCACGGGGAAGATGACTTCGAAGGATTCCTTGACGGCCCATGATTTACCGGGCAGGTTCACGATCAGCGTTTCACCCCGGGTTCCGCTGACGCCGCGGTACAGCATTCCTCTGGGCGTCTGCTTCATGGACTCGGCGCGGATGGCTTCGACAATGCCGGGAAGCTGATGCTCGAGCACCGCCTGGGTGGCTTCCGGCGCGCTGTCCCGCTTGGTCAGGCCGGAACCGCCTGTCGTCAGGATCAGGTTCGCCTTTTTGTTGTCACAGAGGTCGATGAGCGTCTTTTTCAGCTCTTCCGCCGGGCAGCCGGCCATGTTCAGCGTTTCAATTTCATATTCTTCCGCGGGGAGCATCGCCCGGATCAGCGCGTCCGGAGCTTCCTTTTTCTCTTCTACTCCCTTTGCCTTCACTTCCGACAGGATGATCACGATCGCTTTGTAACTCATGATTTGATAGTTCCTCCTTAATATGCTATATGCTGAACGAACAGCTTACTGATCCTATTTTACACAAAACCCAGCGGATCCGCAATGAATAACCGGGAATATTCCGGATTTTTTATTCCGAGAAGATTTCGCGCTCCGTTACGCATTCGTTTTTCAGCTTGCCGACCAGCGCCTGCAGCGCGTCGACGGCATGCGGCCGGATGTCCGCCCCGATGAGGACGAGCATAATATCATCCCCCACCCGGAGCAGGCCCTCGTTGACCCAGACACGGACATAATACACACCTTCCATGGCCTGCGCTTCGGCAACGGCCGCCTGAACCTTTTCCCGGTCACAGGAAAAGTCCATGCCGGTGACCTGGCCGGCAGAATGGTCGTTTCCGCGTACGGCTTTGCGGGCCGTGCTCCGCACGATGCCGTTATGGGTCAGATACATGCCGACTTTATCCGAGTCCGGATGCGCTTTTGCTTCCCTGAGCCAGGCATCGACGGAAGGCCTTTCATTCGCCGGCGGCATCACGCCTTCCGGCGCGGCGCAGTCGGCGGAACCGGCGGACTGCAGCATTTCCACGCCGTGGCGGATCGGCTTCAGGACGGCCGACAGGTTTTCACAGCTGGCTTTTTTGCTGCCCGGAAGGTTGATGATCAGTGTGCGTCCCCGGATGCCGGCTGTTTCCCGGGACAGGCAGCCGTGGGGCGTAATTTTCATACTTTCCGCCCGCATGGCTTCCGGAATGCCGGGGCATACCCGTTCCACCACGGAGAGGGTGGCTTCGGGCGTGATATCCCGCGGGGAGAAACCGGTGCCGCCGGTGGTCAGCACCAGCGTGGCCTGCCGGTGATCCGTGCAGTCGGTCAGTTCCCGGCAGATCAAATCCTTTTCATCCGGAACGACGGCGGTATGAATGATCTGCCACCCCTGAGACCGCAGCATTTCGCACAGGGCGGGGCCGCTGGTATCCTCCCGCTCGCCGCGGAATCCTTTGTCGCTGACCGTGATGACGGCAGCGGTATAAAGTGTATCGCTCATTCAGGTTTCCTCCCTGTAATAGTCTCCGTGAACGCCGCCCGTTTTGCTCAGCAGGCAGATCCCGTCGATTACCATGTCCCGCTGGATGGCTTTGCACATATCATACACCGTCAGGGCTGCTCCGCTGACCGCCGTCAGGGCTTCCATTTCCACGCCTGTTTTCCCGTCGCAGCGGGCGGTTGCTTTGATTTCAACGGACAGGCGCTCTTCGTCCAGCCACAGCCTGAGATCGATCCCGGTGAGGGGAACCGGATGACACATGGGAATCCAGTCCGGCGTATGCTTTGCCGCCATGATTCCGGCAATCTGGGCGACGGTCAGGACGTCGCCTTTTTTCATACCACCGGAGCGGATCAGCGCAAAGGTTTCCCGGCTGACCAGCACGCGGCCGGCGGCGACCGCCGTGCGGCGGGTGGGTTCCTTGTCTCCGACATTCACCATGCGTGCGCGTCCCTGATCGTTAAAATGGGTGAAATCCCTGTCGGGCATGTTCAGCATCTCCTTCAGGATAAAATCCGCCAGTCCGGCGGTATCTTCAAAACTGAACCGCGGCACGGACGTCTGAACCGTTTCATCGTCTGTAATGACGGCGGCAAACCGGTCCGGCGGTTCGGTGAAGCCTTTTCCGGAAGCTTTTCGGCACAGGCCGATGCGGGGGATATCCGCATGTTTAAAACCTTCCACCAGGATCAGGTCCACGTCCCCGATCCGACGGAGGCAGTCTTCGAGACTTTCAGCCCGCTGCCGGATTTCCGCGGTTTTTTCGGACGAGGTGATCACCACTGCCGTCGCCCCGGCTTGGGCATGCCGGAAGGAATCCTTTCCGGGATGATCTATTTCAAACCCGTGGCAGTCATGTTTCACGACGCCGACACGGACGCCGCGCTCCGTCAGCAGGCGGACCAGGCTTTCCATGGCAGTGGTTTTGCCGGTGCCTGAATAAGCGGAAAACCCAATTACCGGTGTTGCCATGCGCTATCCTCCGATCTGGTTCATGGGCCGGGCGGCGTGGCTGCGCGCGCTCCGGGAGAGGGGATCGTGCTGCTGCGGTTTCAGGAACGCGGCCTGACGGATTGCCTCCGCCATCTGCTCCTCATTCATGCCCCTGATGCAGATTTCCTCCCGGGAGTGCAGGCAGGGCTTCAGATGGCCGTCCGCCGTCAGGCGCAGACGGTTACAGTTCCCGCAGAAATGGTTGGACAGCGGGCTGATCAGGCCGATATTGCCCAGACCGCCGGGCAGGCGGTACATCCGCGCCACCCCATCATGAACTGCCGCGGGAACTGCCTCCGGCAGGATTTCCAGCACCCGGCTGACGGGGATATAAGCCTGCTCGCCGAACAGGGTATCTCCGGGCATGGGCATCAGCTCAATGAAGCGCATGTCCACCGGCCAGCGCAGGGTCAGGGCCGACAGGGCAGGAATTTCGTCATCATTGAAGCCGCCGATCAGCACCGCGTTGATTTTCACCTTCTCAAATCCGGCCTCCAGGGCAGCTTCGATCCCGTTCGTCGCATCCGCCAGCGTTCCGCCCCGGGTCATGAAGGCGTATTTTTCCGCGTTCAGGGTATCAAGGCTGATATTCACCCGCCCGACGCCCGCTTCCCGCAGTGGGCGGGCCAATGCCGCCAGGCGGGTTGCGTTGGTGGTCAGGACGGTTTCTGTAACCCCGTCAACCTCAGCCACGCGGCGGCAGATGGAAAGGATGTTCGGCTTGACCAGCGGCTCCCCGCCGGTGATGCGCACCTTATACATCCCCAGGGAAGCTGCCGCCCGTACCGCGCGGATGATCTCGTCTTCCGTGAGCATTTCATCATGCCGCAGTTTGCAGACGCCTTCCGCAGGCATGCAGTAGCGGCAGCGCAGATTGCACAGCTCCGTCACCGAGAGGCGCAGATAATATATATCGCGTCCGTATCTGTCGATCATTGTCTAATACCTGCCGAAAGTACAGTTGGGGAAATGACACGCGGGACACAGCTGGCACAGGCCGCCGTCCCCCAGGGCGATCAGGTCTTCTCTGGTGAACCGGACTCCCGCATAGATCTGGGGGAGCATGACGTCGAAGATGGTGGTAGGCAGGCTGATTGCCGCGCCCGGTACCCCCAGCACAGGGATATCACCCAGATACGCCACCAGGGTCATGTTGCCCGGCTGGCTGGGAACCCCGTGGCTGATCACGTCACAGCCCAGGCGGCGGATGGCGGCGGGCGTCACGTCGTCCGGGTCCACCGACATGCCGCCGGAGAAAATCAGGAAATCCGCGCCCTGATCCAGCAAATCGCGGGCGGCTCCGGTCAGCATGTCCGGCTCATCATCGCAGACCATGACGCCGAGAACCGTGCCGGGATAAGCGGAGAGCTTTTTCCGGGCGACAGCCTCGAATTTGTCCTGGATACGGCCGTGAAAGATCTCGCTGCCCGTGATGATGATCCCCGCTGTCAGCGGCCGGTAGGGCAGCAGGTCCAGCAGCTTTTTGCCTGTGCAGAGGGCTTCGGCCTCCCGAATCTGCGCTTCCAGCGTTACCAGGGGGACGATCCGCATGGAGGCCAGCCGCATCCCCGGCCTGACCGGATAATGATCCGGAAGGGTCGAGATGGTCAGATCGCCGATGGCATTGATGGTCCGCAGCAGATCCGTATCGACCCGGAACATACCCGGCGCGTCGGAGAGCAGGAGCACTTTACCCTCGGCGGGATCGGTGTAATGTGCACCGGGAACGGGCGCCATCGCGGCCATCCGTAGCGCAGCATCCTCCTCATGGATTTCTCCGGCGTTTTCCTCCCAGACGAACACAGTGCGCTTGCCGATATCCAGCATATGAGGAATGTCCTCCGGGGTGATGACGTGGCCGCGCCGGAACGCGGCACCTTTGAAGCCGTCCCGCATTTCCGTCAGATCATGGCACAGGGTCATGCCGACAGCATCTTCTACCCGAACTTTTTTCATGGATGATCACCTCAAATCAAAAAACCTGAAAGGGCTGCGCCTGCGGTGAGAGGCGGACTGCCGGCCGGAATCAGCAGGAAGGCACGGCAGCCGATGGTGCCGGAAAGGACTACATTACCCTGATCCGGCGCGGCGGCAAACCGAACGGTACCGTCCTCGAGCATCAGCTGCCCCCGTAGGAAGCGGTCGGCAGGGCTTGCCTTGCGGAAACCGCGGATCAGCGAAGCCATGACAGGCTGCGGAAGGACATCCTTCCTGCCGCAGAGCCTGCGGACCGCCGGAAGGACACAGGCACAGAAATTGGTCACGGCTGAGGCCGGATTGCCGGAAAGGCCGATCACCGGCCTGCCTCCGGCTGTTCCGTAGGCACAGGCCATTCCCGGTTTCATGGATACCCCGCGCACCAGCAGCGTGACGCCGGAGCGGGTCATAGCCTCGGGGGTCACATCCCAGTCGCCGACCGAGACGCCGCCGGTCAGGATAACGGCGTCGCATTCCCGGATGCCCTGCGTAATCAGTTCGCTGATGGCGGCGGCTTCATCTCCGGCCAGGCCCAGGTAGCGGACGCGGCAACCCTCCTGCTCCATCAGCGCGGTCAGGCTGGCACGGTTGGCATTATATATTTTCCCGGCTTCCAGCGGTTTTCCGACCTCTGTCACCTCGCTGCCGGTGGAAATCAGGCCGATTACGGGTTTCCGGTAAACCCGGACCTGCCCGACTCCCTGGGCGGCCAGCGTCCCCGCCAGTCCCGCGTCGATGCATGTGCCGCACGGGGCCAGCAGGCTTCCCGCCCTGACATCCTCACCGCGTCTGACGATATTATCCCCGGGACTGAGCGGTGCGGAGAGGGTAACGCTTGTTTCCGTGAAGCGCGTTTTTTCAAACATGATGACGCAGTCCGCACCGTCGGGAATCGTTGCTCCGGTCATCAGGTGCGCCGCGTACCCCGGGGTGACGGGAAGGGCGGCAACCTTTCCGGCCGGGATTGTTTCGGTCACAGAGAGTGTGACCGGGTGTTCCGGCGAAGCCTGCGCCACATCGGCGGACCGCAGGGCATACCCGTCATAGGCGGACCGGTCAAACGGTGGAACATCCGAACCGGCCTGCAGATCAAAGGCCAGTACGCGCCCGGCGCAGGCGGCCAGGGGAACGGATTCGGTTTCCACGGGGGAAGCATGATCAAGCAGCAAATCCCTGGCTTCCATCCAGGACACGTTTGTCAGGGCAGACGGGGCCGCCCTTTGTACCTGCCCATCATGCGTGACTGCTGCTTTTCCCGGTTTGCTGATCATAATGGATTCACTGCCTTCGGGTTTATTCTTCACATGTGACAATCACATTGAAATCGAATTACAGATACTATACACGGAAAGAATGAAACATGATCAGACAGATTGAGAAGAACGGCGTGAAATACTATTATATCGGCAACAGAGCCATTTGCTGCATGCTGAAGATTGCTTACGGGAAAGCACAACTTCTTCATCTCGGGGCACCCCTGAGCGAGGACGACTGTGAGGCGCTCTGCTGTGAGACCGTGCTGGGCTGGGAGCCGGGCGTGCTTTATCGTGAGGGGGATACACGGTCCTGCCTGGATGAACTTCCGCTGGCCTGGTCGGAGCGCGGAACCGGAGATTACCGGGAGACGCCGGTTGGGCTGCTGTATGAAGGTACGGAGATCTGCCCGGACTTCGTCTGGTCTTCCGCAGGTGAGGTCAATGCGGAAGAATATGACGCCGTGCTCCCGCACGCCCGGGGTGCGCAGGAGACGGTAAAGCTGGTTTTCACCTCCTCGAACAGGCTTCTGGAAGGCCTGACCCTGGAGCTCCGGTTTTCCCTGTTCGAAACGGCGCTGGTCCGGCAGGCGGTGCTGATCAACCGGTCGGACAAGCCGCTCAAAGTCACGAAGCTGATGAGCGCATGCGCCGATCTGCAGGGCAGTTTCATGGTCAGCACCTTTGACGGGGGATGGATCCGGGAGGCGCACATCCACACTGTTCCCGTCACCCGGTCCCGGGTGGTCAACGGGAGCGCGGGCGGCTTCTCCTCCAACCGGCATAATCCGGGGTTCCTCCTTTCCCGGCCCGGCGTCTCGGACGACGCCGGCGAAGTATACGGGTTCAATCTGCTCTGGTCGGGAAACCACTATTCCTCTGTACAGCGTTCCTCCGTCGGGTTTACCAGAGTATTGCAGGGAATCAGCCCGGACGGGCTTTGCCTGGACCTGCTTCCCGGGGGCCGGATTGAAATGCCGGAGGCCGTTGCGGCCTGGTCCGGCCACGGATATAACGGCCTGATGGAAAACATGCACCGCTTTGTGAATGAATCCGTCATTCCCGAGGCCTGGAGATATCAGGAACGCCCGGTGCTGTATAACAACTGGGAAGGATGCATGTTTAAGTTTAATGAGGGCAAGCTCCTGTCCCTGGCTAAAAAGGCAAAGAAGATCGGCTGCGAGCTCTTTGTGCTTGACGACGGCTGGTTCGGGGAACGGGACAACGATCAAGCGGGCCTGGGAGACTACAGCGTCAACAGGCGGAAACTGCCGAACGGCCTCGAAGGGCTTTCGAAAAAGATTCACGATCTCGGCATGCAGTTCGGCCTCTGGTTTGAGCCGGAAGCGGTGAATCCGGATTCCGACTGCTTCCGGCAGCATCCGGACTGGGTGCTCTCTTCCCCCGGAACAGGTCCTTTTTACGCCCGGAATGAGCTCCTGCTGGACCTGACAAAGCCGGAGGTGCGGGACTATATTGTCGAATCCGTGTCCGCGATCCTGGACAAAGCGGACATCCAATATGTGAAATGGGACATGAACCGGAATTCCCCGGTCAGCGGGAACAAAGCCTATGAATATATCCTCGGGCTTTACGATGTACTCCACCGGATTTTCGATTCGCGTCCACGGATTCTTCTGGAAAGCTGCGCGTCCGGCGGAAACCGGTTTGACCTTGGCATGCTTTGCTTTTCCCCGCAGATCTGGGCGTCGGATGATACCGATCCCGTCGAACGCCTGGATATCCAGAACGGATTGTATTATCTTTATCCCCAGAGTACCATCGGTGCGCATGTTTCTGCCGCGCCCCACGGCGTGACGCTCCGGGCCACGCCCATGTCCACCCGGTCCAACGTAGCTTTCTTCGGGGACTTCGGCGTGGAGTTTGACCTCGACAGCATGAAACCGGTGGATGAAGTGGAACTGAAGGAAACCATTGCGTATTATAAGCAGCATCGGAAGACGTTCCAGTTCGGGTGTTTCAGCCGGAACGGCGCGGAGGAAGGGGCCCTGTGCTGGCAGGTGTCAGACGGGAAGGAGACGATCTGCGGGCTGTTCCATAAGCTGATCTCCGCGGGACCCGAAATCGAGTGGCTCCGGGTGAACGGTCTCGATCCGGACAGGACCTGGCATGTGGAGGCACGGTCCCAGCTGCTACGGGTAGGGGTTTACGGAAGCCTGCTCAGGTTTGTCACGCCTGTTCCGCTGGATACCGAAGGAACGATTATCCGCCTTGCCGACCGCCATTATCAGATGCGGGACGGCGGGTTCTCCGCGGAATGCTCCGGCGCGGCGCTGCAGTCGGGGATTCCGCTCGGCAAACGGTTTACCGGCACCGGCTACGATGCTTCTCTGCGCGTACAGGGCGATTTCCAGTCCAATGTATTCTGCATTGTTCCGAAAACGTGACGGGAGCAAAAAATCTTTTGATTTTTTCAGTCTTGTGAAGTATTATTATCGTTCGGAAAGGCCTGACGTGAAAACCGGGCTTTTCGCAAAATGTGTCTCGGAAGGAGAATTTGCATGATTTCACTGATTATCTCCCTTGCCGTTCTTCTGGTCGGGTACCTGGTTTACAGCCGGGTAGTGGAAAAGGTTTTTGCGCCGGATGACCGGCAGACGCCGGCCATTGCGATTAACGACGGCGTGGACTGCGTGCCCATGAAGCCCTGGAGGGCTTTCCTGGTTCAGCTGCTGAACATTGCCGGCACCGGTCCGATCTTCGGCGCGCTCATGGGAGCCTGCTTCGGCCCGGTGGTCTTCCTGTGGATTGTATTCGGGTCGATCCTCGGCGGCGCGGTGCATGACTTTATGAGCGGCATGATCTCCAGCCGCCACGGCGGAAGTTCCATCGCGGAGCTGAGCGGAATCTATCTGGGCAATGCGGCCCGGTGGGTCATGCGGATCTTCTCCATCGTCCTGCTGGTGCTGACGGGCACGGTGTTCGTAAACAGCCCGGCGGCGCTGATTGTCACGTTGTTTGAAAACATGAATTCCTATGTTGCTCCGATTTTCCTGGATATAAAATTCTGGATTGTCATTATTTTACTGTATTATGTACTGGCAACACTGCTGCCGATCGACAAGGTGATCGGTAAGCTGTATCCCGTTTTCGGCGTGATCCTGATTGTCATGGCGGTGAGCGTGCTGGGCGGCACGCTGTTCGGTGGATATAAGATTCCGGAGCTTACCCTGGAGGATCTGCATCCCCAGGGCCTGCCGATCTGGCCATTTATGTTCATCACGGTGGCCTGCGGCGCGATCTCCGGGTTCCACGCGACCCAGTCTCCGATGGTTGCCAAGTGCATCACACATGAAAAGCAGGGACGCAGCATCTTCTACGGCGCAATGATTGCGGAAGCCGTGATTGCCCTGATCTGGGCGGCTGCCGGTGTGGCCTTCTATGGCACAACGCAGATGCTGAACGACGCGCTCACCAATCTTAAGCAGTCCGGAACAGTTTATGAGATTTCAAAAACCATGCTGGGCACTGTGGGAAGCGTCCTGGCAGTGATCGGCGTGGTGGTTTGCCCCATTACCTCCGGAGACACGGCCTTCCGCAGCGCGCGGCTGATCGTGGCTGAAATTACCGGCCTGGACCAGAAGAAGATCCGGAACCGGCTGATTATCACACTGCCGCTGCTCGCCGTCGGCGCGGTCCTGACCCAGCTGGATTTCAACGTCCTGTGGCGCTACTTCTCCTGGAGCAACCAGACCCTGGCGATGATTTCCCTGTGGGTGGCAACCGCCTATCTGGTGAAAACCGGAACTAGGAAATACGGAACCCTGATCACGGCCCTGCCGGCGACGTTCATGTCCGCCGTCAGCCTGACCTATATCCTGATGGCCAGCGAGGGCTTCAGACTGTCTTCTTCCATCGCGTATCCGGCCGGTATCGTGTTCGCGGCGGTGCTGTTCGGTGTGTATGTTTACGCGTATCACAAAGTGAAGAAGCCCCTTGCCGCATGAGAAGGCGGATCATCCTTTTATCCTTACTGTCGTGCTTGTGTGTGTTGTCGGTGCGGCTGCCCGGGCGGAGGAGAAGCAGAAGATGACCGGAAAGATCAGGATTGAAACGGTGGCGGCAGATGATTTCACGATGGATTATTTCCGCTTCGGCCACGGGGATCAGACGCTCGTGATCCTGCCCGGACTCAGCGTGGAAAGCGTCATGAAATTCGCGGATACCGTGGCGCCGGCATACGCTTCCTTCGGAGATCGGTTTACGGTTTATGTGTTCGACCGGCGGAAGGAACTGCCCCCGGTGTATACCAACCGGGATATCGCGCGGGATACGGCGGCGGCAATCCGGGCGCTGGGCTTTGACAGGGTCTGCCTGTTCGGCGCGTCCCAGGGCGGTATGATCGCCATGTGCATTGCGATTGAACAGCCGGACCTGGTCAGCAGACTGATTCTCGGCTCCACCTCCTCTCATGTCATGGACGAACAGTTCCGGGTGATTGACGGATGGATTCAGCTGGCAAAGGCCGGCAGGACGGAAGACCTGTATCTGGCTTTCGGGGAAGCAATCTATCCGCAGCAGGTGTTTGAGCAGGCGAAAGTGCTGCTGACCGAAAGCGCCAGAGGCGTAACGGAAGAAGATCTCAGCCGTTTTGTGATTCTGGCGGAGGGGATACGCGGCTTTGACGTCACGGATCAGCTGGGAAAGATTTCATGCCCTGTGCTGGTGATCGGCTCCCTGGACGATCATGTGCTGGGCGGAGAAGCGTCCGGAAAGATCGCGGAGCAGCTCAAAGGCCGGGCTGACTGTGAACTGTATATGTACGACGGTTACGGACACGCGGTATATGATCTGGCGCCGGACTATAAGGAGCGGATGCTGGACTTCCTGACCCGGTGAGGCACGGACAGACCTGCGGTTTAGCGAAAACCATATGGAGACTGTCGGGCGTTTTGCCCGACGGCCTTCTTTTTTGCGAGGATCGGACGGGACGACAGAAAATGAACAGCTGGAACGATCCGAAGTATGATATAGTACTGGATATGGTGAATCAGAAAAACCCGAGGTGAGTACATGAAACGATATGTAATGGGAAACGGAGCCATCGCACTGGGGGCACTCTCCGCCGGCGTTCGCCTGGTGGCGGGTTATCCGGGAACGCCGTCCTCCGAAATAATTGAGACGGTGTCAAAGGTTCCGCATGAGGGCGTCCACCTGGAATGGTCGGTCAACGAGAAGGCAGCCCTGGAGGTTGCCGCGGCTGCCGCGTACAGCGGGGCCCGGGCCATGGTGACCATGAAACAGATGGGGCTGAATGTTGCTTCCGATCCCCTGATGTCCGTGGCGTATATCGGCGTGAAGGGCGGCCTGGTCATCGTCAGCGCGGACGATCCCGGCCCCATCTCTTCCCAGACGGAGCAGGACACCCGCCGGTTTGCGGACTTCTGCCGGATCCCG
>Ga0310786_10005156_pt1 | contig 17873 bp, 11 predicted proteins | sample AusTroGonzalo_MG_FD_203881 | JGI IMG/M metagenome (GOLD analysis project Ga0310786, IMG submission 203881) | Bovine rumen microbial communities from tropical cattle in Woodstock, Queensland, Australia - Gonzalo_03 (v2) (version 2) | ecosystem: Host-associated > Mammals > Digestive system >... | reverse complement strand
AAAGCAGTTTCGCCAATCAGGACACGGTTCAACGGACTGTCGGCGTGGCAATCCCTCTCCTTGGGCATCTGCAAGTCGCCCCTGAAGGCGACAAGGACGAGTTCTTCTATCCCCTGGCGTCAGGCATGGCGGGGGCGCTGGAGTGCGAATTGATGCAGCCCTACGGCATGACTTTGTTCATGCAGGTGATGTGCGTCTACAATCCCGAACTAAACGGTGGACTCTACGCCTACACCAGAGAGACGGACGGCTATCCGGAAATCATGGCCGTCGTTCAGCACAACCATCCAGAACAGCCGCAACATTCCTACAATGTCATTCCGTGGACGGGCAAGGGCCACAACCACGGGCAGCGTCTCTTTGATCGCGGGCAGAAGGGAACTTCTTTGGGCTGGCGGCATTTCGAATATGTCCTGGGCCCAGGAATGTTGGCACATCAGCCCGAGGCCACCATCGGTGTCAACAGCGGACTGTGGCAGGCGGGCCTGAAGAGCTATGCCGACTACATGCACCGCTTTTTGCACAAGCCCTTCCCGACGCCCCGCTGGTACACCGAGTGCTTTGGCATGCTTTCGGGGCATCCCTACAACGGTCTGTGGATTCTGGCGCCCAGCAAAGAGGTTGGCTACTACAACCGCGAACGGCAGGAATATGCCTACGGTCCAGCCATAGGTCATCGCGAGGAAAATGTGTTGCAGGAATACGCCTATTACTGGGATCAGCCCGCCTCCAGCGAACTCCCAGACGACGAACTGTCCAAACAGCGTGTCCCTCAAATCAACCGCCACCAAATCGGCGACTACAACTACAACCAGTATCGTGGCGGCCTTGAGGCTCTGCGCCACGAAATCGATCTCATCCATGCTAAGAACAGCCATCTGCTGCTGTATACCCATCCGCAGGGCTGCGCCAAGGGTACGCTCTCCTACGAGCTCAACGGCAAGCATGCGCGGATGGATTCTCCTGGAGTCTACAGCACCAATTATGTCATTGGGGACATGGGCTACAATTTCTGCAACATGGAACGCGGATTCGCCGAATACTATTCCAAGTTGTTCCAGCGTCTGGTGCGGGAGACCGACAGCGATGGCGTCAGGCTGGATGTTGCCTGTCGCGTGGAGAGCTGCTACAATCCCGCGCATAGCCATTATGACGGCACCTTGCGCAGCACGATCAACCCTCGGCTGATGACGGAGAATCTTTATCTCTTCAAGCAGGCGATGATGGAGATTTCCCCTGAAAAGATTGTGACTGTCGAGCATGGTGGCAACGATTATATCAGCCAGTTCCACGACGGTTTCTTGTCAGAGAACATCGCCTGGAACAGCGAATCCCAGCAGTGGGCGCATTTCCGCAATCTGAACGCCTACATGACCGTCTTCAGCCGCTTCTACTTCCCCGAAGTCAAGACTTGGATTTACGGTCCGTCCAACCCGAACCTGGGCATCCAGATGAGCCTGTTCAATGCCGTCGGCTTCGCCTGCACCGGACGTCCTGCCCTCCGCGCCCTAAAGACGCTCGAAGAGTGCGCCGACGCTTTCGATTGCGGCGCCGTCAACACTCCGCTCATCCCGACGCTCACCGCTGACTTGTTCGCCAACCGCTTCCCTGGCAAGCCAGGCGACAAGAGCATCTGGACACTGCTGAACCGCAGCGGTCAGCCAGCGGAGAGCCTGCTCAATGTCGATGCTCCAGCCGAGGGCTGGCATTTTGTGGAACTGTACAATGACAATGCCGTGTCGGCGATTCCCGCGGAGGCGGGACGTGTCCAGTTGCGCGGTCAGGTCCCGGCGGGAGAAGCGGCGATAGTCGCCTGCCTGCCGAATCTGGTGGAGGCGCAGAAGTTGCCAGGCGGAATGCTCCGCGTCAATTGCCTCGGCGAGGCGGGCAAGTACCACTGCCGTGTCATCGTCGGTCAGGACGATTTTGAAGCGGCACCGCAGAATCTAGCGTTCGTCGACGGCTCCCTCGTGATGCCTTGCGCCGCCGAAGGCAAGATCATCGTCAAACTCTACGAAGGCCGCTATCTCCGCGATGAAATCGTGATTGATTGATATATCAGCGCGGAGACACGCTTTTTCACGGGCGACCGTGGCGCGCACGTCCGCCTTCGCTCAACCATCTAACAACCAAGGTTTTGCCGCCGACGCTCCGCGTCTGCAAATTACCATTAACCACCTAACTATGCATACTCTAATTTCTCGCAAACAGATTACCCGTTGCCCTGATGGTTTCCTCCTGGGCAATGGCGACATGTCCGTCAGTTGCTGGCAACAGGAAGGGAAACTCCTGTTCCAGATCGGCAAGAACGATTTTTGGGATACCAGAATGCCTCTGGAAAACAATCCCAGGCCGGCGCATATCCGTGAGTTGAAGGAACTTCTGGAAAGCCCGAATTTCCGTGTGGACGGCGTGACCTTCAAGGTCAAGGCCGACAATCTGACGGAGCGCCAGAAGGAAATCTGCCGTCATGCCCCGTTCCATGATATCTTGAGTCCCTGCCCCAAGCCGGGCCCCGTCTTTTGCCTGCACTATCCTGCCGACTGGAATCGCACCGAGTTCGAGCAGCGCCTGGACATCGAGCGCGCCCGGCTGACCATCACCATTGCCAATGGCGACGGCGCCAAACTGACGGTGGAATGTGTTGTCCATCCGCAGGAGAACCGTCTGACCTGCCATTGGCAGCTGGAGGGCTGGACCGAGAAGAACCTGTACGGCGGCAGCAGCTTCTTCGGCATTCCCGATATGCCACCTGTCTACGCGACCTTGTACCGCGAGGAGGAACTGCCGGTCGCCGAGTTCGACAGGCGGCAATATCGCGACCACGGCAACCATTTCTTCCAGCACGCCAAGACACTCCCGCCAGTCGTCATCGACTTGCAGGACGGTGTGCTCAGTCAGGCTGTGCCAGACGGCCGGACGCTGTACACCACCGTGCAGGGCACGGAAATCACCGGAACGGAATCCTTCGCCAAAATCTACCGCCTGTTCGCTGACCGCGAGAAGACTTCAGGCTCGTTCTACCTGGCCTGCTCGACGCAATCACGCGAGGAAGCCTTAGCCCTGGCGGCTGGCGGCGACTGGGAGAAGGACAAGGCCGAGGCCGAGGCGGCGGCGTCCAGATATTATGGTGAGAGCACCGTCAATCTGCCGTCGGAGATGCTGGAGTCGGTGTACTATGCGACCTTGCATGCCAAGCGTTGCGTGCTGCGCCAGGGGGTTGTTCCGCCTGGCTGTTTCCTGCCGTCTTCGCTGAATGATTTCTCGATGTGGAAAGGCGACTACCACTTCAACTACAACTATCAGTCTAATTGCCTAGGCGATTTCGAGGCCAACCATTTCTCGACGGGCGATGCTTTCTTCGACGGACTCGCCTGCACCATGCGCCTGGGCGAGAAAATTGCTCGCGACTACTACGGCATCCCCGACGCCTGCTTCATCCCCCTGTGCGGCTATCCTGTGGACAGTCCCGATGACTACCACGGAACTCTCCCGCTGGGGCGCATGGCCTACATGACTGGCTGGATTGCCGCCTGGTTCTACCGCCGCTGGAAACTGACCATGGACCGCGAGTTCTTGGAGCAGAAGGCGTATCCTGCCATGAAGAAATTCGCCAATTTCTATGCTGGTTTCCTAGTCTGGGGCGATGACGGCCATACTCACGCCTATCCTTCCAATCAGGGCGAATCGGAGTTCAGCCACGACGGCGCCTACGACCAGCCGCAAGTCCTGTTCAACGCCGCCTTCGCTCTGTACGCCGCCAGCCAGGCCGCACGCTATCTCGGCTGCGATTCGGAACTGGCCGACAAATGGGAAAACCTGCGCGCGCATCTCCCCGCCGCAGCTCTGGTCGGCCCGCCTGGCATGGCTCCCGAGTTCTTCTCCTTCGACGGACACATCCCGCAGGGCATGCCCTTGTTCATGGTGCCTGGCAACCGCTTCCACGGCTTCTATCTCGGACAGTCCTTCTTCAAGGGCGCAATCCCCCTCCATTGCGGCGACTGGCAAAAGGAAGAATGGTACGAGCCTCTGCTCGATGCCCTGCAACGCTGGGTCCGTCCCAATGGCATCCTAAACGGCATGTCCCTCATTACCCACGGCAACCAGGGCATGCTGACGGAATCCCTGGGAGCCGTCGCCCTGCTAAACTCCCTGCTGATGACCAGCGACGGCGGCACTATCTCCCTCTTCAACGGCATTCCCGCCAGCCAGGCGGCCTCATTCCGCCAGTTGCGCGCCGAGGGCGCATTCCTCGTTTCTGCCAGCAAGAAGACCGAAGTCAGCGATGTGGAGATACTCTCTGAGGCTGGTTGCCTCTGCCGTCTCCGCAATCCCTGGGGCGGTGCGTCCTGCCGCCTCATCGGCCAGGGCGGCGAATCCGCGAGATTGGAGGGCGAGGTTCTGGAGTTCGCTACTGTCCCAGGGCAGACTTACCGTCTGGCCAAATGGTGATTCTCGCACCTCTGACAACGTTCCTGATTTAATTCCTTCCTCAAAACGATCGTCCCTAATCTTTTGATGACGGTGATGACGCCGTCTCGACGGTCGTTTCTCCTATCTTTTCATGAATATTTATGATTTGATTACATACGTGCAGAACAGATTCCGTGCCAAGGTGAGGTTCAAATGGACAGACGGCACTGCCATCTCCATTCTGCGCCATCCATACACGGGGCAATGGGTGGCGGCGCTCATGCGCCAGTGGAACGACGATCTGGGGCAGTGGAATGAACGTTGCGACCTGAAATGCGGGCGGGACTGCCTGCGCGAGCCAGTGCCACCGTATTTGTCGCTGCCGTTTTTGGTGACCGATGAGCACTGGGCGGGCGTCGAGTTTGGACCTGGTACAGACAGATCCGTTGTGTTGCGTCTGGTGGAGCAGGCCTTCGCCAACGGGAGTCGGGCTCACGGTTGCGAAATCGTGCTGGATTCGCAGGCTCCGAGTCGGCAAGAAGCCAGTCAGGACACGCCCATTGACTTCAGTCTTGCGACTGATGACGCTGACAACGATGTTCCAGAGAAAATCCGCCAGATGCAGCGTCTGTTTGAGTATGGAAGCGGAACGCCAGAGCAAGGGCGGAACCAGAATTTCTATCGTCAGGGCAAATTCATGGAGGATTACGAGGACGATGCTTCGTGGGCTGGGCACCTCATACGCTATTTTCCGACTTACCATAGCCTGAATGTTCCGCAACTCCGAGGCTACTTCGCCTGGCGGACGCATCTGCGCCGCGGCGATTGGCATCCCATCTCCCCTTCTCTCGCCTACATTTATCTCTACGAGCTGCTGAATGGCATCGGCATTGCCTCGCCGCAGGACGGATTGGACAAGATGCTTGATTTTGAGAAGAATTATCTCGACAGCGGCTACGGAAATGCCGCGATGAGGGCAAATCTGCATCGCTGGATGCTGGAGTTCGCCGTCCTGAACAACTTGCCACGGGAGAGAGCCGTCGCCTGCGCTGACAGCAAACTCATCCAACTTGACGAGGCTCTGGCAACTCTGCTGCATCCCTCGGACCGTGCTGACGAGGCCGTCGTCAGCGCGCTTTGCCTGCTCGTCGGCAAGCAGCGCCTGCCTTTGCTGCCACCGCGCGGAATGCATCTGCTGGCGGAGACTTGGCGGTATGCGCTTCCGCGCTATCAGCAAGATGGCAAGGATTTGTTCACCGTCTGCTTCGGCAAGAGGCGATTGGTTGCCTGGTTTCCGTTCTCGAACGCCGTCTATCACCGCGAGACGCCATTCCCAGAAACGGAGTACCAGCTCAATGAATGTCGCAGCTATCTTTTCCGTGACGGAAAATGGCATGAGCGGCGTTTTGACAAGCTCCAGTTCAACCTTTCCTTTCTGGGAGTATTCCTGACTCAGCTTGACCTGCGACTGCGGCGGCTTCTCAAAACAGGACATTACCTGAAGGCTAAGCCCTGCGATTTTTGGGGACTTCCTTACTTCGAGGCTGTCCTGGCCGAAGAGCAGCGCCAGCAGGCCGAGGCAGCGCGCCCAAAGGTTGACATTCATCTGGAACGGCTCACGCAAATCCGCGAGGACGCCATCAAGACACGCGACAGCCTCCTCACCGCCGAGGAGCTCGAAGCTACCGAACTACCAGCGCAGACGGCGCAGCCTGCGCCCGCCGACTTGCCTGTCGAGAAACGGATACTGCTTATGCTCCTGCACGGCGAGGATCTGAAAGATTTCTTCAAGGCCAGCAAACTCATGCCCTCCGTCATTGCCGATGCTCTCAACGAGACCTTTTTCGAGGACATCGGCGACAATATAGTCGAGTGCGATGGCGATCGCCTCTCGCTCGTGGAAGACTATATCGAGGACCTCAAACAGAAATTGGATATTTCAATATGAACGACGAAAACCGTAAAATCCCTCGGAGAATCGCCCAGACGGTGCTTAACTCGCTGAAGGGCGGCGTGGTGCCGCGTATTGGTCTGCCGTACATCGCCGTCGGACGCCGAAGCGAGATTGAGGCGCTTCTGCACGACGTGGACATCATCAGCGAGGGCGGCGCCTCGTTCCGCTTCATCGTCGGTCGCTACGGCTCAGGCAAAAGTTTCCTGCTTCAGACCATCCGCAACCACGTCATGGACCGCGGCTTCATCGTCGCCGACGCGGACTTGTCTCCCGAGCGGCGTCTGCACGGCACCCAGGGACAAGGACTTGCCACTTACCGCGAGCTTGTCAGCAATCTCTCCACCAAGACACGCCCCGAGGGGGGCGCCCTGACACTCGTGCTCGATCGCTGGATAAACGCCGTCCAGACGGAGGCGATGCAGGCCACGGGACTGGCTATCGGCGAACACGCCTTGGCGCAGGAGGTTGATCGCCGCATTCTCGCTGTCATCTCTTCGCTGCAGGAACTGGTGCACGGCTTCGAGTTTTCTCGCCTGCTCTCGCTCTACTACCATGCCTACCTTGACGGCGATGACGCGACGAAGGCCAAGGTTGTGCGCTGGTTCCGTGGCGAGTACACGCTGAAGCGCGAGGCGCGCGAGGACCTCGGCGTGAACATGGTCATCACTGATGACGACTGGTACGACTATCTGAAACTCTTCGCCAATTTCTTCCGCCTGGCGGGATATACTGGCATGATGCTGATGATTGATGAACTGGTCAATCTCTACAAGATTCCCAACGCCGTCACCAGACAGTACAACTACGAGAAGTTGCTCACTATGTACAATGACACTCTGCAGGGCAAGGCCAGGTACCTGGGCATCATCATGAGCGCGACTCCCCAAGCTCTTGAGGACAAGCGCCGCGGCGTCTACAGCTATGAGGCGCTGCGCTCGCGCCTGGCCGAGGGCAAGTTCGCGACGGCGGTAACGCGCGATATGCTGGCCCCAGTCATCCGTTTGGAGGCTCTGACCGCCGAGGAGATGCTCGTCCTTTGCGAGAAGCTGGCACAGATGCACGCCGACCTCTATGCCTACGAGCGCCGCATCACGACCGATGACCTCGTCGCCTTCGTCAAACTGGAGTTCGGACGCATCGGCGCTGAGGCGAACATCACGCCACGCGAGGTCATCCGTGATTTCATCGAACTGCTTGACATCCACTACCAGAATCCTCAGGCCACGCTCGCCAGCCTCCTCAATTCCGAGGACTTCTCCTTCGCCAAATCCGAAGCCGTCTCCGACAACGCCGACGGAGACTTCGCCGAGTTCTCTCTCTGACGACCAATGAATGTCTTCAACCGCTATTCGCCGTTCATCCAGGACTACATTCACCGCGCTGGCTGGCAGACGCTCCGCGGCGTCCAGAATGCCGCTGGCGAGGCCATCTTCAACACCGATGAGAATGTCCTGCTGACCGCCTCCACCGCCTCTGGCAAGACTGAAGCCGCCTTCTTCCCGATTCTGACATTGCTCGATGAGCAGCCATCGCGGACAGTCGGAGTCCTCTACATTGCCCCGCTGAAGGCGCTCATCAATGACCAGTTCGCCAGGCTTGACGAACTCTGCGAGGAGGCGGGCATCACCGTGACGCGCTGGCACGGTGACGCCGCCCAGACGCCGAAGCGCAGGCTTCTCCGCAATCCCCAGGGCATCCTCCAGATTACGCCAGAATCGCTGGAAGCGCTGATGATAACCAAGCATGCGGAGGTGCCTTCGCTGTTCGGCGATTTGCGCTTTGTTGTCATCGATGAAATCCACTCTTTGCTACGCGGAGACCGCGGGATGCAGACCTTCTGCCTCATCGAGCGTTTGTGCCGTCTTGCTGGCTGCCGTCCGCGTCGCATTGGTCTTTCCGCCACCATCGGCAATCCAGAAGAGGCGGGGAAGTTTCTGTCCGCAGGCAGCGGGCATGGCACAGTCATCCCTAAGTTTGATGGCGGCAAGGAGGTCTGGCGGCTGTCGATGGAGCATTTCTACAACAGCGGGCCACAGGCTGACGAAGGGCACACGGAACCAGTTCCGACTCCGGCTGTGGAGCCAGCCAGCGACATCGCTCCCGCCGCTGCCGATCCAGGCATGGGATACATCTTCGAGCACACCAGAGGGAAAAAATGCCTCATCTTCACCAATTCCCGCGAGGAGTGCGAGGCGGTCTGCCAAAACTTGCGCCAGTACTGCGAGGCGAAGCACGAGCCAGACCGCTTCCTCATCCATCACGGCAATCTCTCGGCGTCATACCGCGAGAGCGCCGAGGAGGACATGAAGGACGATGACTCGCTGATGTCCGTCTGCGCCACCGCCACGCTGGAGTTGGGCATCGACATCGGGCGGCTGGAGAGGGCGTTCCAGATTGACGCGCCGTTCACTGTCTCAGGTTTCCTCCAACGGCTCGGTCGCACGGGGCGGCGTGGTACGCCATCGGAGATGTGCTTCGTCATGCGCGAGGATCATCCCGAGGCGCGGGACATGCTGCCTGTGATGATTCCCTGGCGCATGATTCAGGGCATCGCGCTGGTTCAGTTATATCTTGAGGAGCGCTTCGTCGAACCGCCGCGCACCACCCGTCTGCCCTTCAGTCTGCTATACCACCAGACGATGAGCACTCTGGCTTCCAGCGGCGAGATGACTCCTGCCGAACTCGCCTCGCGTGTGCTGCCTCTGACCTGCTTCCACCGCATCACGCAGGATGACTTCCGCCTGCTTCTGCATCATCTGCTGGAGAAGGGGCAAATCCAGCGCACGGAGAACGGCGGGCTGATTGTGGGCCTGGCTGGCGAGCGCATCGTGAACAACTACAAGTTCTACGCCGTCTTCCAGGAGAACATCGAATACACTGTCCGCTCTGGCTCCGAGCAACTGGGGACTATCGTCAAGCCACCGCCTGCTGGCGACAAGATCGCCATCGCGGGGCGAGTCTGGGCCGTGGACGAGGTTGACCACCAGCGGCGCGAGGTCTACTGCACGCTGGTCAAGGGGCTCATCCCCGCCTATTTCGGCGATGTGCCTGGTGACATCCACACGCGCATTCTGGAGCGGATGCGCCTTGTCCTGGCCGAGGACCTGTCCTATCCTTATCTGATGCGCCATGCCGTGTGCCGCCTGGCCGAGGCTCGCGGGACTTTCCGCAAGTCGGGGATGAGGAACCATCCGCTCGTCCATCTTGGCGGCAATATGTGGGCGCTTTTCCCTTGGCTGGGTACGTATGCCTTTCTCGCTCTGGAGCGCTTTCTGAAGCTGCGCTGTGCCACGCGTCTGGGACTACGCGGGCTCAGTCCCTCGCGGCCATATTTTATGCAGTTCACGCTTTCGGTCGGTGAAGATGATTTCTATCGTATTGTCGCCGATGAGGCAAGCAAACCGCTTGATCCGCTGGAACTTGTTTATCCCAAGGAGAATCCAGTCTTCGAGAAATACGACGAGCATGTCCCAGAAGCGTTGGTCCGCAAAGGCTTCGCCCTCGGCGTTCTTGACGTGGAGGGTATGCGCCAGCGCCTCCTGGAATGGGGAGGAAAATGCCAGAACTAGCCCATGCGGCGAATCCCAGAGGAATGCTCCTTACGCGCGGCTATGAAACAATGTTGAGCACGTGGCTCCGTCTGAGTCGCCTCAAATCTCCACCCAGGACTTGGTGGCGGCGGATTCCTTGACCTTGGCAAGCAGTTCCTGCAGTTCGCAACCCTCCTGCAACGACGGCCCGAGCTGTTTTCCAGTGTAGACCGATTCCAGGAACGTGTACAGACAGTGGACGTGGCCGCGCAGCCAGCCCATTGTCGCCTTGGGCGTGGGGAAGCCGCCAGGGGCCTCATAGCGCTGCCCGCAGTCGATGGCTGTCCAGCCGCGGTAGCCGCCCAGCGTTCCGCCAGGCGCGCTGGCGTCATAGAAATAGAGCTTATGCCAGTCCATCGGGGCCAGTTTCAGGGCACCCTTGCTGCCGTAGATTTCAAAGCTGACCTCATCTTCGCAGCCAGTGGCGATTTTCGAGGCGCTGACAGTGCCCTTGGCACCGTTCGGAAGCAGGATTGTAGCTATCATGTTGTCTTCCGCGTCGACATCCACCATCCGTCCCGTACCGCCTGCTTCTGGCCGTTGCGGGTAAGCGATGTGGGTGACAGCCGAGACGGCGGCGAATTTGCCCAGCAGATACTGCATCAAATCCAGGATATGGCTGCCCAAGTCGGCAACCACACCGCCGCCTGCCGCGCCAGAGAGTTTCCATTTCAGCGGAGCGTTTGGGGAGGCGCTGCCAGAATGCAGGTAGGAGCCGCGGAACTCCAGAATCTGACCGATTCTCCCCTCGTCAATGATTTGCTTGGCGCGCATGGTCACGGGGAAGCATCGGTTTTGGAGCGTCATCTGCCCGATGCCCTTGTAGTTCTGCAGGGCGGCCATTACTTCTCGCGCCTCTTCTGGCGTCGCAGTGATGGGCTTGTCGCAGTAGATGTGCTTGTTGTGACTGATAGCGGAGAGCAGGGCCTCGCGGTGGCTGGCGTTTGGCGTGCAGACGTCAACGATGTCAATGTCAGGATTCTCGGTGATTTCTCGGAAATCGGTGCAGGCCTTGATTTCGCCGCCCAGCTGGCTGACCGCCTTGGCCGCCGTCTCCGCCCGAGAGGTGCAGACATGCGTGATGACGGCTCCGAAATCCTGCTGGTCATAGTAGAACGGTAGGGTCCTGTACCCGTACGAATGCACCTTTCCCATGAAGCCAAAACCAAGGATGCCGACTTTGTATTTTTTCATGGTATTTTCTCCAAAATGTTTAGCTAAGTCATTGTTAGAAAGTAACTACGACTTGTTTGTTGTTGTTTCGGTCATTTTTTCAGCGGAATCACTCATTACATGGACGCCAAACGGGACTAGCCCTTAATTTAAATTGTGGCGGCAAAGTTGCAAGTCGATTGGACGGGAGAAGCACACAACATGGGCATGAGGAGGTTCAGGCTCGTCGTACAAAGGCGAACACTGTCCGAGTTTGGCCAGGCTGAGGGCAAGAAAAACCGCCATTGGGGTTGATTTCCTCGAAATCTAGGCTAAATTTAGAAGGCAACTTAAGCGATGGCACACGCATGCCTTCAACTAGGAAAAGCCGATGAATTGTCTGGAAAAATTCTTTGAGATTTATCATTCCGAGGCCTCGGACGTGTCGTTTTGCCCGTATCGCGTCTGTCCTCTGGGGGCTCACAGCGACCACAATCTGGGCAAGGTGACGGGATTTGCCATTGACAAGGGCATCCACATTGCCTATCGCGCAAAGCAGAACGGCGTCATTGAACTCGCCTCGCTGAATTTTGAGAAGCGGGCGCAGTTCCATGTGAGTTCCACGCCAGAAGCCAGCCAGGGCGACTGGGCTGATTATCTGCGCGGGGCGACGCTGGCCCTGAACGAGAAATACGCCTTGCGGATTGGCATGGCCGGGGTGATTGAAGGCAGTCTGCCTATTGGGGGACTTTCCTCCTCGGCGGCGGTCATCATCGCCTTCCTTAACGCCTTGTGCAAGCTGAACGGCCTCAAATTGAGCGCCCACGAAATGATTCAGATGGCCCAGGAGGCGGAAAGGAAATACGTCGGGGTCTCCTGCGGCAAACTCGACCAGAGCTGCGAAGTCCTGGCCAGCAGGAACCATCTGCTGTACTTGGATACGCTGGACGATTCCTACGAACTCATTCCCGTCAATCCCGCGATGAAACCCTTCCGCATCGCCGTCTTTTTCTCTGGCGTCGAGAGGTCGCTGGCTGGCTCGAAATACAACATGCGCGTGGACGAGTGCCAGAGCGCGGCCTACGCCCTGCTGGCGTTTGCCGGGAAGGACTACGGCAAGTTTTCCGAGACATTCTTGCGGCAGGTGCCCAGGGAGGTCTTCGAGCAGTACAAGGGGCGACTGCCGGAACCCTGGCGGAAACGGGCGGAACACTGGTTTGGCGAGTACGAGCGCGTGGAGCAGGGCGTCAAGGCCTGGCGTGACGGCAACTTGGAGGAATACGGCCGCCTCGTCTTTGCGAGCGGGCGCAGTTCCATCGAACTGTGGGAGACAGGCTCTCCTGAATTGAAACGCCTCTACGAAATCATGACGGAGACGAACGGCATTTACGGCGGGCGCTTTTCTGGCGCCGGCTTCAAAGGCTGCTGCATGGCCCTGATAAACCCCGACCTCGCTGACAGCATTGCGGCAAAGGTCACAGACGACTACCTCAAATCCTTCCCGCAACTGGCGGGAAAATTCTCAGTTCACATTTGCGACACCGATAACGGCGTCGGCAACTGCAAGGCATAATCTATGGACAAAAACGCAAAAATCCTCGTCGTCTGCGGCGGCTTTTCTACGGAACGCGAAGTTTCCCTGCGGAGCGGCCAGGCCATCTACCAGGCGTTGCTGCGCAAGGGCTATTCCCAGACCACGCTCTTCGATTTGAAGCGCGACAATATGCACGAAATTCTGGTACAGGACCCAGACATCGTGTTTCTGGGGCTTCATGGCAAGGGCGGCGAGGACGGTTGCATTCAAGGCATGCTCGAACTGGCGGAAATCCCCTACACGGGGCCGGGCGTGGCGTGCAGCGCTGTCTGCATGAACAAGATTCTGACCAAGCGGATTTTGTCCAATGCGGGGATTCCCACGGCCCCGTTCTTCGTGTGGAAGAAGCGGAGCGGAGACACGCTGTCCGCCATCAAGCAGGAGTTGTTGCGCCATCTGCAAGTGCCGCTGGTCTTGAAGTCGCCGTGCCAGGGCTCCAGCATCGGCGTGTTTCTCATCAAGAAGGAGGAAGACATCGAGCCTGCCCTGGAGGAGGTCTTCAAACTGGGGCGTCTCCTGTTGGCGGAGCGGTTCCTGGACGGCGTGGAACTGACCCTGCCGATTCTGGGCAATGAGGAAATCACGGAACTGCCAGTCATCGAGATTACCTCAGAACGCGAGTTCTACGACTACGAGGCCAAATACACTGTCGGCCTCTACCATCATATCATTCCCGCCCGCATCGACAAACAGACGGCCAGCGAGGTGCTTCGAATCGGCAAGGAAACCTACAAGCTGCTGGGTTGCTGCGGACTGTCGCGCATCGATTTCATCGTGGACAAGGAACTTGGCCCCATGGTCGTGGAGGTCAATACCCTGCCTGGCATGACTGACACCAGCCTATTTCCCGACGCCGCCAAGTACGTGGGCATTTCCTACGAGGACCTTGTGGAGCGCATCCTTATCAACGGCATGGAGGTCGCCGAGGACGCCAGGGAATAGCGCAGGTGGTTATTTCTGTAGGACAGGATGCCTCCAGCGCGAGCCCAGGGCAAGCACGACGCAAAGCAGGGCCGCTAGAAGAAATATCTTGGACAGGTCATAGTCCTGGCGGACGGGGGAGATTACGCTTGTCTGTGGCCAATTATTCTGCAAATCCAGGAGAAAATCCGGCAAATTCTCGGCTTCTTCCAACTGGAAGAAATGCCCCCCTGTGGCTTGGGCCAAGGATTTCAGACGCTGGAAATCTGGGGGTTCTCCCCTGGCCTTCCAGACCAGACCGCCGCCCTCGGTTTCCACAGGGTGATAGCCATGTCGCCCGCCAATGCCGACAGCATGGATGGAGACCCCTCGCTGACTGGCCTGCAAGGCCGCCTCTTCGGGCAGGAGACCGCCGTCAGCCGTGTGGTCTACGCCGTCGGTGAAAAGAATCATGCAGGCCGGGCGACCAGGCGGGGCGCTGGCCAGCGCTTCCAGGGCGCAGGCGATGGCCTCGCCAATGGCCGTGCCGTCCTCAAACTGTTGTACCTGCAACTGAGGCAGACGCGAGGACAGCCAACGTCCCTGATTGACCAATGGGGACACGAGGACAGGACTGTTGGCAAAGGCCACCAGAGCATAATGCTCGGCCACGTCTTGCTGACAGAGGCGGGATACCGCGTCTTTGGCCAGTTCAAGGCGGCTGGGAGGCGCATCGGCCAAAGTCAGGTCGCCGGGCGGGGGAAGGGCGTCCGGCCAATCCCTGGCCTCCATGCTTCCGGAGACATCAAGAACACAGGCCAGGTCGGGACGCGTGCCGACCTGTTGCTCAGCGGTCCAGGCCAAGCGGAACTCTGCAAGGGCCAGGGCGGCCAGGAGGATTGCCATGGCCAGAAACAGCCGCCAGCGACGGGCGGGATGCCAGAGCGTGTCCAGGGCGGGGGTTGCCGTGCCGTCTGGCAAGGGCAGGCGGTGGCGGTGCTTTGGGAGCCAGCAGCACATTGGGACGAGCAGGAGCAGCCAGAGCCAGGCAGGATGGAGGATATGGATGGTCAGGTCGCTCATGGGCGTGGGCGTCCGATTCGGGAGCGGATGGCGGCTTGTCGGAGCGAGAGGGCGCAGGCCAGGGTGTCAGGCGTGCGGGCATCCCGGTCGAAGAGAAGGCGTTTGGCAAAGCGCCTTGCCTCGGCGACGGAGGGGGTTTCCGGGCCGGGCGGCGGTAGCAGGCTTTCGAGCGTGTGGTCGGGGCGCGCTGGCCTTGCTGCGCTCAGGAATTTGCCTGCAAGCAGGCGTCCGCAGTCGGCGAGAACGCAGAGCCAGGCGATGGCCAGCAGGAAGATTTCCCAGGTCGGCAGGACGGGGGAATTTTGGGGAGCGGAAGTCAAGTGGGGAAACGCCAAATCTGGTCTGGGTCGCATGGCCAGGGCGGGAAGATTGGCGATAGGCACCTGCTGGCAATAGAGAGAGGTTTCATTTGTCGTCAAGGCCTCGGCCCAGAAGGGCACGGATACGCGCCAGAAACGCCAGGAGACAGGCCTGCGGCGCGGCTGTCCCAAGGCCAGGCCGGCAGGCGGTGACCAGGCCAGGCTGTCGGCCGCGGGTGGCAACCAAGACTGCCAATAGAAGGTAATTTCACCGCATTCGCCAAGATGCCTGGCGGGGGGCATGGTAATATGAGGACGATAATCTCCGGAACGCATCCAGGAACATACGGCCAGGCCGATTGCCGCTAGCGCAAAAAGCATTACGCCGAACTTGCGGTGCCAGGTCACGGAGTTGCCTGTCTTTGGCGTCTGGAGTGGCATTATTTCAGGGAGGCGACGACATCGTCAATGATGTCATCAAGGGTATGGCTGGGCTTGTAGTCCAGCAGGGTTTTGACCTTGGTGAGGTCGGGGACGCGGCGGAGCATGTCTTCAAAGCCCGGACCGTATGCCTCGTTGTACGGGATGATCTTGATGGGCGACTGGCTGCCCGTCCGTTCTTTGATGCGCTGGGCCAGAGCCAGGATGCTGATTTCCTGGTCGCCGCCGACATTGACGACCTGTCCGCGCGCCTCCTGGCAGTCCAGCAGCCGCCGCAGACACCAGATGACATCCTGGACATGGGTGAAGCAGCGGCGTTGCTGGCCGTCACCGAAAACCGTCATCGGCTCGCCGGCCAGTGCCTGCTTGATGAGCGTGGGGACGACCATGCCGTACTGACCGGTCTGCCGAGGTCCGACGGTGTTGAACAGTCTGACGACCGTGACTGGCAAACGCGATTCCGTCCAATAGGCCAGGGCCAGAAATTCGTCCAGAGCCTTGGCGCAGGCGTAACTCCAGCGGCGGACGCTGGTGGCGCCCATGACCGTGTCATCGTCTTCCGAGAAGGGCACTTTGGAGCCTTTGCCGTAGACCTCGGAGGTCGAGGTCAGCAGGAAGGGACGGCGGTAGCGGGAGCAGGCCTTGAGCACGACCTCTGTTCCGCCGACGATGCTTTCGATAGTCTTGACTGGCTGGTCGATGATCAAGCGGACGCCGACGGCTGAGGCCAGATGGTAGACGCCTGTGCATTGGCGGACACATTCCTCGACGATGGCGGGATTGTTTACGCTGTCCACAATGAGGCGCAGATGCTTGCCGTCCTCTATGCCGTCCAGGTTTTCGTAGCAGCCCGTGGACAGGTCGTCAAGGACGAGGACATCCTGGCCGTCGGCCAGCAGAGAGCGGCAGAGATGGGAGCCGATGAAGCCAGCACCACCTGTAACAAGAATACACATGAAGAACTCCTGGTTTTTCTCTGGAAGGAGGGGTTCGGAAGGATAATATGCGTGTTAGGTCAAATATAAGCATTTATGGCGGAAATGCAATGCCGTCGCTGCCAATCGCGGACAAATTTGCATATCCGGAGAAAACGGTTATTGTAAGGCAAGAGGCACGAAAATGGAAATCAAATTTCGCAAACTTGGCAAGGACGAACTGACGCTGGTGCGGGAAGTGGCCGATGTCGTGTGGCCCGTGACCTTCGGAAAAATCCTGTCGCAGGAACAAATCGCCTACATGATGGAAATGATGTACGCGAAGGAGGTCATGGAGCGTGAATTTGACAGCGGCATCCAGTTCTACGGCGTGTTTGACGGCGCAAGGGCGGTCGGCTATCTCATCTGGGGCCAATGCGATGCTCATCCCGGGACGGCCAAACTGCACAAATGCTACCTGCTTCCCGAATATCAGGGAAAGGGTATCGGCTCGCAGATGCTACGGACGGCCAAGGACTTTGCCAGAAACGCCGGCTATTCACGCATCCGGCTGAACGTCAACCGTCAGAACGCGAAGGCGATAAAGGCCTATCTGCGCAACGGCTTTGTCACCGTGGAGACGGTAGACAATGACATCGGCCACGGCTTCTTCATGAACGACTATGTGATGGAAGCCAGCGTCTAACGCCACCGTGCCAGTGGAGAAACATACCCTCGCCGAGGGAGGGCCGAGCGTCCTTGTCCTCCGTAGCCTTGGCGAAGGAGGATGCTCGGCCAAGGTGCCCGTGGGAAGGACGAACTTCTGCTCGTCCGTATTCCGCCGCGTTCTATTCAGAAACTATCCCTGGGCAGTTCGATTTTATCACCCCAGGGGTCTCCGCCGAAAGGAGCTATGATGAAGGCTGGAGTTGCTTGGTCGTCGTATTTGACCTCGCCTAGTTTTTCGCCGTCGACGCCAGGTCTTGTCTTCCAGGAGCCATCAGTGATCATGACTACCTGTCCGTCAGCCTGGAGTTCGGCGAGGAAGCCGCAGGCGCCGCCTGTATCCGCGGCCATGACCACAAACTCATTTTCGCCAGCGTGAAGCAAATTGGCGACGTCAAATTCTTTCATGGCGCTCCAGCCGTAGGTCTGTCCGACTAGTTGTCCATTGAGCCAGATTTCCGACAGGTCGTCGCAGGCGACGAGCAGTTTGGTGCTGGAGGGAGCCTTGTCAAGGACGAGTTTCTTCGTCAGAATGGCGGATGAGCCAGGCACCTTGGCCATTGCCTTGTCCCAAATCCAGTTGGCCTTGCCGTGGTAATACAGCGACCAGCGGGGATCGGGGGCGAGGCCATTTTCAAAGCGCAGGATATCGAAAGTCGGATTGCCGAGTGCTTCCTGTTCGGGATCGTAGGCGGGCGCAGAGTAGACGGGCGGCGGCAGGGGATCTGCACCGCAGATGATGACTTCATGGGGGCGCAGGGTGGCGGTGATTTTGCCGTCCTGCACGGGTAATTGGCGCTCTTCGCG
>Ga0310786_10005155_pt1 | contig 17874 bp, 11 predicted proteins | sample AusTroGonzalo_MG_FD_203881 | JGI IMG/M metagenome (GOLD analysis project Ga0310786, IMG submission 203881) | Bovine rumen microbial communities from tropical cattle in Woodstock, Queensland, Australia - Gonzalo_03 (v2) (version 2) | ecosystem: Host-associated > Mammals > Digestive system >... | reverse complement strand
GGACCCCCCCCCGCCGCCCCCCCCGGCCCCGCCCGCCCCCCCCCCCCCCCCCGCCCCGCCCGCCCCCCCCGCGCCGCCGGCGCCGCCGCCCCCCCCCCCGACCCCGCCCCCGCCGACCTCGTTCCCGCCGCGGACGGCGACGCCACCCTCCAGGCCGTCGCCATGCCCCAGATCCGCCGCACCACCACGCTTCTCCAGCCCGACCTCCAGACCTTTTCCGCCCACCGCACCTCCCCCACCCTTCCCCGCACCTCCTACTCCTCCATCCAGAACTTCATGGGACTCCCCAGCCTCCGCGAAATCCGCCGCGGCCGCCGCGAAAAACGCTACCCCAAGACCCGCGCTTTCTTCGCCGTCGCCATGGTCCTCCTCCTCGCCCTCATCCTCTTCCGCATGATCACCTGACCCGGCGCTTTTGGCTTTTGCCCCGCCCGTTCCCGTGTAGAATCCGCGCGTTCCATTTTCCCGAAAGGCCCCACCATGCGCATCCTCACCGGCATCCAACCCTCCGGCAAACTCCACGTCGGCAACTACTTCGGCGCCATGCGCCCGATGCTCGACCGCCAGTCCTCCGGCGACATGTTCTGGTTCATCGCCAACTACCACGCCCTCACCACCGTCACCGACCCCGACGCCCTCCGCCGCCAGACCTGGGACGTCGCCCTCGACTACCTCGCCTGCGGCCTCGACCCCGAAAAAACCGTCTTCTACCGCCAGTCCGACGTCCCCGAAGTCCAGGAACTCGCCTGGCTCCTCTCCATCGTCACCCCCATGGGCCTCCTCGAACGCTGCCACTCCTACAAGGACAAGATGGCCAAGGGCTTCGCCCCCTCCCACGGCCTCTTCGCCTACCCCGTCCTCATGGCCGCCGACATCCTGATCATGCAGTCCGACCTCGTCCCCGTCGGCAAGGACCAGAAACAGCACCTCGAAGTCACCCGCGACATCGCCATCAAGTTCAACAACCTCTACGGCGAAACCTTCAAGATTCCGGATGCCGCCATCGCCGAAAACGTCGCCGTCGTCCCCGGCACCGACGGTCAGAAGATGTCGAAGTCCTACGGCAACACCATCGAACTTTTCGGCGACCCCAAGGCCGCGAAGAAGCGCATCATGTCCATCGTGACCGATTCCACCCCCCTCGAAGCCCCCAAGAACCCCGACACCTGCAACGTCTTCAAGCTCTACAGCCTCTTCGCCACGCCCGAACAGGCCGCCGACCTCGCCGCCCGCTACCGCGCCGGAAACTTCGGCTACGGCACCGCCAAAAAGGAACTCGCGGCCCTCTTCGAAGAGCGTTTCGCCCCCCTCCGCGAAAAACGCGCCGCTCTCGCCGCCCGTCCCGACGAAGTCGAGGACATCCTTCGCGCCGGCGCCGAAAAAGCCCGCGCCGTCGCCCGCCAAACCCTCGCCGCCGCCCGCAAGGCCGTCGGCCTCGACTAGGCCACCTTCCCCTCCCGCATTTTCCTTCCCCCGTCGCGCCCCTTTGGCAGGGGCGCCCGCCGGACGCTCCATTTGTGAAATAAGCCGCCGGGCACCGTCCTCGTTGTCCGCGGCATGGCGGAACGCTTTGCCCCCGCCGGGGAGGGGCACCGTCCTCGGTGCCCGGAAATAGCGGAACGCTTTGCTTCCGATGGGAGGGTCCGGCTCCGTCCGGGCCGGTGCCGCAGGCACATCGCATGGCGGAACGGTTCGGACCGGAATGGCAAGGGCCGTCCGCCGGGCGGCCCGTTGTTGGATCGAGCCGCCGGGGCACCGTCACCGGTTCCCTCCGCCATTCCCCCTCGTTCAGCCCCTTCCTGTCTTCTCGCCCCAGCTGCAAGATCAAGGAAAAATATGGAAATTTCATTTGTTTTTCTTAAATCTTGAATCCATCCTGCCCGTTCTCCCTGCCATCCGTGACCCGCCGCGGGCCGCGCCGAAATTCCGACCCCGCCCCCGTTCCTTTTCGCTTCCCCTTCCCCTGCCGAAACGCTATACTTGCCCCAACCTTTCTTGTGGTGCGCCCTCATGGCGTCCCCCACCCTTTTTCCCATGAGCAAAACAGCCAAACCCTTCCGTCTTTTCCGTTGCCTCGCCGCCGGCGCGCTTCTCGCGTTCCTCCCCGCCGCCGCCTCCGCGCTCCCGCCGCCGCAGACCGCCGATTCCCGCCCCGTCCTCGGCGACGATCCCACCCCCATCCTCCAGTTCCAGGGCGGCTTCGCCACCCGCCGCGTCGCCATCGCCGGCACCTGGAGTTCCTGGACCGGCCGCCACGCCCTCGCCAAATCCCCCTCCGGCCTCTGGGAAATCGACACCCGCACCCTCGGCGCCCGCGTCGGCCGCCACGAATACAAGTTCATCGTCAACGGCAAGTGGGAACCCGGCGCGAACCGCATCCTCCCCATCGACCTCTCCGGCATCATCGCCAACCCGCCGCCCGTCCTCGACCGCGCGTCCGTGGCCGCCCCCGACCTCGTCACCGTCCAGTTCAAGCGCGCCCTCCGCCCCGGTGTCCAACCGACCGCCTCCTTCGATCCCCCCGTCCCCGTCGAATCCGTCTCCCTCGGCGAAGAAGGCGACGACGCGCGCCTCACCGGCTATCTCCTCTCCCAGGACGCCGTCACCTTCCACTTCGATCCCGCCGCCTACGGCCTCCGCATCCCCACCAACACCAAGGTCACCGTCGCCGGCAACTTCAACGGCTGGGACGCTTCCGGCGGCTGGAACGGCGCCTGGATCCTCAAGCCCGCCCGCCAGAAAGGCACGTGGGAATCCCACGCCCAGCTCTCCGGCCTGCGCCTCCCCGACGGAGAAAAGGACCTCCTCTTCAAGTTCGTCCTCAACGATTCCCGCTGGCTCGCCCCGCCCGTTTCCGCCCCCAACGCCGTCGCCGACCCCAAGGTCAAGGACAACCGCAACCTCCGCCTCGACCCCACCCGCTCCGGCGGCACCAAGCTCCGCATCCACCTCGCCGAGCCCCTCGACCTTTCCAAGACCTACGTCCTCCGCCTCGACGGCATCACCCCCGAGCCCATCGGCGTCCAGGTCCAGCCCGGCGAAGCCCTCGACCTCCTCTCCAGCAAAAAGCCCCTCGGCGCCAACCTCGACAAGGAACGCGGCATCACCACCTACCGCCTCTTCGCCCCCCGCGCCACCGACGTCTGGCTCTGCCTCTTCGACCGTCCCAACGCCATGGAATGGACCCCCAAGTTCCGCCGCTTCAAGCCCGCCGAGGAATACCGCATGTCCCGCGACCCCGACGGCGTCTGGGAAATCTCCACCCGCGGCCTCGACACCGGCCGCTACTACGGCTTCCGCCTCAACGGCCCCGCCGGCGACGGCGAAACCTTCGACGCCGCCAACGTCTTCGGCGATCCCTACGCCCGCGCCGTCGCCAAGACCGACGGCCTCTCCATCGTCATCGACCCCGACGCCACCAACCAGTGGTTCTCCGGCTGGACCGACCAGGAATGGGTCACCCCGCCCCAGCAGGACCTCCTCATCTACGAATGCCATGTCCGCGGCATGACCGCCGACCCCTCCTCCGGCGTCCCCAAGCCCCTCCGCGGCAAGTTCCCCGGCCTCGACGCCACCATCGGCACCGCCACCGGCATCGGCCACCTCGAAAAACTCGGCGCCAACGCCGTCGAACTCCTCCCCGTCTCCGAATACTCCGAATCCGACACCACCTACAACTGGGGCTACGCCACCGTCTATTTCTTCGCCCCCGAATCCGACTACGCCACCGATCCCGTCCACGGCTCCTCCTACTACGAACTCAAGCAGCTCGTCAACGACCTCCACGCCCGCGGCTTCGCCGTCATCCTCGACGTCGTCTACAACCACGTCGGCGGCCCCAACGTCTTCTCCCAGATCGACCGCAAGTACTACTTCCGCCTCAAACCCGACCTCACCCACTCCAACAACTCCGGCTGCGGCAACGACGTCCGCACCGAAGCCCCCATGTTCCGCCGCCTCATCGTCGACAACATCCTCTACTACATCCGCGAATTCCACATCGACGGCTTCCGCTTCGACCTCGCCGAACTCATCGACATGCCCACCATGCTAGCCATCCGCGACGCCGTCCGCGCCGAGCACCCCAACGTCTCCCTCATCGCCGAACCCTGGTCCCCCGGCCGCGGCGAAAACAAGCGCCTCCTCCGCGGCACCGGCTGGTCCGCCTGGAACAACGATTTCCGCTACGCCACCAAGGACTTCGCCCGCGGCTGGCACAACCGCACCTGGCTCGTCGAAAACATCTTCGGCTCCGTCAACACCTGGGCCCTCAACCCCCTCCAGCCCGTCAACTACCTCGAATCCCACGACGACATGACCCTCGCCGACGAGCTCTCCGCCACCCCCAACCACGACGGCCGCAACCCCACCCCGAAGGAAGTCGACGTCAACCGCCTCGCCGCCACCGTCCTCTTCACCTCCCTCGGCCGCGTCATGCTCCACGAAGGCCAGGACTTCCTCCGCTCCAAGCAGGGCTCCCACGACTCCTACAACGCCGGCGACGCCATCAACCTGATCGACTGGGACTCCATCGCCAAATCCCCCCGCGCCGAAACCCACGCCTACTACGCCGCCCTCGCCAACCTCCGCATGTCCCCAGAAGGCGCCGCCTTCCGCGTCGAACGCCGCCCCCCCGAAGGCTACTACCAGTGGATTTTCCCCGAAGAATCCGAACGCATGCTCGGTTACTTCGTCAATGTCCCCGCCATCCACGCCGGCCGCGGCTTTCTCGTCCTCCTCAACGCCGACGAAACCGCCCGCACCTTCACCGTCTCGCTCCCCGGCGACACCCGCTGGCGCCAGATCGCCGACGGCACCGCCGTCGACCCCCGCGGACTCCGCCCCCGCGGCGCCCCCGCCGTCGCCGGCCCCGCCACCCATTCCCCCGGCGAAACCCTCGCCGTCACCATTCCCCCCGTCTCCTCCGCCATCTTCATGAACGGCTTCTGACGGGCCGACCCTTTCCCCGTCCGCGCCTCCCCCCGCCTCACTGCATCGCGTCGGCGCAAAGCCGCAATCCGATCGGTTGCTCGTCGAACGAAGTTTCGAACAAGGCCAGCGTCCGCGCATCCGGCGCCTCCGCGGGCAGGTCGATCTGCAGGAACAACCAGATCCATTCGGTCGGAATCGACGAGAGTTCCCGGCCCAGATGCGTGACGATGGTGGGCCGCCACGAGCTTTCGGCCTCCGAAAGGCAGCTCCCCCCCATGCCCGGCAATCCCCGGATTTTGGCGCTCGGTCCGCCGCCAAGCGACCAGACCGTGGGCTCCATGGGATGGAGCACCAGCTCCCGGGCATTCCCGTACAGGTCGAAGCACCCCAGCGCGTTCGCCTCTTGTTCCCCGACGGGATGCGTCTCCCCCCCGGAATTTTCCGCGAACCAGCCGATCCGCTCCAACTCGCTGCGGGACGGAGGCGCGCTGCCGCCGGCGGCCAGCTGCCACTCCGCCATCGTCGGCAAGCGGAAACGCAAGCCCGCCTCCTGCACCGCCGGCGTCCGGCTGAGGCGGCTGGCAAATTCCAGGCACTCGGCCACGCTCACCCCCTCCACGGGCCGGTCCGCCCCCGGAAAGCGCGACGGATTGCTCCCCATGAGTGCCTCCCATTGCGCTTGCGTCACTTCGTGGCGGCCCAGCAGGCACGGCTTGCCCGAAACGCCCAGCGCGTTCCGGACGTCGTCCTCCAGCCGTTCCGCCCCGGGCAACGGCACCATGTCGCGGAGGATTCCCTCGACAACTTCCTTCGGCACCTCCGCATCGAACCGTTCGACGGCCGCCCGGCGTTCCCGCCCGGCCCGGAACGCCACCACCGCCGAACGCGCGCCGGAAACCAACGCCAGCAGCAGCGGCAAACCCGCCACCGCCAGCGCGGCCCGCCGGAAATTCCGTCCGCGGTTGCGGACCCGGATGGCCCGCAGCATCTCCGCCACGCCCGCGTAGCGCTGCCGCGGCAACGCCCCCGTGGCCCGCCGGATGATCCGGTTCCACGCGCGCGGCGGCTTCCCCCCGAAGCATTCCTCCGCCAGCATCCCGAGCGCATAGACGTCCGCCGCCGGCGTCGCGGGGCCGCCAGCGAACTGCTCCGGCGCCGAGTAGCCGGGCGTCCCCACCCCCACCTCGCGGCCGTCCACCACCGACAACGCGGGCCCCGCCGCCACCGTTTCCTCCCCGCCGATGGGTTTGAGCAGCCCGAAATCGACCAGCACCGCGTGCCCGTCCGCCCGCCGCAGGATGTTGCGCGGCTTCAGGTCGCGGTGGAGCCAGCCGCGCGCGTGCAACGCCGCCACGCCGCGCCCCACGTCGTCCAGGTACCGCGCCACCTCCGCGTCCGCCGACGGCAACGGGCATTCCTCCAGCAGCTCCATCGCCATCCACGGGCGCCCCTCCTCCTCGCCCGTCCCGAGGAATGCCGGAAACGCCGGATCGCGGTTCTCCATCAAAAACGCCGTTTCGCGCTCGAAGCGCGCCCGCGGTGCCGCTTCCTCCCGCCACAGCACCTTCAGCGCCGCCGCCGTCCCCAGCCGCCGGTGCCTCGCGCAATAGGTTTCCGCGCTCCCGCCCCGCGCGAGGAACGCCGTCACCGTCCATTCCCCGACTTCCCGCCCCGCCTCCCACAGGTGCGGAGCCTCCGGTTCGCCCCGCGCCGCCCCCTCCCGCGCCAGATACCGCTCCAGCGACGTGTCGCCGTCCTCGAATGCCTTCTCCACGCCCTCCTCCGGGTTCCCGCCCGCCCGCTCCCTACTTCCCGGACGTCCGCCCCAGCGCAACCGCGCTTTCCCTCGGCGCGTTCTTCGCCTGGTCCCAGTAGGGCGAAAGCCGCCGCAGCGACGCCGCCACGCGCGGCACCGCGTCCGCCAGCCGCCGTACTTCTTCTTCCGTCGTGTAGGCGCTGAACGACAGCCGCAACGACCCGTGCACCGCCGTGAACGGCACGTGCATCTCCCGCAGGACGTGGCTCGCCTCCAGCGACCCGCTCGAACACGCCGACCCCGTGCTCGCGCAGATGCCTTCCTCGTTCAATTCGTACAAAATGCTCTCCCCCTCGATGAAATGGATGGCCAGGTTCAGCGTGTTCGGCGTCCGTTCCGCCCCCTTCCCGTTCACCTCCAGCCACGGGATGCGCTTCTCCAGCTCCGCTTCCAGCCAGTCCCGCAGCCCCGCGACGCGCGCCATTTCCTTTTCGTGCGCCTTCGCCAGGCGGCACGCCGCCGCCAGCCCCGCCGCGTAGGCGACGTTCTCCGTCCCCCCCCGCCGCCCGCTTTCCTGGTGCCCCCCGTACAGGAACGGCCGCATCCGCGTCCCCCGCCGCACGTAGAGCACCCCGATGCCCTTCGGCGCGTGCATCTTGTGCCCCGAAAACGACAGCAGGTCCACGTGCCGGAAGCCCTCCGACACGGAAAACGGGATTTTCCCCGCCGTCTGCGTCGCATCCGTGTGGAACACGATTTCCGGGTCCGTCTCCTTCGCGATCCGCGCGTATTCGCCGACCGGCCAGACCACGCCCGTCTCGTTGTTCGCGTGCATCAGGCTGACCGCCAGCGTCTCCCCCGGTCGCAGCGCCCGCACGTAGTCGGACATCGAAATCCGCCCCTGGCGGTCCACCGGCAGCACCGTCACCTCGCCCCCCCGCCGCTCCAGCTCCCGGCACGCTTCCAGCACCGCCGGATGCTCCACCGCCGACGTCACCACATGCCGCCGCCCCGGATTCGCCGCCGCCGTCCCGAACAGCGCCGTGTTGTTGCTTTCCGTCGCGCACGACGTCAGCAGGATTTCGCTCGGCTGCTCCGCCCCGGCGAACGCCGCGATTTCCGCCCGCGCCGCCGCCAGGTCCTTCGCCACCGCCATCGCCGGCGCGTACATCGAGGAAGGATTGAAGAATTTTTCCCCGAAATACGGCAGCATCGCCTCACGCACTTCCGGCGCGACGGCGGTCGTCGCGTTGTTGTCCGCATAGATCATCGTTGGCATGGCGCGCAATATAGCCCCCCCCGCCCCCGCGGTCAACGCCCCCCCCCGCGCGCGCTACCACCGCCGGAACCCGCCGCCCGGCCGTTGCTGGAACGGCCGCCCCTGCGCGAAGCGCGTGGCGTACACGTCGCCCGCTTCGGGCAGCATCCGGTCTTCCACCATCCGCCGGATGAAATGCGAATCTTCCAGCAACGTGTACTCCCCCGAACGCGACCGCCGCGCCCCCGGCACGCACAGGAACAGCCGGTCCTTCGCCCGCGTCACCGCCACGTAGAAAAGCCGCCGTTCCTCCGCGTCCCCCTTCCCGTCTTCCAGCGACTTCGCCGAAGGGAACAGCCCCTCGTTCGCCCAGAGCAGGAAGACGACCTTCCACTCCAGCCCCTTCGCCTGGTGGACGGTCGTCAGGCGCACCGCGTCCGCGGGCATCCGCGCGTTCCGGTCCTGGTCCGCTTCCAGGTTCGTCATCAGGGCCATTTCGCCGAGGAACTGGGAAAGGTCCGTGAACCGCCCCGCGTATTCGGCCAGCTCCTCGACGTCCTGCAGGCGTTCGGCCGCCTTCTCGAACGACACTTCCGCGTAGGCGCCGTAGTACGCCCGCGTGAATCCGCCGATCAGTTCCGTCGCGCTCGCGAAAAACGCCTCCTGCTTTTCCGGCCCCGCCGGCAGCATCTTCCGCCACGTCTCCTCCCAGGCGGCGCGGCCCTGCGGCGGCAGCGACTTCCCCACCAGGTCCCGCACCGCCGCCTCGCGCAGGTTGGCCCGCCCCCCCAGCTTCAGCCAGACCGCCTGCGACTTCTTTTCGCCCACCCCCGGCAGCAGCATCATGAGCCGCATGAACGCGCCCCCGTCCCGCGGATTCGCCAGCAGGAGCGGCAGCGCGCACACGTCCTTGATGTGCTGCTGCTCGAAGAACCGCTGCCCCGACAGCAGCGCGTAGGGCACGTCCTGCCGCGTCAGCTCCATTTCCATCTCCATGACGAGGAAATGCGAACGGTAGAGCACCGCGATTTCCCCCGGCGACGCCTCGCCGCGCTGCAGCATCGACCGGATTTTCGCCGCCACGTAGCGCGCCTGGTGCCCGCCGTCCCCCAGCCGCGCGAGCAGCACCGCCGGGTCCTCCCCGCCGGCGTCCCGGCGGAACGGCTTGAGCGTCTTGGCGATCTGCCCCTGGGCCTCGCCGATCACGCGGTTCGCCACCTCCAGCACGCCGGGGCGCGACCGGTAGTTCTCCGTCAGCTTGTACACCGTCGCCCCCGGATGCCGCTTTTCGAACTCCAGGATGTTCCGCACCTCCGCGCCGCGCCACGAATAGATGCTCTGGAAATCGTCCCCCACCGCGTAGAGGTTGCCGTTTTCGCCCGTCAGCGCCTCCAGGAACGCCACCTGCACCCGGTTGGTGTCCTGGAATTCGTCCACCAGCACGTGCCGGAACCGCCGCCGGTACCCCTCCCCCACGTCGGGCGCCTCGCGGAGCAGGCGCAGCGCGTTGGACAGGAGGTCGTTGAAATCCATGACGTTCTGCTCGCGCTTGCGCAGCGTGTAGAGCTCGTGCACCGCCACCACCGCGTCGATGTCCAACCGGTCCGGGTCCAGCCGCTCCTCCGCGACCTTCCGCACGTCCTCCATCCGGCTCGCCGCCAGGTCGAAAATGCTCCCCATCACTTCCGCCTTCGGGACGTCCTTCTCCCGCGAACCGCCGACCGCGCCCCCTTCGCCGTCCCCGTCGTCTTCTTCCAGCCGCGCCAGCGCCTTCTTTCCCGCCGGCTTCTTCGCCTTGTAGCCCTTTTCCGCCATGCACGCCTTGACCAGCCGCGTCGCGTCGTCCTGGTCCAGGATGCTGAAATTCGTCTCGAACCCGATCCGCTCCGCGTGCTGCCGCAGCATCCGGCACGCCACGTGGTGGAACGTCCCCCCCCACGTGTTCCCCTCCATTTCCCCGATCAGCCGCGCCGCCCGGTCGAGCATTTCCCGCGCCGCCCGGTTCGTGAACGTCAGGAGCAGGATGTTCCACGGATCCACCCCCCGCTCGCACACCAGCCACGCCATCCGGTAGGTCAGCGTCCGCGTCTTCCCCGTCCCCGCCGCCGCGATGACCAGCACCGGGCCGTCCGGCGCCGTCACGGCCGCCAGCTGCTCCCCGTTGAGCACCTGTTCCAAATGCAAATCCATGGTCCCCGCACTCTAAACGCCTTCCCCGCCCGATTCAACCTTTCCCTCCCCGCTCCTTTCTTCCCCCGGCCACCGTCCCCGGCGCCCGCCGCCCCGCGGAACGCATCGGCGCGGATTGGGAGGGATCCGCTTGTCGGGTCCGTCGTCTCCCCATCCATCTCTTCTCTCCCCCGGGACACCGCCCCCGGCACCCTCCGTTTCCCCCCCAACTTCCCGCTTCCTCCATGGCAGGGCTCGACCGCCGGGCGGCCCGTTGTTTTCTGTCTTCCCCTCCTTCTCAATGTCGACCACGTTCCGTTCGGGCGTTGGTGGGATGTGCCGTCTTTGGCGAACTACCGCAGCAATTGGCTCGGCAAATTTCCGCGTTTTTGCCGAACGTCGGCAAATCGGGGAATCGGCGCGCTTGGCAAACGCGGGGCGCGGTGGTAGCTTCCCCGGCATTTCCAACCCCGGAGCCTTCCCATGAGCCAACCCGATCCGCAGAAAAAGAACAAGCAGCCCGCCACCGACGGCATCACCCCGCGCGCAACCGACTACGGCCAGTGGTACCTCGACGTCATCAAGCGCGGGGACCTGGCCGACTACTCGTCCGTCCGGGGCTGCATGGTCATCAAGCCGCACGGGTACGCCATCTGGGAAAAGCTCCAGCGGGCGCTCGACGACCGCTTCAAGGCGACGGGACACGTGAACGCCTACTTCCCGCTGTTCATCCCGCTTTCCTACTTCTCCCGCGAGGAGGAGCACGCGGCCGGGTTCGCGAAGGAATGCGCCGTGGTGACGCACCACCGGCTGAAAGCCGTCGACGGCAAGGTCTGCGTGGACCCCGAAAGCGAGCTGGAGGAGCCGCTCGTGGTGCGGCCGACGTCCGAAACGATCATCTGGGCGCAGTACAAGAACTGGATCCAGAGCTACCGCGACCTGCCGCTCCTCGTGAACCAGTGGGCGAACGTGGTCCGCTGGGAAATGCGCACGCGCCTGTTCCTGCGCACCGCGGAATTCCTCTGGCAGGAGGGCCACACGGCGCACGCCACCGAGCAGGAGGCGCGCGAGGAAGTCTCGCGGATGCTCGCCGTCTACGCCGACGTGGCGGAAAACGTCATGGCCGTCCCCGTCGTGCGCGGGCACAAGACCGAAGGCGAGCGTTTCGCCGGCGCGATCGACACGCAGTGCATCGAAGGCATGATGCAGGACGGCAAGGCGCTCCAGATGGGCACCTCCCACTACCTCGGGCAGAACTTCGCGAAGAGCGAAGGCGTCCAGTTCCTCTCCAAGGAGGGCAAGCTCGAATACGTCCACGCCACCAGCTGGGGCGTTTCCACCCGCCTGATCGGCGCGCTGATCATGACCCACTCCGACGACGACGGGCTGATCCTCCCGCCCGCTCTCGCCCCCGTCCAGGTCGTCATCGTCCCCATCTACAAGTCTGCGGAAGAGCAGGCCGCGACGACCGCGGAAGCCCGCGCCGTCGCCGACGCGCTCCGCGCCAAGGGCATCGCCGTCCGCGTCGACGACCGCGAAGGCGTCCAGCCCGGCGCCAAGTACTACGAATGGGAACGCAAAGGCGTGCCCGTGCGCATCGAAATCGGGCCGCGCGACCTCGAAAAAGGCTCGCTGTGCGTCGTCCGCCGCTTCGTCCTGGAGCAGCCGGGCGAAACGCCGCAGGAGCAGCGCCGCCGGAAAAAATCCTTCCTCCCGCGGCAGGAAGCCATCGACGGCATGCCCGCCCTGCTCGACACCCTCCAGAAGGAACTGCTCGAACGCGCCAAGGCCGTACGCGCCGCCAAGACCCGCGTCATCGACACGCTCGACGAATTCGAGGCCTGGTTCAAGGATGGCGGCGGTTTCGCCTGGGTCCACTGGGCCGGCGACAAGGCCGACGAGGAAAAGATGGCGGAACGCTTCGAAACGTCCATCCGCTGCATCCCCTTCCCGGAGGAAATCCCGGAAGCCGCCCGCGGCACCGGGACCTGCATCCTCACCGGCAAGCCGTCCCCCCAGCGCGTCCTCATGGCCAAGGCCTACTGAGCCCCGCCCCCGCGCGCGCCGTTCCCGGCGCGCGCTTTTTTTTGCGTTTTCCCACCGGAACCTGCTAGAGTGCCTTTCCGCAGGACTCCCGCGCGATGCCAGTCTCCCCGAAACAACCCGCCCCCCCCCCTCCCGGCCTGACGGATGCCGAAGCCGCCGCCTCCCGCGCCGCCAACGGCGCCAACGTCCTCACGCCCCCCGCCAAAACGCCCCTCTGGCGCCAGTGGCTCGGCAAGTTCCGCGACCCGACCATCGTCGTGCTCTGCGTCTGCGCCGCCCTCGCCATCCTCTTCGGCCTCGCCAAGGGCGAATCCCCGTGGGACGGCATCGCCATCCTCGCCGCCGTCGCCATCGCCACCGCCGGCGGCACGTGGAGCGAATACCGCGCGGACAAGGCCTTCGAACTCCTCAAACGCGACGGCGACCGCGTTCCCGTCAAGGTCCGCCGCAACGGTGCCTTCCGCACCATCCCCTCCACCGAAATCGTCGTCGGCGACGTCGTCTTCCTCGAAAGCGGCGACCGCGTCCCCGCCGACGGCGTCCTCGCCGCCGCCCGCGACGCCCGCTTCGACGAATCCCTCATGACCGGCGAATCCGAAGCCGTCGCGCGCGCCGCCGGCGACCGCGCCACCGGCGGCACCTGCCTGCTCTCCGGCGCCGCCATGCTCGTCGTCGACCGCGTCGGCGACGCCACCGAACTCGGCCTCCTCGCCAGCGCGCTCGGCCGCCCGTGGATCTGCCCCGACCCCGCCCACCCGAAACGCCACCGCGGCCCCGGCGCCTGCCCGCTCTGCGGCAAAGCCCTCGCCGAAAGCGCCGAACCGCCCACGCCCCTGCAGAAACGCCTCGCCGCCCTCGCCGACGCCATCAGCGTCTGGGGAACCGCCGCCGCCATCCTCGTTTTCGTCGCCCTTGTCGCCTGCTCCGTGTTCGCCGCCTGCCGCGCCGCGCCCCCGGACATCCACTGGGCCTACCGCCTCACCGCCCCGGACATCTGGCCCCTCCTCGCCTTCGCCACCCTCGGCCTCGCCGGACTCTGGATCCTCGCCGTCCGCCGCCGCAGGGCCCTCGGCATCGCCTGGCTCGCCGCCATCCTCCTTTCCGGCATCGCCGCCTGGCGCGCCGGCCCGGAAGCCCTCGGCGCCGTGCAGGAAGCCATCCGCTTCTTCATGGTCGCCGTCACCATCATCGTCGTCGCCGTCCCCGAAGGCCTCCCCCTCGCCATCTTCATCGCCCTCGGCCTCGGCATGCGCAAGATACGCGAGGACAACAACCTCGTCCGCCGCATGGTCGCCGCCGAAACCATCGGCTCCGCCACCGTCATCTGCTCCGACAAGACCGGCACCCTCACCCTCAACCGCATGGCCGTCACCGACTTCCGCCTATTCGCCGCCCCCGGCACGGAAGACCCCGAAGCCCTCGCCGCCCTCGTCGCCGCCGTCGACTCCACCGCCGGGATCGAAGACACCCCCGACGGCGGAAAACCCGTCGGCAACCCCACCGAAGCCGCCCTCCTCGCCTGGCTCCGCGACCGCGGCACCGACTACCGCGACCTCCGCGCCGGATGGCGCGTCCTCGACCGCCTCGCCTTTTCCGCCGACCGCAAGCGGATGTCCACCCTCGCCCTCCCCGCCGGAGGCGGCGCCCCCCTCCTCCTCGCCAAGGGCGCCCCCGAACGCATCCTCGAACGCTGCCCCGGCGCCCCCGAAGAAGCCCGCCGCTACGTCGCCGGACTCGCCGCCAGGGCCGTCCGCGCCCTCGCCCTCGCCTGGCGCCCCATGCCCCCGGACGCCGCCTCCCTCTCCGAATCCGACGAATCCGGCCTCCGCCTCCTCGCCGTCGTCGGCCTCGCCGACCCCATCCGCGACGACGTCCCCGCCGCCGTCGCCGCCTGCCGCGCCGCCGGCATCGAAGTCAAGATGGTCACCGGCGACCACCCCCTCACCGCCCGCGCCATCGCCGACCGCATCGGCATGGTCGGCGACGGCGACCTCGAAATGACCGGCGACGACTTCGCCGCCGCCACCGACGAGGAGCTCCTCCGCATCCTCCCCCGTCTCCGCATCATCGCCCGCGCCAAACCCGGCACCAAGGTCCGCCTCGTCGAACTCCTCCAGCGCCGCGGCGCCGTCGTCGCCATGACCGGCGACGGCACCAACGACGCCCCCGCCCTCAAGCGCGCCGACGTCGGCATCGCCATGGGCCTCCGCGGCACCGACGTCGCCAAGCAGGCCTCCGACATCGTCCTGACCGACGACAACTTCGGCAGCATCCTCAAGGCCGTCCACTGGGGCCGCACCCTCTACGAAAACATCCAGAAATTCGTCCGCTTCCAGCTCACCGTCAACTTCTCCGCCCTCGGCATCGCCCTCGTCTCCCCCATCGCCGCCACCCTCTTCCCCGGCGCCGGCTTCTCCCTCCAGCCCCTCACCGTCCTCCAATACCTCTGGATCAACCTCGTCATGGACACCCTCGCCGCCCTCGCCTTCGGCCTCGAACCCCCGGCCCCCGACACCATGGCCCTCCCGCCCAAGAGCCCTTCCGCCCCCTTCCTCACCCCCTCCATGCGCTTCGACATCCTCTTCTTCGGCACCCTCTTCATCCTCCTCGTCCTCGCCGTCGAAGCCTTCGACATCCTCGGCCTCTCCGCCTGGCGGCCCCTCGTCCCCCCCGCCGTCTACGCCCGCATGGAAGCGTCCCTCCTCTTCAACGCCTACGTCTGGCTCCAGATCTTCCACATGTTCAACGCCCGCTCCGTCCGCCCCGGCGTCTCCGCCTTCGCCAACATCTCCCGCAGCCGCTCCTTCTTCGCCGTCATGGCCCTCGTCGCCGCCGTCCAGACCCTCCTCGTCCAGTTCGGCGGCGAATTCCTCGGCGTCGCCCCCCTCCCCCTCCCCGTCTGGCTCCGCATCTTCGCCCTCGGCGCCGCCGTCGTCCTCGCCGGCGAAGCCCTCCGCGCCCTCCAGCGCCGCCTCCGCCGCACCCCCTGACCCCGCCCGCGCCGCCATTGTCTCCACCGCGGAGTCAATGGCACCTGTCGAACAATTTGGCTCCTCAGCCGTTGCCCAAGGAACAGAGCATTTGGTCGTATGTCACGCCGTCCTTGGCGTCGTGCCGCTCGTTCCACGATTGGAAGTTCCACCGGGCATAGAAGTCGATCAGTCCGGGCGACCGCGTGTCCCGTTCGACGAGGACAAGTTTTCCTCCCACGAGTTCCCGCGCGGCGTAGAGCCGCTGGAAGGCCAGCTCCAGCAATTGGCTTCCGGCGATGCGCTCGCCCTCCCCGACGGCGAAGTTCTTCCCGATTTGGGCAATAAGATAGACCGCCGCCGTGTAGCGTCCCCTGTCTTCTTCGGCAAAGCGGCCGAGCAGACGGCAGCGTGTTTTCGACAGTTTCGTCTTGTCGATCGAAAACGGCTTCAAGACAAGGGTGAAGTACCCCAACAGGAGGGAGTTCTCGCTGCCGTAGACCAAATATGTCGTCGAAGCGCCCAGCCGGGACGATTGGATGGCCTTTTTCCGCAGGAAATCCTGCACTTCCCTGTTCGGAGGACAGGAAAAATCCTCGAAAGAATAGCCGCCGGACAGACCTCCGGCGGCTTCGAATTGCCGCAACGTGAGAACGGTCACGTCGCGATTCATGGCCCGACCTTGCCCCGGCGGGCGCGGACGACCCGCTTGACGAAGCGGCGGATTTCGCGCTTGTCGCCGGGTTCGCAGGCCTTTTCCGCGGGAGCGGGAGCCGACCACTCCGCCGGAGGATCTTCCGCCAACAGCAAGTCCACAAAGGCATTTGCCGCCTTCGCGTCGTCGCAGTGGAAGTTCGCCGTTATGCTCGATGTAGCCATGTGTTCGCCTTGTTTGCGGTTTCAGGAAGAGCCTGACTTGAAAACCACAATCTCTATACTTCATTCCTTCGCCACTGGCAATCCCCCCACGCGCCAGCGGAATCTCCCTTTGCGGTCTGCACCCCCGGCACGCAACTGGAAACCGCCCGAAAAGCGCATCGTCCGCCCGCCGTTTCGTGTTTCCAAACCCTGTCCGCCGCGGTAGGCTTCCGCGCATGAACACGACCATCGACCCCCGTGCCGCCCTCGCCGTCGCCGAAAGCGCCGTCCGCGCCGCCGGCGACCTCCTCCTGCGCCTCCGCCAGCGCGAACTCGCCGTGCTGTCCGAAATCGGCCACGACATCAAACTCCAGGCCGACCGCGAATCCGAAGCCCTCATCCTCTCCATCCTCGCCGAAAAAATGCCCCTCCCCGTCCTGACCGAGGAAACGGGCGAACACGGCATCGCGGACGAATCCGCGCCCATGTGGGTCGTCGACCCCATCGACGGCACCTTCAACTACGCCCGCGGCCTGCCGCTCTGCTGCTCCTGCGTCGGCCTCTGGGCCGGCGGCGCGCCCGTCGCCGGGGCGGTCTTCAACTTCTTCACGGGCGAACTCTTCACCGGCATCCCCGGCACCGGCGCCTGGCTGAACGGCGCCCCCATCCGCGTCTCCTCCGTCACCGACCCCGCCAAGGCCGCGCTCGCCACGGGTTTCCCCACCTACCGCGACCTCTCCGACGAACCCCTCCTCCAGTTCCTCTCCCGCGTCCGCTCGTTCAAGAAAATCCGCATGGTCGGCACCGCCGCCATGGCCGGGGTGTTCTCCGCCTGCGGCCGGGTCGACGCCTACGCCGAGGAAGACATCTGGCTCTGGGACGTCGCCGCGTCTTCCGCCGTCGCCGCCGGCGCCGGCGCCACCCTCTCCATCCGCCCCGGACACGCCGGGAAATGGGCCCGCGAAGTCGTATTCGCCGCCACCCCCGAACTCCTCCGCGCCCTCGGCGGCTGAGTCCCCGCCGCCATGTTCCCCGCCTTCCTCTCCCGCCTCCGCCGTCCCCGCACCCCCTACCTCTTTTTCGACACCGAAACCGACGGCCTCCCCTCCCCCCGCCACCCGTTCCCGCGCCTCGTCCAGCTCGCCTGGATCCTCGGCGACGCCGATGGCGCCGTCATCGACGAAGCCTCCGTCCTCGTCCGCCCCGAAGGCTTCTCCATCCCCTTCGACGCCGTCGAAATCCACGGCATCACCACCGAGCGCGCCCTCGCCGAGGGCATCCCCCTCGCCGACGCCCTTTCCGCCTTTGCCGCCGCCGCCGCACGCGCCGCGTCCGTCGTCTGCCACAACGCCGAATTCGACTGCCGCGTCGTCGCCGGCGAATGCCGCCGCCTCGCCCGCCCGGATCCCCTCCGCCGCCTCCCCCGCGTCTGCACCATGAAGGGTTCCACCGCCTACTGCCGCCTCCCCGGCCGCCACGGCTGGAAATGGCCCCGCCTCTCCGAACTCCACCGCATCCTCTTCGGCACCGGGTTCGACGGCGCCCACGACGCCGCCGTCGACGTCCGCGCCACCATGCGCTGCTTCCACGCACTGCGCCGCCGCAAGGTGTTCCCGTGACCGCCCTCCTCCGCGACATCGCCCACGGCCTCCGCGCCGCTCCCGCCCGAGCCGCCCTCGCCGCCGCCGCCCTCGCCGCCGGACTCGTCGCCGCCACGATCCTCCTCGCCGTGCTCACCGCCCTGCGGCGCGAATCCGACCGCCTCCTCTCCTCCTTCGGCGCCAACTCCGCCCTCCTCCTCTTCCACCCCGCCGACGGCGAGCCCCCCAACCCCCCGCGCGCCCACGACCCCCACCACCCCCCCCGCCCCCCCCAAGCCCCCCCCG